>WBZO01005897.1_pt1 | contig 12150 bp, 11 predicted proteins | sample 5204261 | NCBI WGS metagenome assembly WBZO01 (sample SAMN12412400, study PRJNA552823) | activated sludge metagenome | isolation source: activated sludge from anammox sidestream of wastewater treatment plant... | place: USA: North Carolina | collected 2017-09 | reverse complement strand
CCTCGCAGACAATCGCCAGATCGCGGGGCCGCATCTGCCAGCGAACCTCAAAGGCCGTGTGATCTATCCGCAAAACAGCCTCCAGATCGGTCGCCTCCGCCGGCCGCAAGGTCACACCGGGAGGCCGGGCAATCGCGAAGTCCTCCGGATCGTCCCAGATACGCTGAAGCGTGACGATCTCCTCAACCGGCACGAAGCCCAACAATGCCAGGGAAGGATACAGCCACGTCTCCAGCATCAGGACGCAAATCCGCCGGACTCCGCGCTTCCACAGAGCAGGCCGCAGAAAATCCCACAATTCACGGACCACAACCTGGGCGGGCAGATCGCCATCCAGGGCCACCACCCGCAGCCAGCTCACCCCCACCGTCGTCGGCGAAAATGCCATCAACGCCGCGGCCTGAGCGCGGCGCCAGCCGACGCCGGCAACCATCTCCGGGTCCGTCAGCCAGGCGTCGCCCGGCTGCCAGTCCAGGTGGCGGTGAACGTAGCTGGCGCGTCCGATCAGGTCAAGAACTGCCGCCTGATCGGCGGGTGTGAAGAGGCGATAAGAGAGCATCCGGGGTGGCATCGAATCTGATCCAGGTTATGAATGTCGGCGTATCATCCGCCGGCAATATCAGTCAGAGCTTCAACAGCAGGGGCAAAGTTAGGATTCAGGAATACCGCCTGCCGCAGATTGCTCACCGCCCGATCATGCTCTCCAAGCGCCTCCCGGGCCAGGCCAGCATAATAGTAAGTTTCCTCGATCGGGTGCTCACCATCGGGGGTCGTGGCCAGATTATATGCCGCCAGGTCCAGGACATCCTGGAAACGGCCCGTGTGGTAGTAAGCCTCGAATGGGCCAAACTGATACCACAGCATCCGCCAGGGCAGGCCCTCCCCGGCGTTGCGCGCCTGATCGAAGGCGACTGCCGCCTGCGCGTACATCCCCAGCAGCTCAAAGCTGGTCCCCATGTTGAACCAGGCGAATGGATCGTCGGTGTTGGCCGCCGCCTCCTGCCGGGCGACATCCAGAGCGTGAGCGGCATTCTGCTGCGGATCAGCCTGATCGCCCAGCAAAGCCAGGAGTTCTGCTTCGCGCTCCGGCGGGTAGACAACGAGATACTGCCGGTTGAAATGCCTCCAGAAGCGGTCAAATTCCTCCTGCGAGTACAGGGTATCCGGCCCCAGAAACGTATCCTGGGTCAGGATTGTGCCGGCGTCGTCATCGTAACCCATCGCCAGCAGGTAGTGGCCCATCCAGTCGTACCCTTCCGGTTCGTAACCCGCGGTCACCACAACGGGGAAGCCGTTCACGATCAGCCGGCGCAGCAGATTCAGGTCCCCTCCGTAACGCACGAGCGCCCGCTCTTCTGTGAAGCGATCCACATATTCCGCCATCTGCCAGGCGCTGACATTCTTATCTTCCGGGTTGGGCTTGAGCCAGACCGCCGCCGTGAACTGATCGCCGGGCCAGCTATAGTAGCTGAGCGTTATAGCCAGCGTCGCCGGCCCGCAGTTATTCCAGCCCTGATATTCATGGCGGAAGCCTTCCAGCCGCGCCGCGGACGGCAGGCCGGTCTCACCGCCCTGTGCCAGCGCCGGCGCCGTATTCAACATCACCGCCATGAGCGCCAGAAGCAGTATTCGACGCATTTTACTCGCTCCTGTAACGTGGACGAAAGCATCAATGTGCTTCCCAGTATGCCACAGTTCCGCCGGCTGTACTGGTCCGGCGCCTGCCGCCTGCCCTACGGACTGCCACGCAATGCCGATAAATGCGCTACAATCTCCCCGCACTGAACTCTCACGAAGTATGCACAATTGGCGCGGGGGTTACCTATGAAGCAGCAGGCGGACCTGCTCATCACCAATGCCCGACAGATCTGTACCATCCCGACCCATAACGGAGGTCCCCAGCGTGGCCACGCGCTGGGTGATCTGGGTTTGATCGAGCACGGCGCGGTGGCTATCCGGGATGGCCTGATCGCAGCTACCGGAACGACTGCGGCAATAGAGAGCACCTACACTGCCACAAAGGTGATCGACGCCGCCGGGCGCCTGATCACGCCGGGCCTGGTGGACCCGCACACCCATCTGGTATGGGCTGGCGACCGGGCAGCCGAATTCGAGCGGCGGATCGCCGGCGCCACCTATCAGGAGATCATGGCTGAGGGCGGCGGGATTGCCCATACCACACGCGCCACCCGCGCCGCCTCTCTGGATGAGCTGATCCGCGCCGCCCTGCCCCGCCTGGATACCGCGCTGGCGCATGGCACGACGACAATTGAGATCAAGTCCGGTTACGGGCTGGAAACCGCTGCTGAGATCAAGATGCTGGATGCGATCGTCGCCCTGGCCTCAAAGCGCCCGGTTCGCATTGTGCCTACTTTCCTGGGCGCGCACGCCTTCCCCGCCGAATATATCGACGATCCGGACGGGTATGTGTGGCTGGTCGTAGAGGAGATGCTGCCCGCCGTCGCCGCCTGGAGGGCAGAGCGCTGGCCCGGCGACCTGTTCTGCGACGTCTTCTGTGAGACGGGCGCCTTCTCCCTCGCGCAGACTCGTCGTATCCTGCAAGCGGCGCAGCAGATGGGCCTGAAGCTCAAGATTCATGTGGATGAATTTGACAATCTGGGGGGCGCGCGGCTGGGGGTAGAGCTTGGCGCGGTCTCGCTCGATCATCTTGATGTTACCTCTGACGAAGAAATCGCCCTGATCGGCGGCAGCGACACAGTCGCCGTCTCCCTGCCGACTACGCCGTTCGGGCTGGGAGCCAGTCACTACCCCCCGGCCCACAAACTGCTGGATGCTGGCGCTATCCTCGCCCTGGCTACAGACTGCAACCCCGGCCCGGCCTGGACGGAAAACATGCAGTTTGTGCTCGCCCTGGCGACGCGGTACCACCGGTTGACTCCGGCCCAGGCCCTGGTCGCCTGCACTCTCAATGCCGCCTGGGCAGTGAACATGGGGCATTATGTCGGCAGTCTGCAGCCGGGATATGTCGCTGATCTCGTCATCTGGGAGCCAGGCGATTATCGCGAGCTGGGCTATCACTTTGGCGTGAATCTGGTGGAGCAGGTGATTATCGGCGGCCAGATAGTTCACCCGGAAGGTGTTATATTTCAGAACTGAGGGCGGGTAGCCCGCCGGGAAACTCCGGCGAGGCTGTTGATGACCTGAGAGGAGACAGGCGTGACTCGAGCTGAACGGTTTGGATTTTTTCGGCGCCACCCCAATATCACCACCCTGCTGGTGCTGCTGATATTGCTGATTCTGGTGCGTATTTTCCTGTTCACAACGCCTACGCCGCTGGATTCCCTCGGAGATTTCGAATCATTGCTGGCGAACGGGCAGCCGACCGTCCTCTCTTTTTACTCCAATCTCTGAACGCCGTGTCTGCTCTCAAAGCCCGTCGTGGACGGGCTGGAAGCTGATCTGATCGGGCGGGCGCAGGTGATTCGAATCGATATCCTCAGCGAGCCGGGGCGTGCAATCGCCGCTTCCTACGGAGTGCGGTCAGTGCCCGCCTTTCTGGTGCTGGATCGAAGCCGCAACATTATCATGACGCAGGCTGGCCTTCCGCAGGTCAACGCCCTGCGCGAAGCTGCGCTACTGGCTTACCAGCCGCCGGAGTAATCGCCTCAGGTCCTCCCGGCCCACTATGCCGGTCGCCCGCCCCAGCCCGAGGAGTCCCAGAATCAGGATCGCCCCTTTCAGCGCGACAGATACGAGTATGGGCATGGCCGGCCAGACGGCGCCCAGCAGGCACAGGCCGGCCGTGAGAATCACTATCAGGCCCAGAATCCGCCAGTTATAAGGGACAGGCAGCAGGCCCCGGGTCAGCGCAACCAGAAGGGCAGCGCCGACAACCTGGCCGGCCAGCAGGCTCCAGGCGGCGCCAGCAGCGCCAAACGCGCCAATGCCAGGGATCGTCAACAGCAGCGTTGTCGCCGCCCCGACGGCGACCGCGGCGCTCAGGCGTCCGGTCCGGCGGGTGACCAGGGCGCTAATGCCCAGGACCGTCACGCTCCCTCCGGCGGCATGGGCCAGCCCGATCAGCGGCACGAGCGCCGCCGCCTCCGCATAAGCAGGTGCAGCCAGGATGGTTGTAAGCTCTCCGGCAAACAACCCCACTGCCCCCGTTATTGTGCCCACCAGGAGGGCATACATCAGCGCGCCGCGCGCGTAGAGAGCGGGCGCATCTTGCTGCTGCCCGACCGAAAGGGCAAACGGCACCCAGCTCAATTCAAAAGCCTGGGTTGCCACCAGCACCAGCACGCCGATCCGGAAGCCAATCCCGAAGACGCCCGCCGCTGCCAGCAATCCGTAGAACCCGAAGAAAATACGGCTGACATTCGCCGTCGTCCACCGCAGCAGGTCCACAGGCACGAGTGGCACGCCGTACACCAGCATGCTGCGCAGTGAGACCGCTGAAAAGCGCCGGGACAGTGTCCGTCGAATCAGCCACAGGCCCGCCAGCGCCGTTGCAATCTGCGCCGCCAGCCCTCCCAGCAGGATGCCCTCGGCGCCCAGCCCCTGCCCCGCCACCAGCCAGATTCCCAGTCCGGCCTGAAGCGCTGCCGTCCCCACGACCACCAGGGCGAAAGACCAGGGCCGCTGCACCACGCGCAGCATCCCGGCGGTGTAGTCCTGCATCAGGATGAACGGGACAGTCGCTGAAGCCAGCACAAAGACCACGAATCGGGCCTCCCCGCCCAGCAGGATCGCACTCATAGCGGGAGCCAGAATCATACCCCCGACTGCCAGGGTGGAGGCTGCCACGCTTTGCGCAACCAGCGCCGTGGTATTCGCCGCCCGCGGATCAGCGTCCTCAAACCAGAAGAGCTTGATAGCCGCCCGCAGCCCCAGCGCCCCCAGCGCCAGCAGCAGGGCCTGCACCGCCAGGCTGATATCGAGCAGGCCCAGCTCATCTGGCAGAAGCCATCGGGCGTAGACGGCGATCGCGATCATAGCCAGCAGCCGCACGACGATCAGGACGGCGGCATAAATCGCGGTTTCAATACCGAACTGGCGCAGTCGCTGCTTTTGCATGGTCCGCCGCGCTACCCCCGTCCGCGCAACATCTGCTGCACGCCCCGCCCGGCCCGGCGACGCCAGCGCCGGAAACGCGCCTCCCAGGCGGAAGCGAACCACAGCTCCGGGTGGGTGTTAAGATACAGGCGCGCCGTCGTGTCGGCCAGCAGCAAAAGCACGTCTGCATCGCGCAGCACCGGGAAGCTGCCCGCCCCCCTCTCAGCCCGCACCTGCTGCGCATCAACGCGCAGCGGAAACTTTCGCCACGCCCACCCCGCGTCGCTGATATATTGCACGTGGGAGAAGTCAATGCTGGCATAGGCTTCGCCGGTCAGAGCACAGGCGGCCAGCAAATCGGGCCGTTCCCGGAGCAACTGCTGGGTGTCAAATCCGGGGGAGCCGTGAGCCGCCGCCGTCCGGATATCGAATCCCTCGGCCCGGAAAGTCGCTATGTCCCGGGCGAACTGCGTCGCGGCGGCCTCGATATCCCCTTTGCAGCGAGCGAGCGCGTCATGATGGTAGCCGAGTTCATGTCCAAGCGCCGCCACTTCTCTCATGCAATCGAGACGATGCAGGCGGGGCGGCGCAGCATGCCAGTAAAACGAGCCGCATAAGCCGTGACGATACAGAAGATGTGCCATCCACACCGCGTGATCGGGCCGGGCGTCCACATCGTAACGCAAAATCACAAAGCCGGTCCGGGGGCGTGCCTCAAGATAATCGACAACCCGCAACGGGCGAAGCCCGGAATCTCTGATGGCGCGACACAGGCGTTCATACGCCGCCGCAGTAAATGGCGCTGGCATCCGGCACACCCTTTCAAGATCAGGATGAAAGAAGGGGCGCTTCACAGCGCCCCTCCCTCTTCGTAACTTATGCTGACTATGCGGGCGCTACCGTCCGCGCGCGTAATTCATGAAGTCATCCACCTGCGTCGTGCGCAGGAAACGGTGGCAAAGCGTCTGTCCGCCGCTCAGCGTCACCTGCTGGAAGCCGGGGCACGCCCCCTCCACGATAGCGATATCCGCCTGGAACTGAGTCAGGGCGCGCAGGCCGTCTTCGCTGCTGGTGCAGCGCCGGCTGACCGGCCCAATTGGCGCGGTGCGGTTGTAGGAAGCAATAACCTGGCTGGCCTGGTCGGACCCGTTGCAGGCCCCGACCGCCTGAAGCACCGTCCAGTACGATGGATCGGAAACCAGCGTATTGGGCACAGGGACGCTGGCCACGTTGCCCTGCGTCTGAACACAACTGCCCAGGCTGACCCACCCGGCCAGGCCATTGGAGCCTTCCAACAGCAGCCATTCGGAGCCTTCATTGCGGGCCAGGACATTGAACAGCCCGGTATCAGCCGGGAGCACAGTCAGGATAGCGCCATCCCTGGTCGGCGTGCGGCGCAGGTTGGTGTCGCAGACGATATCGGCCACGGCCGGGCCGTTGTACCCCGTGATCTGGCGAACTGGCAGCACATTCAGGCGGCCCTGAACAACCAGACAGGTTCCGTTGGCGGTCCATCCCTCTGTGCCATCCGCGGCCTGAATGTACAGCCAGGAGGTGTTTTCGTTGCGACCGAGGATGGTCAGGAGGCCATCTTCGGGGCGCAAAATGGACAGCCGGGCGCCTTCTGAAGTTGGCTGTTCGCGGAGATACTGTGTGCAGGCCAGCGATGCGATCGGCGGGCCGCTGTAGAGCGGAGAGGTAATCTCCACCACCGGCGCTGCGTTAAGATCGCCTTCGACGCCCAGACATACTCCGGTTGCCGCCCAGCCCGTCGTGCCGTTCTCCAGCGTGATCTGCATCCAGTTGCCGTCCGCTGACCGCCCGGTGATTGTCAGCAGCCCTTCGGTGCCGTTCAGGATAGCCAGCTTCGGCGACGCCTCATCCGGCAGGCTGCGCAGATTTTGCGAGCAGGTCACTGTAGCCAGCGGCGGGCCGCTGTGGACAGCCTGCACGACGGCTACTTCAGGCACGGTGTAGAAGTTACCCTCAACGCCCAGGCAGATACCTGTCGCTGCCCATCCAACGCGGCCGTCTTCCAGCGTGATTTGCATCCAGGTGGAGTTCGCATTGCGGCCAGTAATCCACAGCGGGCCTTCCACGCCGTTGATGACCATCAGCTTCTCGCCGTTATCATTTGGCGTCGCCCGCAGGAACTGCGAGCAGTTAACAACGGCTCTGGGCGGGCCATCATATCCACCCGGCACAAGAACTGGCCGGCTGTAAACATTGCCCAGGACATTCAGGCAGGAGCCCAGCGCGGTCCATCCCTGCGATCCATCGGATTTCTGGACGTACACCCATGAGCCATCCTGGCTGCGCCCCAGAATCTGCAGGGCGGTCCCCGCGGGCATCGGGTCCAGTGTCTGAGCGCCCATGCTGGGCGCCGCCCGCAGGTACTGCGTGCACGTGACAGAAGCGATCGGCTCACCCGTATAAGTCAGGTCCACGACCGGCGCTGCCTGGACATTGCCCCGGGTCTCCAGGCAGTTCCCCCACGCCGCCCAACCCTCGAAGCTGTCATTACGCAGGTAGAGCCAGTTGCCATCGCGAGAGCGCCCGGCAATCTCATAAAGCTCGCCGGGATTCATGATCGCCAGTCGCGTCGCTTCCGCCTCCGGACGAGAGCGCAAATACTGCGAGCAGACGATGCGCACCGTCGGATCGCCGGCAGAAGTCAGGAGGCCGGCGCTTTCCAGAACTGGCAGGCTCGCCAGATTTCCCTGCGCCACCAGGCAGTTGCCGGTCGCCGTCCATCCTTCCTGCCCATCCGCCGTATTCACATACACCCAGCCGAAATCGGCGGTACGGCCCAGGAGGTTCAGCACACCCCAGCTCGGGTCCATCACGGCCAGGCGCCGGCCTTCGTTGGCAGGGAAAGCGCGGAGGTACTGCGAACAGGCCAGCATGGCTACCGGCTCGCCGGTAATTGTCGTGAAGGTATCTTCCGGGACAATCGGAATCGCCCGGAAGTCGCCAAGCAGCGTGGTGCAGTTACTGTTAGCCGTCCAACCGGTGAATCCGCCATCGGCATTGGTGACAAAAAACCACGATCCTCTGGCGTCGCGCCCGTTCACGGACCACAGATCATCCGCCGGATACATAATGGCTATCCTGGCCGCTTCTGTGCTGGGCCGGACGCGGACATACTGCTCACAGGTCACATCAATCGCCGGTGGGCCGCTGTACGTAACGCCCGGATCAGCGATTGGCGCGGCCAGGAAGTTGCCGGTCACTGAGATGCAATTAGTGAAGCCAGTCCAGCCGACCTGACCGTCGCGCGTGGTGACCAGCATCCAGTCGCCGGCTGTCGTTCGCCCGCCGACACTCAGCGCTTCTCCAACCCCGAGGATGCGGATCACTATTCCATCCGAAGAGGGATAACGCCGCAGGTATTGATTGCATACCACCGTTGCCGCCGGAGGCGCGGCGCTGGCCTGCAAAGCAATTTGCGCCGGATCCAGGACAGGCAGGGAATCAAGCTCGCCATTCAGATACAGGCAGTTGCCATAATAGGCCCACCCCTGAAGTGTCGGGCTGATTTCGATGTATAACCAGCCGCCCGACCGCCCCAGGACCGCATGGGTCTCGCCGGGGTTCATCAGCCCCACACGCGCAGCAGCATCTATCGGCTCTGCGCGCAGATATTGATTGCACACCACGCTGACCGTGGTGCCCGTTTGTGCATACGCAGCTCCATCCATCAGCGGCATCACGCTGATCATGAGCAGAACCAGCAGCAACCAGCGAGCGGTTCGATTCATGGCTTCCTCTCTCCCTAGCCCGGTTATCACCATTCATCCTATACGGACCGGGGGATATGCGCAAATGCGAAGTCCACTCCGGCCCTCGATTCAAACCGCGTTCTGACCTTAAAAGCCAGAAATACTCCCTGGTTATCCCGCCACCCCTGCCCCGCTCCTCTGAATTCAGGGTGACGATTCCACCCCGTCACGGAATCTCCATGATGCGGATGCTGCGAATAACATCGCCGGGTTGCAGGGCGGTGTCAGGGTCGCGCGGTGTCAGCGCATCAACAACGGCCATGCCTTCAACCACCTCACCGAAGATTGTGTACGCTCCGTTCAGCTCCAGGATCGGGTTGTAGGTGATAAAAAACTGGCTGCCCGCCGATTGAGGCCTGCCTATGTTAGCCATAGCCACCATGCCCGGACGATCGAAAACATGGCCGTTCAGGTATTCATCTGCGAGCGTATAGCCGGCGTCGCCCCGCCCGGAAGCGCTGGGATCGCCGCTCTGAGCCACAAACCCCGGAATCACCCGGTGAAAGGTGATGTCATCAAAGAAGCCCTGACAGGCCAGAAACACAAAGCTGTTAACTGTGATCGGAGCGTCCTGTGTGAAGAGGGCTATCACGATCTCCTGTCCATCAGCCATAGTGATAATCGCCAGGTAATTCTTATCGGGGTCGATAACCTCTTCAGGCTGGTCGAAACGAGTTGGCTCATTCCCGGTCGGCGCGCACACGAACTCGCCATCGGCTGTGCGAATAACCGCCAGTTCGCCCAGGTAGGTGCCCCGCGACGGCCCTGCACACGCTGTCAACAGTGCCAGTCCCATCGCCAGGCCCAGAATTCGCCATCTCATCCCGCGCCTCCTCGCATGAAGTCGCTACTGCGAATTGTGACGGCTGCGGGGCGGCAGCGCAAGGGAGCAGCCCCCGATCATCAGCCGGAGACCAGGGGAAGAGTCGGGGAAGCCGTGGGAGTAGGCGTCAGCGTAGGAGGAACAGGCGAATCAGAAGGGCGCGACGGCAGAGGAGTGGGCAACGGAGTGTTTGAAGGAAAGTCGGTGACAGTGGGGATGGGCGTGCCCGTCCGGGTCGGTGTAGGAGTCGGGTTCACCGCCCGGAGCAGACTCTCGTGCATATAGCCTATTGTCACAAAGAATGGGCTATCGTCCAGGTCTACCGCAAACCATTCGTCATTGGCCGGGTCGCGCTGGAGCACACATATAGATTCGGCCTGGCGTCTTGTCTCCATAACCGGGCAGTTGCGGCTCGGGCACTGGCGCACAATCGCTTCTGGCACAATCACCACAAAATCCTGACATTCCGGGATCGGGGTGCGCGTAGGAGGGGGCGTGAAACGCGAGTCGGAGGTCGGCAGGACGCCCGCCGTAGCGGTGGCCTCCACCTGTCTGGTAGCCTGTCCAATCGCTGTGAAGGAGCCGGACAGATAGCTCCGCACCCCATTCCAGACGAAGTAGGCGCCGAACACCAGCAAAGCCGCGACAAAAATCACCAGCCACGCCGGTGGGCCAGACCATCCGAAACGGCGAGATGACACAGCAGACCTCAATCACAATAACGGTATTTTGTGACACTCCCTGCCTCTGGATTGTACAGGCAGGTTTCTAGCAATCGCTTGACGCGCGCGCCACGGTTGCCCTACGCACACCTGCTGATGTCCTGTTCACCCCGACAGTTTCGGCCTGATCCCGGTCAGCCGGTAGACTACGATAGGCTCGCTTTTGCCGGAGAACATCCGGGCCGACAGGCGTTCGGCTTCAATCTGCGATTCGGCCAACCGGAAAGTCGCCTCGCTGAGCAGGATAGCGCCGCTTTCGGCAGCCTGTTGAATGCGGCGCGCCGTGTTCACGACATCGCCGATTACGGTGTAGCTCATCATCCGCTCTGAGCCGACATTCCCCACCGCCGCCTCACCGCTGTGCAGCCCGATGCCCAGCCCAAGCCTTTCCACGCCGGGGTATGCGATCTCAGCGCAAACCTGGCGGAATACGGTCTGCATCTGCAGAGCAGTGTGCAGGGCATTCAAGGGGTCATCGCCGGTAGGGACCGGCGCGCCGTAGAAGGCCATCAGCTCATCGCCAATGTATTTGTCCAGCGTCCCGTGATGCTCGAAGATTACTTCTGTCAAAGCGCCGAAGATACGGTTGAGAATGTGCAGGACTTCATGGGCGGGTTTGCGCTCGGCAAACGCCGTAAACCCCCGGATATCGGCAAAAAATACGGTCACCGTCGAGGTCTCACCCCCCAGCTTCAGGTAACGATCCGGATCGACGAGGATAGTTTCCACGATATCCTCATTCACGTACCGGTTCAGCACCCGCCGCAGGAGATTATTGCGGCTCTCCAGCTCATCATGAAGCTGCTTGATACACAGCAGGCTGCGGACGCGCGTCCGCATCAGCAGGGAATTGAAAGGCTTGGTCAGGAAATCATCAGCCCCCGCCTGAATCGCCCTGATGCGGTCCTGCTCCGCCTCCAGGGCTGTCACCATCACCACCGGGATGAACTGCGTCCGTTCATCATTTTTGAGGCGGGCACACACTTCATAACCGCTCATGCCGGGCATATTGATGTCCAGCAGGACCAGGTCCGGCGGTGTCTCCGCCACCAGGCGCAACGCCTCAGAGCCGTCATGCGCCAGGATGACACAACACCCGTCTGCCTCCAGATACGCCTGCAGGACCTCCCGGTTCATCCAGTCATCATCCACGACCATGATAACCGGGCAATCCCCTGCCTGATCCGCACCTGCCATCACGTCTCCGACTCTGCTTTCAAGCTCTCTATCGGGATAACCTCGGCGGGCATTGTAACATGCGGCCCTCCCCCTTGCTATAGAGCAGGCAGCATCAAGGAATGAGGAGGCCAATCGCAAAAGAATGAAGAATTAATTGCCGAAAGTTCACGATCACACTTAAACATAAATTTTATATAAAAAAGGTCGTCTGGCCGTTGACGAAGATTCCAAGCTGTGCTAACTTATGGTTAGCCTAATCAAGGGCGCTATATCCAAATCATCTAGGAGGAATTTTCAACATGTTGTACCTACCGCGTGAAGAAGGTCAGGGTCTTGTCGAGTACGCTCTCATTCTGGTGCTGGTTGCCGTCGTCGTGATTGTCATCCTCGCCCTGCTCGGCCCGGCTATCGGCAACATTTTCAGCAACATCGTCAACGCGCTGTAAGGTTTACACTGCAGTACCGCAAAAAGCCTGCCGCCCTGGCAGGCTTTTTGTTTCATATTTCACGGCGCAGCCGGACTCGTAGACAGAGAGACGACCCCGCAGCAGACCGCGCACCTTCGATTGTCATTCTCGCCAGATCCTCAGCCTTGACAGTGGCCAGACGGACAGGTAACGTCATATAC
>WBZO01005896.1_pt1 | contig 12152 bp, 6 predicted proteins | sample 5204261 | NCBI WGS metagenome assembly WBZO01 (sample SAMN12412400, study PRJNA552823) | activated sludge metagenome | isolation source: activated sludge from anammox sidestream of wastewater treatment plant... | place: USA: North Carolina | collected 2017-09 | reverse complement strand
GGACCCGCACGTGGGACATGTGGGGACGTCGAGCGGCGGCATCACCCACGGCGTCTCGTCCAGGTAGAGGCGCACCACGTTGGAGGGTGACATCGGCGTGGCGCCGACCATGGGCACGACTCGCACGTAGAAGTCGGCCGAGAGCGCGACAGGGACAGGCACCGCCACATCGCCCGTGACGCCGACCGACCCGAGGTCGCCCTGCATGGCCTGGGAGACCGTGCCGGGCGCGGGCGTCGCCGCGGGGCCGCTGCCGGACGCGAACAGCGGGTCACCCAGGATCACCGGTTCGGTGGCACCGGCGAGCGCGCCCGCCTTGGCGACGGCGATCGGGTGCTCGAGATAGAGGCTGAGGTCCATGACGAAGTCACCCGTCGCCTTGCCCGGGGCCACGACCTCCGACCACAGGTCGATGGCGAAGGGCGGCGTGAGGTCGGCGGACACCCCCGGGGAGTATGGGAGGACCTGCCACACGATGGACGTCACGCCCTCCAAGTCGGTCGTCCAGCGCAACCTGCGCTCGATGGGCAAACCCACCGGCTGGGTCGGGTACGCGAAGGCACCGGACCTGGCGAGCACCGGCTGGAACTCGCCCCCACCCTGCCTGACCACGAGGTCGAGGTCGGTGTCCGTGGCATGCCCGAGCACGTCCGCGAGACCGAGGTCGGCCACGCCCATCGCGAGCGGGGTCGCATCCCGCGACCACGCCTCCCGCGCCACGCCCATGTCCAGCCTCCCGGAGCCCAGGTCCACGAGCCGTGACCCCGCCCAGCCCCAAGCCGAGAAGGTGAGCACCTGACCCTCCAGACGGGGCAGGGCCGGACCGAAGTCCAGGATGCGGTCATGGGCCGTCACGAAGGCGGCCGGGTCGGCGGGCACCCGCCGAGCGGGCCCCCCATCCACCTGGAGGTACAGGTAACCCTGGTCGACGGCGGCCGGGACGCGCAGTCGACCGGAGTCGAGCCGCGCGTCACCGCTCCAGCCGAGCCGTCCGCAGCGTCTCGGGACGACCACCGCGGTCGGGGGCCCCAGGCGCTCCGACCGCTGGTCGAACGATGACTGGCTGAACAGGTGCAGCCCCGGTGTGGCCGGCATGTCGACCACCGACCCTGCGTCCGTCGGCGCCAGCGTCGCGATGCGCTCGAAGGTCGCGCCGGTGGGTGACAGGTGATGGACGGAGAGCCCGGTCGCGCCACGCACCCCGACGGGCCGCAGGCTCAGGTGGCAGCCCACTCGCCCCACATCGAGCCTGGGCCCGCCGCCGGCCGTGCTGGTCGCGGTGGAGCGATCGGGTGCACGGCCATCGGGGTTGGCGACCCTCAGGTGCAGCGCGTTGGAGCCGACGACCGCGCCCTGAGCGTCCGCCGCGAGTGCGATGAGCGCCACATCCCCCGGCAGCCGGGGCTCCCAGCGCCATGCGGCAGCGAGCGTGGTGTCAGTGCCCTGCACCGGCAGCGTGGCCACGAGATCCCCGTTGGCCCACAACTCGACGCCTGTGAGTGGCCTGAGACCCCGTACGTGGAGGCTCACGAGCACCGGGTCCCCGACGCTCACGATACCGGTGGACCCGGGGATGCCGATGGCGACCGATGTCTCCGGCGCCGGCGGGAGTGGCACGCCCTGGGCGCGCACCTGCGCTGCCCCGGTCAGGGGGCCGAGGGCGAGGACGAGGGCGAGGGACGCGCGCGCGAACGCCGCGCGACCCGCCCCGTACGGACGCGACCTGAGCTGCGACCCTATCCCGTGCCTCTCGACCAAGCGCCACTCCGCGACCGAGTGACCCCGTACCCGCAGGGTCGGGCGACTCTAGGGCGCGGGCCGGCGACCGTCAATGTCCCAGTGGTCCGGGTGTTGCTCCCTCGGCTGCGACGCAGGCCCCTCCTCGAGGCGCCGCAGGCGGGCCTCGAGGAACTCCAGACGCGCCGTCTGCGCCGCGAGCGCCGTGAGCAGCGCCCCGACGCCTTCCGCGGCCGTTCCGATGGTCGCAGCCGCCCCAGCGTCGGACGCGCGGGGCCCGTGCGCCCGGAAACGACGCTCCACGAAGCCATCCAGCGCCTGGCGGACAGGTGTGAAGGTTGCGGCGAGCACGAGCGTGCTGATGACGATGACCGCGTCGGAGGTGTCGCCCGTGAGCGCCACGAACAGGCGCTGGAGGAGCGTCACGAGCGCCGCGAACATCCCCGCAAGGATGGCCGTCAGGGGCACGTAGACGAGCGTCCGCCCGATGATCACGTCGATGTCGAACAGGTCCGCCCGTGTGATCGCGATGGCCACCGTCACGGGGAACGTGGCGACACCCAGCGCCGCGATGACCATGAGGACCTCACCCAGCCCATCGGCGGGTCGCAGCAGGTAGCGAGCCACCAACAGGGGCGCCAGCGTGACCGCGGCGAGGCTCCCGCCAAGCACCACCCAGCGGACCTGGCATCGGAGGCGCTCATCGGCATCCCGGTACCGGTCGATGAGTGAGCCCGCGGCGATGAGCACCGACGCGACCAGCGACGCGAAGCCCAGGAACCGGGCCATCGCGGCGGCCCCGGCACCCATGACCGGGTCGTCGAACGGACCCGGGAGCATGGGGTACCAGGTGAGCGATCGGTCGACCGCCGAGCCCACCGACAGGAGGACCATGCCGGTGATGGGCACCAGCAGCGCCACGGCCCATCGCGGCGAGGAGGGCCGCCCGTCCGGGAACAGCACCAGGACCACCGCGAGCGAGCCGATCGCCACCGGCACGGAGACGCTCGACACCAGCCAGGCCACGCCGATCGTCAGCGCTGGCACGGGTCGGAGCACCTCGAGGGCATCGCTGACCATGAGGGCCGACGCCAGCACCGGTGCGGCGGCGATCCCGGTGGCCATCATCACCCACCCGACCAGGCTCCCCGGAAGGCGACGTGCCAGGAACGCGCCCATCGAGAGTGTGAGCAGCGAGCCCAGCGTGATGGCGAGCACGGCCCCGGGACCACCCGCGAAGCTCACGGGCAGGCGCGGCGCGCCACGCCCCAGCCACACGGCGAGCGCCGCGACCTGGACGAGCACCGCGGCCAGCCACACGAGGGTCGCGACCCTTCGCGCCACTGGATACGGCCGGAGCTCCGGCGTCCCACCGGGCGCGCGCAGACGCGCCGTGGCCAACCCCAGGAGGCCGGGGCCGGACGGCCGTCGCACCAGCACGCTCATGGTCGTGGGCCCCGCCCCGACGGGGCGCTCAGGGCCTCGAGACGCCCAAGGATCGCGTCCAGTTGCTGAGGCGCGGCCGTCACGTCCAGGACCGCGCCCCGGAAGGCCGCCTCGATCGCGGGGGCCATCTGGTCCGACGCATCGAACCTGACCTGCGACGCACCCGTCAGGATGGCCGCCTCGCGCCGAGTCAGGTCGTCCGGGTACTCCGTGACACGGGTGTTCGCCGAGAGGGCACCCCCCGTGCCCATCCAGGCCACCTGGGCGTCCGGGCTCGTCAGCCACGCGAGGAGACGCACCGCCGCCGGTCGGTCGGTGAACAGCCCGAACAGGTCCCCGGCGACCTCCACCGCGCCGTCGCGGCCGCCGTCGAGGTCGGGCATCGGGAAGAAGCCGTAGTCGGACCCGGCGGACTTGCCGTGTGCCCCGAAGAGCACCGGCTGGAAGCTCGCGCCCTGTGTGTACAGGCAGGCTGGCGGATCGCCGAACAGCCCGTCGCCCGCCGCAAGGGCATCGGTGGTCAGCGCGCCGGTCGCACCGCCGGCCACCGAGTCGGCCGCCACCACGTCCAGGTACGTCGCGAAGGCTGCCCGCATCTCAGGTGCGGTCCAGGGCAGCGTGCCGCCGACCCAGGCATCCCAGGTCCGCGTGCCGCTCTGCCGCAGCAGGATGTTCTCGATCCAGTCGGTGCCGGGCCAACCGGCGGCCCCGGCCGCCGCGAGGCCCACGCACCACGGTCGGGTCCGCTCCGTGGAGAACCGCGCCGCGGTGCGGACCAGGTCCTGCCAGTCATCGGGCTCACCCAGGTGGGCCGCGGCTGGCCCGTACCACACGAGGCCCTTGAGCGTCGCCTTCAGGAACGCGCCCACGAGACGGTCATCCACCATCCCCAGGCGCACGAACGCGGGGGCGGTCTCCCGCCGATACGGGTCGAGGTCCGTCCAGTCCCCCAGGTCGCGCAGGACGCCTTGGCGGGCAAGGCGGGCGAGGTGCTCCGGGCCCGTGAGCCCCGCGAGGTCGGGGGGGTCACCCGCGGCGATGCGCCGGTCGAGCTCGCCCGCGAGGTCACCCGTGGCGCCGTAGGCGACCGTGATCCCAGTCAGCGCCTCGAACGGGGCCACCACCCGCTTGAACGCGTCCAACTCGGCCCTCGACCACGTGCCCAGCACGGTCACCGTGCCGGGGGCGATCGGGTCGCGTGGGGTCGTGGCGCCGGCGCGCACGACACAGCCGACCACGAGCAGTCCGAGCACGAGCAGCAGGCTCGGCATCACGAGACGACGCCAGCGTCCCTTGTCGCGTGGTTGCGTGGGCCTGTCCATCCGTTCCCTCCCGAGAGCTGGGTCGCACGCTGTGCGCGCGTTCGAGATGGGCCGATGGTCGAGGCAGCAGGGGCTGACCGCCACCCACTCGCGTCGCGACCCGCGCAGGACGCACGTCGAGCGTCGGACTACGTCGCATGTCGGCTGCATCCCGGAGCGGGCCGGGGCCATCCTGCCGCCGACGTTCCTCGTCACAGCCGATCCAAGGGAGGCAACATGTCTCGGGTCACCCCCTCACGCGCCGCATTGGCCGCGATCGCCCTGCTCCTGGTCCCCGGCGCCACGCTGGCCGCGCCGGACGCCCGTGTCGCCTCGTCCGCCCCGATCCCGCAGGCGGTCGACACCCATGCCCCGCTCGAGGGCATCCGCTGGCACGTCCGTGCCTATCGCGCTGAGGATGGTGGTCTCGCGGGTGTCGCCGCCGACGCTTGGATCACGCTCGTCGACGGCTCCCTCACGGGGACCACCGGCTGCGGCGACCTGTCCGGCACGTACGGTCTCGTCGGGGATGCCCTCACCGTAAGCGACCTGTCCACCGCAGAGCCCGGCTGCCTCGATGGGGACCTCGTCGCGCAGGAGCTGGCCATCCTGGGTCGTCTGCCCGCCATCGACCGGTACCGCTTCGAGGGCACCGACCTCCGACTCGAGGAGCGGGGCCAGGACAGCCTGGAGCTCCATGCCCTCGTGGGACCAACCTGGGTACCGATGTACGGCGGCGCGGAGCCCATGCCCGAGGGCATCGTGTCGGTTCGCTTCGGCCCGGGCCGCATCGCCGGCCAGGGCCCGTGCAACCCCTTTGGGGGGTCCTTCCGCCAGGACGGTGCGAGCATCTCCATCCGGCCGCTCGAGTCGACGCGCATCGCCTGTGACGACCTCGACCTGGAGGTCGCTCTGTTGACCGAGCTCCAGCGTGCCCGGACGTACGCCTTCGAGGCAGGCGACCTCGTCCTCCTCGACGATCAGGGTGTCCCGATCCGGGGGTTCCACGAGGCGGCCACCAGCTACTAGGCTCCCCGCGCGCGTACCGGGCCCCCGGCGCACGTACCGGGCCCCCCGGCGCACCCAGGGGCCGGCTGCCCGGCGCACGTACCGGGCCCCCGGCGCACCCAGGGGCCGCGATCGCGGCCCGGCGCACCCAGCCGCCCGAATCTCGGGCGTTCGGATGAGGGAGCCGATCGGCGACCTGCCCGGGCGACGCCTGGGAGCAGTCCGAGGGCGTGTCCCTCGTCGGGCCGCCCTGGATCCGGGCGAACGGCAGGGGCGGCGACCGCTCCGGGTCAAGCGGGCACGCCTGGCGCCCTGGTCCTCCATCCTTCCGCCCGGCTTCTGGGTGGGTGCGAGCCCCAGTGGGCGCCGGGCCGCACCCCCCGCTCCCGGCGCGCGAGGCACCAACCCGTCGGTGCGCCGACGCGTCGCTCAGCCCATACGCCCTGTCCGGACGACCGACCCTGCCCAGCCGGAGGGCGGGCGCGTTCGTGGTCCGGCCGATGACGGCGGCGACCGAGGACCTTGTATGCCCACCACGCTCCCCTCGGACACCGGTCGCTCGCGCCCAAAGCGGCGGGACGTGATACAAGTGGGATGCCCGGCGGGCATGTCGGGCGATGACCCCGGTCGAAGCACGACGCCCGTCTGGCCGCGCCCGACCAGTGGACCAGGCAAGACGCGACCGGGTGCCCTGCGCCGCTCAGCCACCCCGGTCTGTCGCCGGATGATGCGGCGGGATGGCCCCGCAGGCCGCGTCCGGGCCTCGCACTGGGTGGAGCCCGAGCCTCGGGACGCCGATGGGAGGACCAGATGACGATGACGGCCAGCGACGCACCGTCGATCGAGCGCGGGCTGGATGGCGCGAGCCTCGACTACGTCGAGGGCATCTACCTCGCGTATCTGGACGACCCGGACGCTGTGCCCGATGCATGGCGGGGCTACTTCGAGGCACATGGCGATGGCCACGCAGGACGGCCCATGCGAGGGCCGACGTTCGCGCCCCGCAGCCTGTTCGACCCGGCCGGGAGCATCGCCACCACGCGCGGCGAGCAGGTCGACGGTGACGCTGCCGGTCGCCAGCAGCGCCTCGATCGGCTGGTCCGGAACTACCGGGTGCGCGGTCACCGACTGGCGGACCTCAGCCCGCTGGGTCGCGAGCCGTTCGAGGCCCCGGAACTCGACCCCGCCTACTACGGCTTCACCTCCGAAGACCTCGATCGGCCGGTGCTGAGCGCCACCCTCACGGGCGCGCGCACGCTGGGTGAGGTCATCGACGCCCTCAAGGAGACCTACACCCGGAGCATCGGTGCGCAGTTCATGCACATCGACAGCCTCGCAGTGCGTGGCTGGCTCCAGGAGCGCATGGAGGCGACCCGTAACCACCTGACCCTGAGCCGGGAGCGGCAACTGCGGATCCTGACCAAGCTCACCGATGCGGTGATCTTCGAGGAGTTCCTCCAGACCAAGTACGTCGGTGCCAAGGTGTTCTCGCTCGAGGGCGGCGAGACGCTCATCCCGCTGCTTGACCAGGCGCTCGAGAAGGCCGCCGCGCAGGGGGCGCAGGAGGTCGTCCTGGGCATGGCGCATCGGGGTCGCCTGAACGTGCTGGCCAACGTGCTGGGCAAGAGCCCGCGCCTCATCTTCAGCGAGTTCGAGGACCGGGAGCCGGAGCGCAGCGTGGGCCGCGGGGACGTGAAGTACCACCTCGGCCACAGCAGCGACTGGACCTCGTCAGGCGGCACGTCGCTCCACCTGTCGCTGGCCTTCAACCCGTCCCACCTGGAGTACGTCAACACGGTGGTCCTGGGGCGAGTCCGCGCCAAGCAGGACCGACTGGGCGACATCGAGCGCACCAGGGTCGTGCCCATCCTCATCCATGGCGACGCATCGTTCATCGGGCAGGGCGTCGTCCAGGAGACCCTCAACCTGTCCGGGCTCGCGGGCTATCGCGTGGGCGGGACGCTCCACGTCATCGTCAACAACCAGGTCGGCTTCACCACGGGCCCACGCCAGGGGCGCAGCACCACCTATGCGAGCGACATCGCCAAGATGCTCCAGAGCCCCATCCTCCACGTCAACGGGGAGGACCCGGAGGCCGTCGCGCAGGTCATCGAGCTGGCCATGGACTTCCGCCTGCGCTTCAAGCGAGACGTCGTGGTGGACATGTACTGCTACCGACGCCACGGCCACAACGAGGGCGACGAGCCGGCGTTCACGCAGCCCGTGATGTACGGCAAGATCCGCAAGCGCCAGAGCGTCCGCGCGGGCTATCTGGAGCGTCTGCTCGCGCTGGGCGGCATCACCCGCGCCGATGCCGACCGGATCGCCCAGGTGCGCCGCGAGCACCTGGAGCAGGAGCTCTCCGTGGCCCGGTCGAGCGACTTCCAGCCCCGGTACTCGGCGTTCGAGGGCGTGTGGCGGAAGTACTCCACCGAGTACGACGCGGACGTGCCGGACGTCCCGACCGGTGTCACGCCTGATCGGGCCCGGGGACTGCTTGAGGCCACCACGCGGGTCCCCGACGGCTTCCATCTCAACGGCAAGGTCGCCCGCCTGCTGCGCGCGCGCACCGCCATGGCACGCGGTGACCACCCGCTGGACTGGGCCGCCGGCGAGGCACTCGCGCTCGGCAGCCTCCTCGACGACGGTGTCCGCATCCGGCTCACCGGGCAGGACAGCGAGCGCGGCACGTTCAGCCACCGGCACGCCGTGTTCCACGATACGGAGGACGGCCACGAGCACACGCCCCTCCAAGGCATCGGGCGCGACCCGCGTCTGTTCGAGATCCACAACAGCCCCCTGTCCGAGGCGGGTGTGCTGGGCTTCGAGTACGGATACAGCCTCGACCGACCTGGCGACCTCGTCATGTGGGAGGCGCAGTTCGGGGACTTCGTGAACGCGGCACAGGTGATCATCGACCAGTTCATCGCAAGTGCCGAGGACAAGTGGCGTCGCCTGTCGGGTCTTGTGATGCTCCTGCCCCACGGCATGGAGGGCCAGGGCCCGGAGCATTCCAGCGCCCGACTCGAGCGCTTCCTCCAGCTATGTGCCGAGGACAACCTCCAGGTCGTCCAGCCCACGACGCCCGCGCAGTACTTCCACGTCCTGCGACGCCAGGTGCTGCGACCCTTCCGCAAGCCGCTCATCGTCTTGACGCCCAAGAGCCTGCTCCGGCATCCGCAGGCCGTGTCCGGCCTCCCCGCGTTCGCGTCAGGCACGTTCCAGCGGGTGATGGACGACCCGGACGTCTCGCCCGCCGAGGTCACGCGCGTGCTCCTCGCATCGGGCAAGGTCGCCTACGAGTTGCTGCACGCCCGCGAGGACCGGGGGCGCAAGGACGTCGCGGTCGTGCGGCTCGAGCAGTTGTACCCCTTGCCCATGGCGCGGCTGGGGGAGGTGCTGGCGCGATACCCAGAGGCGACCGACGTCACTTGGGTGCAGGACGAGCCGGAGAACATGGGCGCGTGGCGGTTCCTGCAGGCTCGTGTCGGGTTGACGCTGGCCGGGCGGCCGTTCCGCCGCGTGTCGCGCCCGGAATCAGCCAGCCCGGCGACCGGCTCGCACGCCGCCCATGAGCTGGAACAGGCTGAGCTGTTGCGGGCTGCCTTTGGGGCGGCCGCGTGAGACCGCGCAGCGTCGGGGGACCGGGGAGGAGCGACCAGTCATGCCCATAGACGTCGTCGTGCCCAGCGTGGGCGAGTCAATCAGCGAGGTGTTCATCGGCACCTGGCTCAAGCGGCCGGGCGACTCGGTCAACAAGGACGAGCCGCTCGCGGAGATCGAGACCGACAAGGTCACCCTCGAGGTACCCGCCAGCGTCGCTGGCGTGCTGAGCGAGGTGCTCAAGGAGACCGGTGACAGCGCCATGGTCGGGGAGGTGATCGCGCGCATCACGGAGGGCGCGGCGGGCGACGGCACCCCCGGGGGAGCGGAGGCGGGGCCCGCGGACGGGCCGGCGGCCGTCGGGCAGCGCGCCGAGGGCGCCGCCGGTGTGACCGTGATGCCCGCGGCGCGACGGGTGCTCGACGAGCACGGCCTGAGCGCGGACGCCGTACAGCCCACCGGTCCGGGCGGGCGAGTGCTCAAGGAGGACGTGCTGCGCGCCATCGCGGAGGGCGACCGCGACCCGGGGCTCGTGGGAGACGCGGCGGGACTCGAGACCCTTGACCGCCAGGGTCCGGGCGCCCCGTCGGACGCGCGCCCCGGCGCGGGGGTCGCCGAGGCCACCCTGATCGGCCGACAGGAGGAGGTCGTGCGCATGACCCCCCTGCGCCTGCTGACCGCGCAGCGGCTGGTCGAGGCCCAGCGGGACGCAGCCCTGCTGACCACGTTCAACGAGATCGACATGTCCGACGTGATCGACCTCCGCAAGCGCTACCGCGAGGCCTTCGAGACGCGTCATGGCATCCGACTCGGCTTCATGTCGTTCTTCGTCAAGGCGACCATCGAGGCCCTCAAGCAGGTCCCGCGACTCAACGCCGAGATCCGGGACGACGCCATCGTGTACAAGGGGTACTACGACATCGGCGTCGCGGTCTCCACCCGCAAGGGGCTGATCGTGCCAGTCATCCGGGACGCCGAGCGCCTGAGCTTCGCGGAGATCGAGCGACGCATCGCCGACTTCGGCGCCCGCGCGGCCTCGAACCGCCTGACCCCCGCGGAGCTCACGGGTGGCACGTTCACCATCAGCAACGGCGGCGTGTTCGGGTCACTCATGTCGACCCCCATCGTCAACCCGCCCCAGTCGGGCGTCCTGGGCATGCATGCCATCCAGGACCGCCCAGTCGCCATCGACGGCGCGGTCGTCATCCGACCCATGATGTACATCGCGCTCACCTATGACCATCGTCTGGTCGATGGCCGCGAGGCGGTCACCTTCCTGAGGGCGGTCAAGGACGCGGTCGAGCGACCGGCCCGGATGCTCCTCGAGATCTGAGGCGCGACGACCCATCACCCACGCGGCTCGGAGGCGTCGCGGTCGCCCTCGGACCCGGTCCCGCCCCCGGTTCGCCCGGGGATGGAGGTAGCACCCATGGCTCGACACGACATCGTCATCATCGGCGCAGGTCCCGGCGGCTATGTCGCGGCCATCCGCGGCGCGCAACTCGGTCTCGACGTGGCTGTGGTCGAGCGGGAGCCGGCGCTGGGCGGCACGTGCGTGCGCATCGGCTGCATCCCCAGCAAGGCGCTGCTGGAGTCCAGTGAGCGGTACGTGGCCACGCGCGATGGCCTCGCGGAGCACGGCATCCGGGTCGCGGACGTGGGTCTCGACCTTGCGGCCATGCAGGCGCGCAAGACCACGGTCGTGCGTCAGAACACCGACGGGGTGGCCTACCTGTTCAAGAAGCACAAGGTCACCCGCTACCACGGGCACGGGCGGCTCGCCGGAGACCGGCGGGTGATGGTGGATGGCGCCGAGGGACCGACGGAGCTCGAGGCGACCCACATCGTGCTCGCGACCGGCTCCGAACCCGCGACCCTACCGGGCGTGGAACCGGACGGCGGGATCATCGGCACGAGCACCGAGGCGCTCGCATACGATGCCGTCCCGGGCCGCCTGCTGGTGATAGGCGCGGGTGCGATCGGCCTCGAGCTCGGGTCGATCTGGGCGCGTCTCGGCGCCATGGTCACCGTGGTGGAGTACCTCGACCGAATCCTGCCGGGCATGGACCTCCAGATGGCGCGGGATGAGCAGCGAATCCTCGAGCGCCAGGGACTGACGTTCCGGCTGGGTGCGCGGGTGACCGGGGCACGCGTGATGGGCCGGGGCGCCAAGCGGCGTGGTCGCCTGGAGCTCGAGGGCGGGGAGACGCTCGAGGCCGACAGGATCCTGGTCGCCGTGGGTCGTCGGCCCGTGACGGAGGGCCTGGGTCTCGAGGAGGTGGGCGTGGCGCTCGACGCACGTGGCCGGGTCCAGGTGGATGCGGGCTTCCGGACCAGCGTCGATGGCGTGTATGCCATCGGCGACCTCATCCCCGGGCCCATGCTGGCGCACAAGGCCGAGGAGGACGGCGTGGCGCTCATGGAGCTGCTCGCGACCGGCCATGGCCACGTGGACTACGGTCTGGTGCCGAGCGTCGTGTACACCGAGCCCGAGGTTGCCGCCGTGGGCCAGACCGAGGAGGCGCTGACGGAGAGCGGCACGCCCTATCGCAAGGGTGTGTTCCCCTATTCCGCGAGCGGTCGCGCACGGGCGCTGGCGCAGACCGACGGCCGGGTCAAGATCCTGGCGCATGCCGAGACCGACCGCATCCTGGGCGTGCACATCGTGGGGGCCCGTGCCGGCGACCTCATCGCCGAGGCGGTCGCCGCCATGACGTTCGGTGCCAGCGCCGAGGACCTGGCGCGAACGGTGCATGCGCATCCCACGCTCGCCGAGATGGTCAAGGAGGCCGCCCTGGCCGTGGACGGGCGCGCCATCCACATCTGACCTACGGAGGGCGCCGACCGCCCGGCGCCGGCCCGTCATTGACGCGGGCACACCCGATGGGCAGCATCGCGATGTGGACACGCACGCCGTCGAGCGCTGGCTCGATACCTACTTCGCTGTCTGGGAGAGCACGGACGCGGCCCGGATCGGCGCCTTGTTCGCCGCAGACGCAACGTACTGGGTGGGGCCGTTTGCCGAGCCGGTGCGGGGGCGGGACGAGATCGCCCGAC
>WBZO01005895.1_pt1 | contig 12152 bp, 10 predicted proteins | sample 5204261 | NCBI WGS metagenome assembly WBZO01 (sample SAMN12412400, study PRJNA552823) | activated sludge metagenome | isolation source: activated sludge from anammox sidestream of wastewater treatment plant... | place: USA: North Carolina | collected 2017-09 | reverse complement strand
GGCCGCGCGCAGCCAGGCCGAGCACTGGCATGCCGGCCCGATCACCGTCGAGAAGGCGGACATCGCCGAGACCCACGACATCGTGAGCCCGACGAACGAACGCGAGGTGATCGGCAAGGTCGCGAACGTCACGGCCGACACGGTGGCGCGCGCGGCGGCTGTCGCGCGTGCGGCGCAGCCGGAGTGGGACTCGCGCGGCGGCGCCGCGCGGGCCGCGCTGCTCGAACGCGCGGCGGACCTCCTCGCGGCCGAGCGCGCGGGCCTCGTGGCGCGTTGCATCCGCGAGGCCGGCAAGTCGATTCCGGACAGCATCGCCGAGGTGCGCGAGGCCGAGGATTTCCTGCGCTACTACGCGCTGCGTGCGCGCGCCGAGTTCGAGGGCGATGCGCTGCTCCCCGGCCCGACCGGCGAGCGCAACTCGCTGCGCCTGCGCGGCCGCGGCGTGTTCGGTTGCATCAGCCCGTGGAACTTCCCGGTGGCGATCTTCACCGGGCAGGTGGCGGCGGCGCTGGCGGCCGGCAACACCGTGCTCGCGAAGCCCGCGGAGCAGACGCCGCTGTGCGCCGCCCGCGTCGTCGAACTGCTGCACGCCGCGGGCGTGCCGCGCGAGGTGCTGCACTTCCTGCCGGGCCGCGGCTCGGTGGTCGGCGCGGCGCTGTCGCGCAGCGAGGATGTCGCCGGCATCTGCTTCACCGGATCGACCGAAACGGCGCGGCTCATCGAGCGCTCGATGGCGGCGCGCGAGGGCGCGATCGGCACGCTGATCGCCGAGACCGGCGGGCTCAATGCGATGATCGTCGACAGCTCGGCGCTCGCCGAGCAGGTCGTGCTCGACGCCGTCGCGTCGGGCTTCAACAGTGCCGGGCAACGCTGCTCGGCGCTGCGCCTGCTGATCGTGCAGGAGGAGGTGGCGCCGCGCGTGCTCGAATTGCTCGCGGGCTTCATGGACGAGCTCGTGGTCGGCGATCCGGCACTGCTCGCGACCGACGTCGGCCCGGTGATCGATCGGGATGCGCTCGCGATGCTCGAGGCGCATGCCGCGAAGGTGACGGCCGGCGCACGCTGGTCGCATCGCGTGCCGCTGCGCGGCGTGCCGCCGGGGCGGTTCTTTGCGCCGCTCGCGGTCGAGATTCCGCGCATCGAGGACCTCGAGCGCGAAGTGTTCGGCCCGATCGTGCACATCGTGCGTTATGAAGCCGCGAAGCTCGACGAGGTCGTGGATGCAGTCAATGCGCGCGGCTACGGCCTCACGCTCGGCGTGCAGACCCGCATCGACAGCCTCGCGCAGCGGGTCGCGCGGCGCGCGCGCGTCGGCAACGTGTACGTCAACCGCAACATGATCGGGGCGGTCGTCGGCGTGCAGCCCTTCGGTGGCTGCGGCCTTTCGGGCACCGGTCCCAAGGCCGGCGGGCCGCATTACCTGCACCGCTTCGCGACCGAGCAGACCGTCACGGTCAATACTGCGGCGGTCGGCGGCAATGCCACGCTGTTGTCGCTGGCCGAACAATGAGCGCTCTCAGCGTCTTCGACATCTTCAAGATCGGGATCGGCCCGTCGAGCTCCCACACGATGGGGCCGATGCGGGCGGCGCGCGAGTTCGCGCTGGGTCTCGGCGAGCGCGGCCTGCTGGATCGCACGCACGCGGTGTACGTGCGCCTCTACGGCTCGCTCGCCCTCACCGGTGCCGGCCACGGCACCGATCGCGCGGTACTCGCCGGCCTCGAAGGCGCCGATCCCGCGACGGTCGATCCGGACGCGATGCAGCGCGATGTCGCGCGCATCCGCGCCGAGGGGCGTTTGCGGCTCGCGGGCCGTCGCGAAATCGCATTCGACGAGCCGATGCAGCTCTTGTTCCTCACCCACGAGACGCTGCCGGCGCATCCGAACGGCATGCGCTTCGCCGCGCTCGACGCCGCGGGGACGGTGCTCGCCGAGGAAGAGGTCTATTCGGTGGGGGGAGGGTTCATCGTCAGAGCCGGGAGCGAACGGCCAACCGCCGACAGCCAGACGGCGAACGGCCAGACGGCGGGCGGCGTGCCCTATCCCTTTGCGACGAGCGCCGAGCTGCTGGGCCACTGCCGTGCGAGCGGGCTCGAGATGTTCGAGCTGCTGCAGGCGAACGAGCTCGCTTGGCGAGCGCAACCCGAGGTGCGGGCCAAGCTGCTCGAGATCTGGCGCGTCATGCAGGCCTGCGTCGAGCGCGGCTTCCAGCAGCAGGGCGTGCTGCCGGGCGTGCTCAAGGTGCGGCGTCGCGCGCCGCGTCTGCACCGGATCCTGGCCGAGTGTCCGCCGGACCGGCCGGTCGACTCGATGGAGTGGGTGAACGCCTGGGCGCTCGCGGTCAACGAGGAAAATGCTGCGGGCGGCCGCGTGGTCACGGCGCCGACGAATGGTGCGGCGGGCATCGTGCCGGCCGTGCTGCAGTACTACACGCGCTTCGAGCGCGGCGCGAGCGAGGAGGGCATCCTGCGCTTCCTGCTCACGGCCGGCGGCATCGGCATGCTCTTCAAGCAGGGCGCCTCGATCTCGGGTGCGGAGATGGGCTGCATGGGCGAGGTGGGGGTTGCCTGTTCGATGGCGGCCGCGGGACTCGTCGCAGCGCTGCACGGCACGAACGAGCAGGTCGAGAACGCCGCCGAGATCGGCATGGAACACAACCTCGGCCTCACCTGCGACCCGGTCGCGGGCCTCGTGCAGATTCCCTGCATCGAGCGCAACGCCATGGGCGCGGTGAAGGCGATCAATGCCGCGCGCCTCGCGATGCGCGGCGACGGCAGCCACAAGGTGTCGCTCGACCAGGTGATCGCGACGATGCGCCAGACCGGCCACGACATGTCGACGATCTACAAGGAAACCTCCCAGGGCGGACTCGCGGTCAACGTGCCGGAGTGCTGATCAGGGCGCGGCGAGCGGTGCGTGCAATGTGATGACGAGCGCCTGCGGTGGCTCGAGCCGCGCAGAAACCTCCCAGCCCATTGCGTGCGCGAACTCGCGCACGAGCGCGAGGCCGAGCCCCATGTGCACGCCGCCGCTGCGCGCGGCTTCGCCACGCCAGAACCGCTCGAACAGGTGGGCCACGTCGGCGACGGTGAGCCCGGGGGCCTCGTTGCTGACCGTGAGGGCATAGCCGCTGCCGGTGGCCGCGCCGGCGACGCGGATTGCAGTGCCCGCCGGCCCATACTGAACCGCGTTGTCGAACAGGTTCGCGAGGATCGACTGCAGCAATGCCGGGTCGGCGCTGACGGTTGCCGCTGCGAGCCCGAACTCGCACCGCATGTTCCGCGCCGCGGCGCCGGCCGCGAACGGCTGCCATGCACGCTGCATTGCGGCCGACAGCTCGACCGGTTCCATGGCGGCCGCGAGCTGGCCGGATTCGCTGCGCGCGAGTGCCAGCAGGCGCGTCACCAGCGCTTCCATCTGCGTGGCGATCGACAGGGCATCCTCGTCGGTGCCCGGTGGCCGCGCGTCCGGCCACTTGAGCGCGGTTTCGGCGAGGGCACGCAGCTCCGCGATCGGCGTGCGAAGTTCGTGCGCCATGGCGGCGCTCACGCGCCGCTCGCGCTCGAACGACTCCTCGAGGCGCGTGAAGAGGGCATTCAGCGTGGTCGTGATGGGCGCGAGCTCGCGCGGCAACCCGCTCGTCGCGAAGCGGGTATTGAGTGTCGTTGCGTCGACCCGCGACACGTCGGTCGCGAGGCGATCGAGTGGCTTGAGACCCCGGTACAGGAGCCAGGGCACGAGCAGTCCGATCGCGAGCAACAGACCGGCCGCCCAGCCGGCCGTGCCGGCGAGCAGTTCGCGCAGTTCGCTGTCGAGGTGCTCCGAGCGGCTCGCGACGACGAGGCGCAGGGTCGGCGTGTCCACCTTCGAGCGCTTGTCGGCCCGTCGCGGCTCGAACTCGATGCCGACCGCGCGCGCCGGCTTGCCGTGCGCGAGTTGCAGGAAAAAGTACTCCGGATCGTCGAGGCTCCCGGATTTCAGCGGAAGGCCGGATTCGTTTTCGAGGGTCTCCGAACGCGCCAGCGTCTGCCCGTCGCTGTCCCAGAGTTGATAGAAATCACGCGCCTCGTCGTCATCGAACCCGTGCATGAAGCGGTCGCTGAAGGCGAGGCGCACACGGCCGTCGTTGTCCACGGTCGTGAGCGTGCTGATGGCGCGGGCCTTGGCGATCAGCGCGTCGTCGAAACTGTCGATGAACTCGTCGCGCACCGCGAAGTACAGCGCGACGAGGCCCGCCGCAAATACCGCGAACAGCGTAAGCAGCAGGCTCACGGTCAGCCGGCGGCGGATCGATGGGCTCACGGGGCCGTGCCGAACACGTAGCCGAGGCCGCGGCGCGTGCGGATCAGCGGCAGGCCATTGCCGCCGGCGAGCTTGCGCCGCAGGATGCAGACCGCGGAATCGACTGCATTGCTCACGGGACTCGTGGCGTCGTTGTAGAGATGTTCCTCGATATCGGCGCGCGGAACCACTTCGCCCCGGCGGCGCGCGAGGTATTCGACGAGATTGTATTCACGCGCCGTCAGTTCGATCGTGCGCCCCGCGCGCGTGACCGTGCCCTGCAATGTGTCGATGACGACGTCGCCGACCTGGATGACGGTCTGCTTCGCGCCATACGCGCGGCGGCACAGCGCCTCGACCCGGGCCAGCAGTTCCTCGAGCGCAAAGGGCTTCACGAGGTAGTCGTCGGCACCGATCCGCAGGCCCTCGACCCGGTCGGCGACGGTATCGCGGGCCGTGAGCAGCAGCACATGCGCGTCGTTGCCGGCGGCGCGCATGCGCTTCAGCATCGTCAGGCCATCGATCTTCGGCAGCATGATGTCGAGCACGATGGCGTCGTAGGTGGCGGTTTCGATGCGCCACAGGCCTTCCTCGCCATCGGCCGCGGTATCGACGGCGTAGCCCGAGCGCTCGAGCGCCGCAGCGACGCTGCGCGCGAGCCTCGGCGAGTCCTCGACGTACAAAACGCGCATCGCGTTGCGCCCCGAATTGCGGCCTGACCGGGGCCATGATGCCTCGCGATACGTTATCCGTCGATTACGCGGCGTCCCCCGTGCGCGCCGCGCGCCGCCGGTCACTTTCCTTCAGCACGCGCTTGCGCAGTCGGATCGACTGGGGGGTCACCTCGACGAGCTCGTCGTCGTCGATGAACTCCACGGCCGACTCGAGCGTCAGCTCGACCGGCGGCGTCAGGAGGATCGCGTCGTCCTTGCCTGCGGCGCGGATGTTCGTCAGCTGCTTCGTCTTCGCGGGGTTCACGACGAGGTCGTTCTCGCGGCTGTGGATGCCGATGATCATGCCCTCGTAGATCTTCTCGCCCGGCGCAACGAACATGCGCCCGCGCTCCTGCAGCTTCCACAGGGCATAGGCGACCGCGGTGCCGGCTTCCGCCGAGATCAGCACGCCGCTGCGGCGCGCCGGCACGTCCTCCTTCATCGGTGCGAAGTCGTCGAACACATGGCTCATGAGCCCGGTGCCGCGCGTCAGGCGCAGGAACTCGCCCTGGAAGCCGATCAGGCCGCGTGCCGGGATGCGGTAGTCGAGCCGGACACGCCCGCGCCCGTCGGGCGCCATGTCCTGCAGCTCCCCGCGGCGCGTGCCGAGCGCTTCCATGATGGCGCCCTGGTGGGACTCTTCGACATCCACCGTGAGCAGCTCGTACGGCTCGTGCCGCACGCCGTCGACCTCGCGCGTGACGACCCGCGGCCGCGAGACGGCGAGCTCATAACCCTCGCGGCGCATGTTCTCGACGAGGATCGTCAGGTGCAGCTCGCCGCGCCCCGACACCAGGAACACGTCGGTGTCTTCGGTATCGGCGACGCGCAGCGCGACGTTGGTCAGCAGTTCCTTCTGCAGGCGATCGCGGATCTGGCGGCTCGTGACGAACTTGCCCTCGGTGCCGGCGAGCGGCGAGTTGTTGACGCGGAAGTTCATCGTCAGCGTCGGCTCGTCGACCCGGAGCGCCGGCAGCGCCTCCGGTTGCTCCGCGTCCGCGAGCGTCACGCCGATGCCGATGTCCTCGATGCCATTGACGAGCACGATCTCGCCGGCGGCTGCCTCTTCCATCGGGACGCGCTCGAGGCCGCGAAAGCCGAAGAGCTGATTGACGCGCACGCGCTGCGGCGCGGCCGAGCTGTTCATCAGCATCACGTCGTCGCCGGCGTGCAATGTGCCACGGCGGATGCGGCCGATGCCGATGCGGCCGACGAAGCTCGAATAGTCGAGCGCGGAGATCTGCAGCTGCAGCGGCGCGGCCGGATCGCCGCCCGGCGCAGGCACGTGCGCGAGGATCGTGTCGAAGAGCGGACGCATGTCCGCGCCCTGCGTCGCGGGATCGAGCGACGCCCAGCCGTTCAGGCCCGAGGCGTAGACGATCGGAAAGTCGAGCTGCTCGTCGGTGGCCCCCAGCTTGTCGAACAGGTCGAAGGTCTGGTTGACGACCCAGTCGGGCCGCGCGGCCGGCCGGTCGACCTTGTTGACGACGACGATCGGCTTCAGGCCGAGCGCGAGCGCCTTGCGCGTCACGAAGCGGGTCTGCGGCATCGGCCCCTCGACGGCGTCGACGAGCAGCAGCACGCCGTCGACCATCGACAGCACGCGCTCGACCTCGCCGCCGAAATCGGCGTGGCCCGGCGTGTCGACGATATTGATGTGCGTGCCGGCGTAGTCGACCGCCGTGTTCTTCGCGAGGATCGTGATGCCGCGTTCGCGCTCGATGTCGTTCGAATCCATCACGCGCTCGGCGATGTGCTGGTGCGCGGCGAAGGTGCCGGCCTGGTGCAGCAGCTTGTCGACGAGTGTCGTCTTGCCGTGATCGACGTGGGCGATGATGGCGATATTGCGAAGCGGGCGCATGGGGCAGGCCGGGACCGGACAAAAAAGGTCGCGGAGGATAGCATGAAAGGGGCCTGCGGCCGAGATGCGGCAGTCGAGGAGTCGAGGGGGCGCGGTTGGTCGTGACGGACAGCGGAGCGGAGATCTACCACGGACCGCCGTCGGCGCTGCGCTTCATGCCACCCGCGTTCCTGCCCCGTCGGAAGCCGGATCCCGCGCGGCCATTTCCGGATCTGCGCGCGGCCTGGACCGGCTTCGCAATCCAGTCGGCGGACCATCGTGCGCTGGCCGTGTCGTGTGGCATCGAGGATGGATCGGACGACGCCGTGCGCGTGCTCTTGCCGCACATCTTCGGCTTCCGGCTGTCGATGGCGCTCCTCACGCACCCGCGCTGGCCGCTGCCCATCTGGCACGCCTTGCAGGTGCGCAATCGCTTCCTGCTGCACGGCCCGCAGGCCACCGTGATGCGGGGAGAGCTGCATGCGTCGGTCGCCGGCTTGCGCGTGCTGGCGAAGGGCGTGGAGGTGGATCTGCATGCCCGACTCATTGACAGTGTCGCCTGCGTGTGGGAGAGCATCGTCACCTTCTACTACCGGGGGCGGTTCGCCTGGCAGGCATCGCCGGGCGAGCCTGTCGGTGCACCGCGCGAGTCGCCGCGGATGGAAATGTCGGGCGATCCGGTGGCTCGCTGGGTGACCGGCACATCGAATCGCTGGCGCTTCGCCCGCTGGACCGGGGACTACAACGGCCTGCACCAGTGGGACTGGTACGCGCGCCGCCTGGGGTTTCCGGTGGCTTTCTCGCATCCGCATCGCGTGGCCGCGCAATGCCTCGCGCGCCTCGCGTGCGCGTTCGATGGCGCGCAGCAACTCGACCTGTGGCTCAAGGGGCCGGTGCCCTACGGTGTGGCGGTACGCCTCGATGCACGGCGTGATGCCGACGCCGGCGGCACCGACTTCATGTTGACGACGGAGGGCGCGTCGCGCCCCGCGCTCGCAGGGATGTGGCGCCCTCTGGCCACGAGCCAGTCGGCATGAGCCATCAGCTGTCCGCTGCGACCGCCTGCCAGCCCTCCGCCCCGCAGTGGAGCGTGACGCACGCACCCGTCGGCAGACTCCGCGGCGCGACATCCGGCGCGAGGCGCCGTGCATACTCGCTGATGCCGGGATTGTGACCGACGAGGAGCAGGTGACCGATCCGTGCGTCGGCGCCGTTCACCACCGATGCGAGCAGGTCGGGCGTCGCGAGGTAGAGGACGTCGATGCGCGCGACGAAGCGGGGCGCGATGCCGAGCTCGCGTGCGAGCGTCTCGGCGGTCTCGAGGGCGCGGGCGGCGGGGCTCGTGAGCACGACGTCCGGCAGCGGCACGCCCTGTGCGCGCAGGCGGGCCGCGGCGGCGGCGGCTTCGGCGAGACCGCGGCGCGTGAGGGGGCGGCCGAAATCCGCCGCGGACGATTCCCTCCACTCGGCCTCACCGTGCCGGACGAGTGTCAGGTACTGCATCATCGGACCTAGAACATGCCCGTCTGCAGGCGCGCGGCTTCCGACATCATCGACTGGGTCCACGGCGGGTCGAACACGAGCTCGACGGTGACCGTGCGGACGGTCGGGATGACTTCCACCTTCTCCTTGACATCCTGGACCAGGATCTCGCCCATGCCGCAGCCCGGCGCCGTGAGTGTCATTTTCACGTCGACATCGTGCGTGCCATCGTCGTTCGCCGTGACGTCGCACACGTAGACGAGGCCGAGATCGACGATGTTGATCGGAATCTCCGGGTCGTAGCAGGTCGCCATCTGTTCCCAGATGAGCTTTTTCAGGTCATCGAGCGTGGCATTCGGCGGCAGTTCGGGCGCCTTCACCACTTCCTGGCCGATGGCCTCGGCATGCTCGCCGGCGAGCCGGAAGAGGTTGCCGTCGATGTAGAGCGTGAAGCTCCCGCCGAGCGCCTGCGTGATGTAGCCCGCCTGGCCCGGTTTCAACGTGACCTCGATCCCGGCGGGGACCATCACCACCTTCACGGGCTCCCGTACGACAAACGGCTGATTCTGGTGCGTGCGCATCGCTACTCCGTCGTCACCGGCACGCACTCGTGCGCGAGCGCCGCATTCAGCGTGTGCCAGCAGAGGCTCGCGCACTTGACGCGCGCCGGGAACTCGCGCACGCCGGCGAGGGCCGCGAGCTTGCCGAGCGACGCCGGCGGCTCCTCGCTCGCGCCGGTCAGGGTCGCGTGCACTTCGTCGAAGAGGTGCCGGATCGCGGCGCGGTCCTTGCCCTTGACGGCCTCCGTCATCAGCGAGGCCGATGCGACCGAGATCGCACAGCCCTTGCCGTCGAAGTGCACGTCGCGGATGCGATCGCCGTCGAGCTGCACGTACACGGTGAGGCGATCGCCACACAGAGGGTTGTGGCCATCCGCGCTCGTGTCGACAGGCGACAGCGGGCCGAAGTTGCGCGGCTGCCGGTTGTGATCGAGGATCACGTCGCGGTAGAGCTCTTTCAGGTCCATCAGCCGAACACCTCGTGGGCCTTGTGCAGGGCGGCGACCAGCCGGTCGATGTCGGTGAGGTCGTTGTAGCAGCCGAACGAGGCGCGCGCTGTCGCAGCGAGCCCGAAGAAGTCCATCACCGGCATCGCGCAGTGATGCCCGGTGCGGATCGCGACGCCCTCGTGGTCGAGGATCGTGCCGAGATCGTGCGGATGGATGCCGTCGATCGTGAACGACAGCACCGCCGCCTTCTCGGCGGCCGTGCCGATCACGCGCAGGCCGGGCAGCTGCTGCAGCGCTGCGGTCGCGGTCGCGAGCAACTGCTGCTCGTGTGCCCGCACGGCCGCCGGTCCGATCGAGTCGAGGTATTCGATCGCTGCGGCGAGCCCTATGGCTCCCGAGATGTTCGGCGTGCCCGCTTCGAACTTCCACGGCAGGTCGTTGTAGGTCGTGCCCTCGAAGCTCACCGACAGGATCATGTCGCCGCCGCCCTGCCACGGCGGCATCTCGCGCAGCAGCGCTTCGCGGCCGTACAGCACGCCGATGCCGGTGGGGCCGTAGATCTTGTGGCCCGAAAACGCGTAGAAGTCGCAGCCGAGCGCCTGCACGTCGGCGCCGCCATGCGGCACTGCCTGCGCGCCGTCGAGCAGCACCGGAATGCCGCGCGCGTGCGCGGCAGCGACGATCCGTGCAACGGGCAGCACGGTCCCGAGGGCATTGGAGACATGGGCGGTCGCGACGAGCCGCGTGCGCGGCGTGAGCAGTGCCGAGAATTCGTCGAAGCGCAGCTCACCGCGCTCGTCGATCGGCGCGACGCGCAGCGTGGCGCCGGTCGCCGCGGCGGCCATCTGCCAGGGCACGATGTTGGCGTGGTGCTCGAGCCGGGTGAGCACGATCTCGTCGCCGGAGCCGAGGCGCGGGCGCGCAAAGGCGTTGGCCACGAGGTTGATCGCCTCGGTCGTCCCGCGCGTGAAGATGATTTCCTTCGTCGAGCGCGCATTCAGGAAGCGGCGCACGCGCTCGCGCGCACCCTCGTAGGCCGCGGTCGCCTCCTGCGACAGCGCGTGTACGCCGCGGTGGACATTGGCGTGCAGGTGCGTTTCATAGTGATCGACGGCCGCGATGACCGCACGCGGCCGCTGGGCCGACGCCGCGCTGTCGAGATAGGTGAGCGGCCGGCCGTTCACCTGCCGCTCGAAGATCGGGAAATCGGCCCGCACGCGGGCACTGTCGTAGCGGCGCGCGCGGCCGGCGAGGGCGGTGGCGGTCATACGAGCTCCCGGGCGACCTGCGCGTCGTCGCCGGTGAAGCGCTGCGCGAAGGCGCGTTCGATCGCATTGCGCAGCGCCGGAATCCCGATGCGCGCGACGAGTTCCGTCAGGAACGCCCACTTGAGGAGGCTGCGGGCCGTGCGCGGCTCGACGCCGCGCGACAGCAGGTAGAACAGCATGTCGTCGTCGAGCTTGCCGGTCGTCGCGCCGTGACTCGCCTTGACGTCGTCGGTGTAGATCTCGAGCTGGGGCCGCAGGTCGATCTCGGTGCCGGGGCCGGCGAGCAGGCCTTTCAGCGACTGGCGCGACGCGGATCGCGCGGCGCCCGGGCGCATCACGATGTGGCCGTTGAATGCGACGCGTGCGCGGCCTCCTGCGATGCCCCTGAAATCCTCGGTGGTTGTGGTGTCCGGCGCCGCATGTTCGATGGCGGCATAGGCATCGTCGACCTGACTCGCGTCGGCTGCGACCGAGCGGGCGTAGGTGATGCGCGCGCCGCGTCCGGCGAGACGCGCGTGCAGGGTCGTGCGCGCCGACTGCGCACCGAGCGCCACCGTATCGAGCACGTAGTGCGCATCGGCGGCCACGGTGGCGCGCAGCGTCTCGACATGGGTGGCGAGCGTGCCGAGCTGTTGCAGGCGCACGTGGTGGACCTCGGCACCTTGCCCGAGCGCGATATCGACGGCGCCGTTCGAGAATGTCGCATGCTCATCGACGCCGATGTGGCGTTCGATCAATTCAAGACGCGAGCCGGGGGCCGCACGCACGATGAGCGCCGGATGTGAGGCGTTGTCCGCGGCCGGTGCGGTCGCGACCTGCAGGACTTCGATGCCGCGCGTCGGTTCCGCGGTGGCGCTGACGGCGAGCGTGTCGGTGGCGAACGCGACGGCCAGCGTGCCGAAGCGCTCGTCGACGTTGTCCGCGGCGAATGCCGCATCGAGCGGCGCGCCCGTGCCGACCGTGACGCCGGCGTCGGTGCCGGGCGCGGCCGACAGGGCCGCCGCAAACAAGCCGTCGACGACGACATAGCGGGCAAAGCCCGGCAGCGGCGGGGGCAGCAGCGCGCGCGCGCGCTCGATCGCCGCGGGCGCGAGCACGAGCGGCGGTGCGAACCGCACGGTTTCCAGTGCCCGCAGGTTCGCGTAATGCCAGTTCTCGTTGCGATTGACCGGCAGGCCATGGGCGAGCGCGGCGCCGAGCGCGGCTTCGCGCGCCGCGCGCGTGACGATGGCCGCCGGCAGCGATTCGGCGACGGCCGCGTGGTCCGCAGCGAAGCGCGGGGCGGCGGTCATGCGGCGCTCGCCTCCAGTACCCAGTCGTAGCCGCGCCGCTCGAGTTCGAGCGCGAGCGACGGGTCGCCGCTGCGCACGATGCGCCCACGCGACAGCACGTGCACGCGATCGGGTGCCACATGGTCGAGGAGGCGCTGGTAATGCGTGACCAGCACGATCGAGCGCCCGGGGCCGCGCAGCGAATTGATGCCCTGCGCGACGATCTTCATCGCATCGATGTCGAGGCCCGAATCGGTCTCGTCGAGCAGCGCGAGCTTCGGCTCGAGC
>WBZO01005893.1_pt1 | contig 12156 bp, 12 predicted proteins | sample 5204261 | NCBI WGS metagenome assembly WBZO01 (sample SAMN12412400, study PRJNA552823) | activated sludge metagenome | isolation source: activated sludge from anammox sidestream of wastewater treatment plant... | place: USA: North Carolina | collected 2017-09 | reverse complement strand
AGACCGTCGATCGCCGCGCGGACATCTTCGCCGCCGGCGTGGTGCTCTTCGAGCTGCTCACGGGACGCCGCATGTGGGGCGACCTCCCGGACGTCGCCGTGCTCCATCGCCTCGATGCGGGGCCGATCCCGTCGCCCCGCGCGATCTTCCCCGATGTCCCCGTGGAGCTCGATCGGATCTGCGCCCGCGCGCTCGCCCGCGATCGCGACGAGCGTTACGCCACGGCCGCCGAGCTCCGTGACGATCTCGCCGCGTACCTCGCGAGCGTGGGGCAGAAGGCCGACTCCGCCGAGCTCGGTCCGTATCTCCACACGCTCTTCGCCGAGGACCGCAGGCGCACGCGCGAGCTGATCCAGCGCCGCCTCGAGAGGGCGTCGACGCCGGCGCCGGCGCCGCCGCGTCCCTCGCCTCGCTCGTCGTCGCTCCCTCCCGTCCGGCCTCCGGCCCTCCCGCCGCCGGCACGGACGAAGAGCGGGACCATCCGCAAGGTCGCGCCGGTGCCCCCGCGGCACGGCGGCCAGCTGCCGTCGTTCCCCGAGCCGCAGACCCGCCCGATGCCCGCGCCTCCGGTGCTGCCGCCGCCGTACCGGGTCGTGAAGCTCCTGAAGCGGTCTCCGCACGGAGAGATCTACGAGGCTGTGCACAGCGGCCTCGAGCGACGGGTCATCGTGAAGACGCTGCCCGACGTCGCCGACGAGCCCGCGCTCCTCCGCCAGGCGCGCGCGCTGGCGGCCCTCCATCATCCCTGCGCCGCGCGCATCCTCGAGGCCGGAATGCGCCTCGACGCGGGGAGGGGCGCGTTCCTCGTCCGCGAGCACGTCGACGGCACGCCGCTCTCGACGCTCCTGTCCGCCAAGGGCCGGCTCGGCGTCGCGCTCACGATCCGGCTCGGCGCTCAGCTCCTCTCTGCGCTCTCGGCGGCGCACGAGCGCGGGCTCGTGCATGGCCAGCTCGGGCCTGCGCACATGCTGGTCCGGAGGGGACTCGATCGCGAGCGCCTCGTGGTGATCGACTTCGTCGGCATCGGCGACGGTCCGCTCGTGGCGCGTCCGGAGCGCCAGGGCCTCGCGCCCGAGCTCGCGCGAGGCGAGCCGGCGACGCCGAGCAGCGATCTGTACGCCGCGGGCGCCTTGCTCCATCGATGCCTCACCGGATCGCCGGCGCTCGAGCACGAGGCGGTGCGCGCGTTCTTCGTGCGGGCGCTCGCCGAGACGCCCGAGGCGCGCTTCGAGTCCGCGAAGGAGATGCTGCGCGCGCTCCTCGCGCTGCCGATCGCCGAGCTCGTCGAAGGAGACGAGCCCGGCGCGACGCCGTTCGATCCGCTCGTCGAGCCGTGGATCGCGGCGGGCCGCTCGGCCACCACCACGAGCTCCGTCCTCCGCGCGCGCATCCACGCGACGCGCTCGGACGAGAGACCGACGCTCTGGGTGCTGGCGGGCGATCCCGCCATCCGCAGCGAGAGCGTGCGCGCGGCGCTCGAGGCCCTCGAAGAGGAGATGATCGTCGTCTCCCTCGACGAGGCCGCACGTGCGAAGGCGCTCGAGGCGCTCGAGGCCGGGCGCTGCGAGCTGCCGTGGGTCGTCCTCTTCGGCGATCTGCACGTGCTCCTCGGCGAGCCCCTGCTGACGAGGCTCGGCTCCTCTGGCGACATCTCGCGCGTGCTCGTCTCGACGCACGCGAACGTCGAGCTGCTCCAGAGCACGATCAACGCCTGCGGGCTCGACCAGCAGGTCTGCATGCCTTTCGAGCCGGACGCGCTCGTCGGCGCGATCCGCGAGATGGCGAACCGGTCGGCCGCGCTCCACCGGCACTACGACACGCTCCGCCTCCGGCTCCGCGAGCTGCGCGAGCAGGCCTCGGCGTTGAACCGCTCGATCACCACGGTCCCGCACGCATGACGCCCGAAGAGCTGTTCCGCACCCGCCGCGTGGCCATCATCGACGTCCGCGATCGTGACGAGCGCGACGAGATCGGCTTCATCCCGGGCTCTCGGAGCTTCCCCGCCGCCGAGCTCCGCGCCGACGTCATGCCGCTGCTCCGCGCGTACCCCGAGGACATGCCGCTCGTGCTCGCGTGCCTGACGGGCCGAAGGAGCGGAGAGCTCGCGTCGCTGATGATCCAGCACGGCATCGATCGCGTCGCGAACCTCGAGGGCGGCGTCCTCGGCTGGCAGGCGGCGGGCCTGCCCGTGTGCGGTGCGGGCATCGTGGATCGGGATCGTGTCCCGCGCATCGCGAGCCTCGCGGATCTGCCGCGGCGGATCGTCTCCTGCTTCGTCGCCGAGGCGGCCGAGGCCTCGCTCGACTCGGACGCGAACCTGCTCGACGATCCGCGCGCGATCGTCGAGACGCTCCTCGCGACGGCCCGCAGCGGCGCGGGCCTCCATCCCGCGGCGGTGATCGAGGCGCTCGAGCGGCTCGGCGAGATCGCGCGGCTCCGCGGTCATCCGATGGAGAACATCGCGAAGAACCTCGACGCCATGCGCGAGGCCGTGCGCCCGTTCCTGCGGGCCTGAGCGCGTCGTCCCGCGCGGTCGCGCCGCAAGGTCGTGCTCGAGGTGGCTCGGGGGCGACACCTGCACTACGCTGAACTCGTGAACGCGCGCGCCCGCCAGCTGCTCGATGAGCTCCTGCAGATGTCCGCGGAGGACCGTGCGCTCATCGCCGCCGAGCTCGAGGCGAGCCTCGATGAGGACTCGCCCGAAGAGGTCGAGAAGGCATGGGCGGAAGTGATCGAGCGGCGCGCACGCGTCGTCCTCGCTGGACGGAGCCGAGGACGCGACGCCTTCGAAGTGCTCGACGAGATCGAAGCGCGTCTGCGCGCGCGTCGATGAGGCGTCGCCTCGTGCTCGAGCGCGGCGTCGAACGCGAGATCGAGTCGGCGACGGAGTGGTACGAGTCGGAGCGGGCGGGCCTTGGGCTCGACCTCGCGCGTGAGCTGCGCGGCGTCTTCGAGAAGCTCGTGACCCGACGTGTCCTCGGCGGCGTCGTCGTGCCCGGCGTCTCGCACGAGCTTCCGGTGCGCCGCATGCTGCTCGAGCGCTTTCCGTATGCGGTGGTCTTTCTCGCACGGAGGACGGTCGTGCACATCGTGGCGTTTGCACACCTGAAGAAGCGCCCGGACTACTGGCACCGCCGCCTGCAACGACTCGGCGGCTCCGCGCCGCGGAAGCGTCGCTGATGCTCGCTCCGTCGTGGCCGGGGCGGGGGCTCCGCGGGACGTCATGCGCGTGCTCCGCGCGTATCCCGAGGACATGCCGCTCGTGCTCGCGTGCCTCACGGGCCGACGGAGCGGAGAGCTCGCGTCGCTGATGATTCAGCACGGGATCGATCGCGTCGCGAACCTCGAAGGCGGCGTCCTCGGCTGGCAGGCGGCGGGCCTGCCCGTGTGCGGTGCGGGCGTCGTGGATCCTGATCGCGCCCCACGCATCGCGAGCCTCGCGGATCTGCCCCGGCGGATCGTCTCCTGCTTCGTCGCCGAGGCGGCCGAGGCCGCGCTCGACGCGGACGCGAGCCCGCTCGACGATCCGCGCGCGATCGTCGAGACGCTGCTCGCGACGGCCCGCAGCGGCGACGGCCTCCATCCCGCGGCGGTGATCGAGGCGCTCGAGCGGCTCGGCGAGATCGCGCGGCTCCGCGGCCATCCGATAGAGAACATCGCGAAGAACCTCGACGCCATGCGCGAGGCCGTGCGCCCGTTCCTGCGGGCCTGAGCGCGTCCTCGGCGCGCTCGCGCCGCAAGGTCGCGCTCGAGGTGGCTCGGGGGCGACACCTGCACTACGCTGAACGCGGTGAACGCGCGCGCCCGCCAGTTGCTCGACGAGCTCTTGCAGATGTCCGCGGAGGACCGTGCGCTCATCGCCGCCGAGCTCGAGGCGAGCCTCGAAGACGCGGAGGTCTCGCCCGAGCAGATCGAGCGTGCGTGGGCGGAAGAGATCATGCGCCGCGCGCGCGAGGTCCGCGAAGGACGGAGCCGCGGGCGCGAAGGGCACGAGGTGCTCTCCGAGATCCGCGCCGAGCTCGCGACTATCAAGCGATGACGAAACGGCTCGTCGTCGAGGACGAGGCGAGCGCGGAGCTGCGAGACGCGGCGCGCTTCTACGAACACGAGCGCGCCGGTCTCGGCGTCGAGCTCGTCGACACCATCGAGGCGGTCTTCGATGCGCTCGCGAACGGGGCGGCGTTTTCGGTCAAAGTGCAGGCATCCCGGACGAGCTCGGGATCCACCGCGTCCTCGTGGGCCGCTTCCCGTACGCGGTGGTCCACCTCGAGGAAGCGGACGCCGTGCACGTCCTCGCCGTCGCGCATCTGCAGCGGGAGCCGGCCTATTGGCTCGGCCGCGTGCGGCGCGTGCTCGGCTCCGCGCCGCTGAGGAAGACATGACGCTCGGCGGCGCGGGGCTCGGCCAGGACTGGCGGCGGCCTCCGTCTCGCGGCGGTGATCGAGGCGCTCGAACGGCTCGGCGAGCGCGCGGCTCGGCGGCCATCCGATGGAGAGAATCGCGCGGAACCTCGACGCCTGCGCGAGGCCGTGCGTCCGTTCCTGCGGGCCTGATCGCGTACTGCGCGGTCGTGGCCGAAGACGCGTTGCCATGCACGGGAGCCCGCGCGCGGCAACCCCCGCAGCGCGGACGAGAGCGACGGCGGACTCATCACGGCACCATGGCCGGCGCCAACGGAGTCGTCACGGGGAGTCCACGCGAGTGGACACCCAACAAACGTCTCGTGATTCGATTGCAGATCATTGCCATGTTCAGCATTGACCGGAAGCGCTCCGTTCCCGACATCCTGTCGTCGGCGCCGAGGAGGCCGGCGGCATGGGCGGCAGGCACAAGAGTTGGGCGCTCGTCGTCGAAGACGAGCCGTGGCAGGCGAAGGCCCTCTGCCGGATCCTGAGCCCCCGCTTTCGAGTCCGTCTCGCCAGCACGCAACGCGAGGCGCTCGCCGCCCTCGGTCAGACGACGCCGCTGCGCCTCGTGCTCACGGCCCTCTCCCTCGGTGGGGCCGGGGCCCGTCGGGCGTGCAGCGGGCTCGACGTGCTCGATGCCGCCGCCAACGATCATCCGCACGCGCCGCGCGCGGCGATGGCCACGTGCGTCGACCCAGGCATCGCGCGTGACGTGCAGAGCCGAGGCGCGGTTCTCCTCCCAAAGCCTGTCGCGGAAGACGCCCTCCGCTCGCTCCTGGACCGCGCGGCCGCCTACCCCATTCGCTCGCCCGCGCTCGCACGTCACGTGGTGAGCGTGATGCGCGCCCAGCGGTTGACGCGAACCGAAGGCGCCATCCTGTGCTGGCTCGTCCAGGGGAGGTCACGCGAGGACTTCTGCGCGGAGCACGCGATGAAGCCCGCGACGTTCGACTGGCATGTCGACGAGCTTCGAAAGAAGTTCGCCGGGCGCCCTCGCGTTCATGAGCTCGTGATCTCGATCTTGCGCGAGCTCGTCGAACGGACGCCCCCCCCCGATGCATGCATTGTGCACCCTAAATCCCCCCTCTGGAGGGGGGATCGGGTCGATTGAGCTGGCCGGCTCTCGCGCCGCAGGTCATCGATCGACGCGACCCGCGCGGCCCACGCGAACGGCCCGCGGCCGGAGGACGAATGTACGATTACATGATCCAGGACTGGAGCACGTTCACGGTGGACTCGAGCCAGACCGAGCTCGTGCAGACGGAGAGCGACTGGCTCAGCTTCCAGCCCTACAGCGACATCGTCTTCTGGCTCGAGGTGCGCGGGGTGGTCGTGCCGAGTGGCTCGACCGCGGTCACGATCTACTACGAGACGGCGCCGGCGAAGGACGAGAGCCTCTTCAAGGCGATGGCGAGTGCCACCGTAGATCCGACCGCCACCCAGCCCATCGTCGACTCCGTGATCCTGAGCACGGATCCCGCCGTGCCGCTCGCGCGATGGGTGCGATGGAGGCTGGCGGTGGACGGGACACCGGCGGCCGCCTGGGGCGCGACCTTCCGCCTCTACGCTGTCGCCAACGCCGTTGGGACGCTCTAGCGCCGATGATCGGCTTCGTCATCCAGAGCTGGCGCACGGTGCGCGTCGCTCAGGCAGAGACGCTCTTCTACCAGGCGGAGTCCGAGTGGCTCGATCTCGCGCCGTTCGAGGACCTCACGCTCTGGTGCGACGTCAAGTCGGTGCTCATCGACGGCGCGGACGTGGCGCTCGACATCGTCTACGAGACCGCGCCCGAGAGGGACGACGCCCTGTTCCGGCCGATCGGGGGCTTCACGCTCGATTCGTCTCCGAGCGCCAATCCCGTCGTGACCAACGCCATCCTCGATCGCGGCAACGCGATCGCCCGCTGGTTCCGCTGGAAGCTCGAGGCGCGCGGAACTCTCTCGGGACCGTGGGGGGCTTGCTTTCGGCTGCTCGCGACCGCGACGCCCGTCGGTCGCCTCGCCGGTTAGGAGATCCCATGTACACGTTCACGCTCCAGGACTGGGTCTTCGTGTCGTCCCCGGCGAGCGGCGACCCGCTCGTTCAAGGCGAGCATGGTTGGGTCGACGTGGGTCCGGCCAGGGACGTCGTCTTTTGGCTGCAGGTCGCTTCGCGGGACGCCGGCATCGCGGGCTCGATCGAGCTCGTCTACGAGACGGCGCCCCTCAAGGACGACTCCCTCTTCATGCCGGCGGCGAGCGCCATCACGCTCGCCGAGTCGATGACGCCCGTGCTCACGACGGTGCGCAAAGGCGACAGCGGCGTCGCCGTGCCGATCGGTAACTGGCTCCGATGGAAGCTCAGACACACGAGCGTCGACATCGCCTGGAGCGTCGAGTTTCGGATCTTCTGCGCGGTCAATCCTGCCTACGTACTGGAGCCGGGACGCGATCGCGGCGTTCACGTGGAACGTGGACGCGAGGCACTGCCTAGAGCCGAGTCGACGGCAGCCGAGCCGCCCCCCAAGTGCGGAGGGTGCTCGTGAGCGGCGCGAAGGCGAGCGTCCAGGCGACCGACTGGATCACGCTCGCCGGAGACGGCACGACGCCGATCGTGCAGAGCTCGGCGCGCTGGGCGGACTTCGCTCGCTTCACCGACGCCGTCCTCTGGCTCGAGGTGCGCTCGGTGAGCGAGCCCGCTGGCGGAAGTGTCACCCTCGCGTACGAGACGGCACCGGCGCAAGACGAGCGCCTCTTCCGCGCGTTCTGGACGCAAGCGCTCGCGCCCACGACCGAGCCGATCATCACCAAGCTTCGGACCGGCGATCAGCCGGTGGTGCCGCTCGCACGATGGGTGCGCTGGAAGGTCCAGGGGACGGCGACCGGCCCGTGGTCGGTCACGTTCCGCGTGCTGTCGACCGGAGGCGGCGCCGCGGGGGCGAAGGGGTTCGATGCGGCGAGCCTCGCGCTCACGGGGTGGTGGCGCGCGAGCTACGCGGCCTCGCCGTGGCGGGGTGCCGGCAGCGCGGGCAGCAGCGGCACGCGCGCGCTCAGCCAGGCGAGCTCTCCGCCGTCCACAGGCAGCGCGGTGAACGGGCTCGTGCCGGCCGACTTCAATGGCACCGATCAGTACCTCTCGAGCACGGTGCAGAACGACGCGTACCTCAGCGTCGGCGGAAGCTCCCTCTTCTGTCTCTTTTACGCGAACAGCGCCCCGAGCCCGGTCAGCGACTACTCGGATGGCACGTTCTTCACGGACCCCGCGAACGCGGAGACGACGTTCGGCTTCACGAGCTCCGGGATCGGCATGTGTCTCTACGACGGCGCGTACAAGCGCCTCAACGTCGCCTGTGGCACGGGTGCGTGGCACCTGGCGCAGTTCAAGCACGACGGCACGAACATGAAGGCGCGCGTCGACAGCGGCTCGTGGAGCAGCCTTGCGTGCGGGACGCTCTCGTTCCTCACCCCGAGCGCCGTCGTCGTCGGTCAGGGGTACGCCGGCGGCATGTACTTCGACGGTCGGATCCTCGAGCTCGGCGTCGCCGCGACGGCGCTCTCGGATGCGGTGTTCGACCGGATCAAGACCTACGTGAACGCGCGCTACGCGCTGTCGCTCTGACCCTCGGTACCTCTGCGAGACCGCTCACGATGAAGCTGCTGCAGGATTGGACGACGATCGTTGGGAGCGGCACGACTTCGATCGTGCAGAGCCTCGCGGAGTGGACGGACCTCGCGAAGCTCGCGGACGTGATGTTCTGGCTGGAGGTGCGGTCCGTCACCAACCCTGGCAGCGGCAACGTGGAGCTGAGCTACGAGACGTCGCCGACGCGCGAGGGCGCGCTCTTTCGCGCGCTCGCGACCTCGAACGTGGTCGTGGGCACCGAGCCGATCGTGACGAAGATCCGCCTTGCCGATCGGCCCGCGGTGCCGCTCGCGCGTTGGGTGCGGTGGAAGCTCCGCGGAACGGACTCGGGGGCGTGGTCCGTGACGTTCCGGTTATTCGCCGGAGGAGGCGCGGCGGCGGGCGGCTTCGATCCGAAGAGCCTCCCGAACCTCGCGTTCTGGTGCCGATCGGATCTGGGGGTGACGCTGGACGGCTCGGGCAACGTGGAGACGTGGGCCGATCAGAGCGGCGTCGGCGACCCGAACCAGGACCTGACGCAGGCGACGTCGGGTCAGCGTCCCGTGTACGTGGCGAGCAACACGGCCTTCGGCGGCCGGCCGACGCTCGGGACGAGCACGACGAGTGACGAGGTGCGCGGTCTCGCGTCGGGCACCTGGTCGACGTCGCTCGCGCAGCCGGCGACCTGGTACCACGTGTTCCGTCTCCCGAGCAGCGGAGCGACCGTCGTGTACTTGCGGCTGTCGCCCGGCGGCATCACGAGCGGTTGCCACTCGGTGTACGGGAGCCCGAGCGCGCTGTACGCGGGGACGACGTCGCTCGTCTCGTTCACGGTCTCGGCGGACGACGTGCACGTGCTGTGCGTGGTGTACGACGGCTCGAGCTCCGCGGTGTACGTCGACGACGCGTCGACCCCCGTGAACACGGGCGACGTGGGGAGCGACGCGTGCGCGAGCCTGTACACGGGGACATGGCCTGCGGAGGCGAGCCGCTACGAGCAGGCGGAGATCCTGGCTTACGGCGCGTCGCACGACGAGGCGACGCGGCGGCGTGTGATGCGCGCGCTCGGGGCGCGCTACGGAGTCACCGTCCCATGAGCACGACGGCGCACGGCTCGCGCTCGTCGCCGTGCACGCCGTGCGCGTCGGAGGCGACGACGCGCACGCGTACGGGCGCGACGCCGTGGACGTCGCCGCTGGCGTTGCCCACGCCGCGCGAGGCGCACGTCGAGAGCCGCGAAGCGTGCGCGGGTGCAGGAGCGAGCGCGCGGGACGCGGTGCGCATCACGCGCGCGCAGACCGAGCGCGAAGCGCAGGCGCTCGCGCGCGCGGCCGTGCTCCCGGGCGTCGAGCCGGCGGTGCCGCGCGAGGCGCACCTCGGGGGCACCAAGACGAGCGTGCCTTCGTACGAATGGAGCGCGCTGCTCGAGCGCTACCCGAGCGCCCCGAAGCCCCCATTCGCGCGCGAGGCGCACGTCGAGGGCGCCCGCGCGGCGGGCGCGCTCGGCGCCGCGCCGCGTGCCGTCGAAGGCATCGTGCGACCGCAGCAGCTCTTCGGCGTCACGCGAGGCGGCGTCGTCGGCTCGGTCCAGGACCGGACCACCATGCGCACCCCCGGCCCCCTCGGCGCGGGCGGCGTCGACGAGATCCGACCCGCGCGCGACGTCTATCGGCCTGGACGTGGCACGGTCGATCAGATCACGCCCGTCTTCCAGCGGCCGACGACAATCAAGGTCCTCTCGGTCGAGAAGGTCTGCCAGCTCACCGGAGAGGAAGACCGCGGCAAGGCCGGAACAGCCGGGCTGACGACGGGAATGGTGCGCGGGGGCGGCGTGAAGGGCAGCATGGGCATCACCGGCACCGACATCGGCTGGTCCTTCGAGCACGCCGGTCGCCTCGTCTTCCTGTTCGGCGACACGCGGGATTTCGATCGCGACCTGTGCGAGCCGGCCATCTGCGGAACCCAAGACCACCCGCTCCCCGCCTTGCCGCCGGAGAACGTCAAGCGGTGGCCGAGCCTCGCGGCGTACTACGATTGGCTCGACACGCACGGGGATTCGCCGGAGAGCATGGCTACAGGCCCCCTGTCCGTCGATCCGGGGGGCTGCATCCCGTTGCGCGTGGAAACAGAGCGCGACGGGACCTTCCGCAAGACGCAGCTGAACCACCACTGGCTCGGACGCCAGGAAGGCGCGTTCAGCGGCTTCAGCGCCATCGCGCCCGCGAGCAGAGTGGTCTCTGCGCTTCACCCCTCGAACACCGTGTATGCGTTCTTCACGTTGAAGTCGTGGCTCCCCGGCTGCACGAACCCGGCGGGATGTGCCCACGACGACGGAGAGCCAGGCGGTCGCACGGTGCTCGCGCGCTCGACCGACGGCGGCCATCACTTCGACGAGATGGCGTTGTTCTCGACGACGAAGTTTCAGTTCGTCGCGCCTAGCGTCGAGGACGGCGCGAGCTTCCGAGGTCTTCCGAGCGATCTGCGCAGCGGTCCGGTCGTGTTCGCGTTTGGTGCCGGTCGCGAGGTGAACGAAGGACCGACCCCCTCGCCGTGGAACGCGAGCCCACCCTACCTCGCAGTTGCGGCGTTGTCGGACGTGGCGAAGCGAATGGCCACGGCGACGGCGTACGGCTTGTTCGTCAACGAAGCCGTGCTGGTCCTCGCGACCGAGTCGCCCCTGCGCCCGCTGCAACCGCAAAACGTGAGCGTCGGCGCCGTAGGGGGCGCGCAGTTGCTCGCAGAGCCCCTGCTCGGGTCGTCGCTCGCGTCGGGCGTGGGAGACAAGTGGGTGCTCGCCCAGGGCAACCGGGTGTTCGTCATCGGAGAGGACGGACGCGTGCTCGTCCACGACATGTCCGAAACCTCCGTGGGACAAGGACGCGCGATCCCGCCGCGCCCGCAGCCGCCGGGCATTGCGCTGCCGCTCGTCGCCACGAACCCCGACGACAAGTGGGTGCTCATGCACCGGGACCGGATCCTGGTGATCACCGAGGACGGTCGGGTGTTCGCCCACGCCGTGACGAGCTTCATCGAGCCCGCGAAGCTCCTGTCCGGGCCACCCGTGGGCGCGCGGCCGGAGGACAACCATGTGCTCGTCGTCGGCGATCGGCTGCTCGTGATCACCAAGCGTGGCGACGTCTTCGCGCATCCGCTCACGACCTCGACGGTAGAGCCCGCGACGCGCCTCGTGAGCCTCGGAGGCCTCGGCCTGGTCGACGCCGAGCCCGTGGCGCCGATCACGCCGTCAGCGCTCCGCGTCGACCGCTGGGTGGTCGGCTTCGACAACGACAAGATCTTGCGCGTGACCGGGACGGGGCAGGTCTTCGTCCACTACGTGGGCGCCAACTACGTGGGCCGCGGCTACGCGCTCGCATTTACACTGCCTGTAGGTCCGGCGGACCGCTGGCTGCTCGCGCTCGGTGAGCGCGGCCTGAGCGCGCCGAAGCGCTTGCTCGTCGTTTCCTACGAGCTCACCGGCTGGCGATACTTCGGCGGGCTTACTCCCAACGGCGTGCCCAAGTGGAGTGACGACGAGAGCGCCGCGGCGCCGCTGCCTCCGTTCGATGCCGCACCGGTGATGATCCCCCTCGTAGGTGCGGTCGGCTACCATCATTGCCTCGGCTACCACTCGGTGCGCTTCGTGGAGGCGCTAAGCCGCTGGGTCATGCTCTACACATGTGACGACAAGCACACCGGAGGCAAACGTGGCGTCTATCTCCGAACCTCGTTCGATGCGTGGGGGCCCTGGTCGGATCCGATGAAGCTTCCCGGGGTTCCCGGCTACTGCGAGTACGTGTTTCACCGCGACCGGGCGAAGGATCCTACTTGTGCGCCCAACCCCTTCGAGGACGAAAAGCGAACAGTCGACAACGGGCTCGCAACACGGGAATGGGGAGGAGAATATGCTCCATTTCTGTTGCCGGCGCGCTTCGTTAAGAGCGGACCCAACGGAAGTATTAAGATGTACTTCACGATGTCTACCTGGAATCCATATCAGACCATGCTTCTTCAATTAAATGCGACACTCGTGATGGGATGAAAAATGGTACTGCAACCATCTCGCAAGCGTGCACTTGCCATGCGTCAGATGTTGTTGGTGCATGGCATCGTCCTTGTCGGCGTGTCGTGTGGCACCTCGGGCGAGAGCGGG
>WBZO01005892.1_pt1 | contig 12160 bp, 12 predicted proteins | sample 5204261 | NCBI WGS metagenome assembly WBZO01 (sample SAMN12412400, study PRJNA552823) | activated sludge metagenome | isolation source: activated sludge from anammox sidestream of wastewater treatment plant... | place: USA: North Carolina | collected 2017-09 | reverse complement strand
GACTACCTGATCGTGATCGCGCTCTCGTCGCTCTTCGTTCCTCACTACCTCGCCGCCGCCCTGGGCGCGTCGTCGCTGCGAGAAAGCCCCTGGGACGTCGTCATCGCCGTGGTCGTGATCGCCGGCATCGTCGTCGTCCGTCTCGTGCGCCATACGCGCGGGCAGCGGCCGGCGCTCGCGCTGGCGGTGCTGGACATCTCCGTCCAGATGCTGCTCGTGATGCTCGGGTTCGCGTTCCTCTACTCGACGGACACGCTGACGAGCGGCCTCGACTTCGCGGCCGGCCAGAGCTGGGACGACCTCGCGTTCGCGCTCCCGCTCGCAATGCTGGCCTACACCGGGCTCGAGACGGTCGCCAACCTCGCTGCCGAGACACGCGAGCCCGGGCGGGCGCTGCCGCGCTCACTCTTCTCCGCCATCGGCCTCGTCGTGATCGTCACCGTGCTGATCGCGGTCGTCGGCATCACAGCGTTCCCCGCCGAGGACGGCAGCACGAGGCTCGGCGAGGAGTGGCTGCAGTCGCCGATGGTCGGCATCGTCTCGGCGTTCGAGGGTGAGCTGCCGGCGGCGGTCGTCGACGTGTTGCGCGTGGTCGTCGGCGTCTCGGGAGCGTTGCTGCTGGTCGCTGCCGCGACGACCGCGATCTCCGGCTGTACGCGACTCGCCCATTCGATGGGTGAGCACGGCATGCTGCCGCGCGGCTTCAGGCGGCTCGAGCGGCGGACCCTGGTCTCGCGGGAGGCGGTCCTCACGATCGGCCTCGTCGCGGTCTGCTTCGTCGTCGTGACGGGGGTCTTCGCCGGAGACGACACGGCCTTCCTCGCCAGCCTCTACTCCTTCGGCGTCCTGCTCGCGTTCACCTCCGCCCAGCTGGCGGTGATACGGCTCCGCTTCAAGGAGCCGCAGCTCGCGCGCCCCTTCCTCGCCCGTCCGGGCATCCGCCTGCGTGGTGTCGTCGTGCCGCTGCCGGCGCTCGTCGGCGCGCCACTGACCCTGTTCGTCTGGATCCTGTCCATGATCACCCATCCCGGTGCTCGCTACGCCGGCCCTGCCTGGCTCGTGGTCGGCCTGGCGGTGTACCTGCTCGTGCGCGTCAACGCGAAGCAGGGACTGCTCGCTGACGTCGACCCGATCGAGCAGCTGCCGCCCGAAGCGGCCTTCCGCAAGGTACTCGTACCGATGAAGCTCGGCGACATCGGAGAGGAGATGGTGGCGACGACCATCGCGCTCGCGAAGGAGCGGGGCGCCGAAGTGGCGGCGGTGACGGTCGTGCGGGTGCCCCGCGCCTTCCCGCTCGAGGGGCCGTTGCCCCACGGCGTGCAGGCGCGGGTGGACGCCACGCTCGAGGAGGCGCGCCTGCTCGGGGAGGAGAACGGGGTCGCGATCGCGGTCGACGTCCTGCGTGCCCGCGAGATCCGCCACGCGATCGTCGAGGAGGCGGCCCGGCGCGGCGCCGACCTGATCGTGCTCGGCTCCTCACCGCGCTGGCGGCGGCAGTCGCGCTTCTTCTCGCCCACCGTCGACCACGTTCTCCGTCACGCGCCCTGCGAGGTGCTCGTGGTCGCGTTCCCCGACGGCACCTTCGAGGATGGTGAGACCACATGAGCGCCGTTGCGCAGGTTACGCTCAGCCCATGAAAGCGGTCGTGATCGGGTGCGGGCGCGTGGGCGCGGCGGTGGCGATCAAGCTCGCCGAGGAAGGCTGGGACGTCACCTGCGTCGACGAGGACGAGGACGCGCTCAGCCGGCTCGGTCAGTGGCACGGCGGCTTCGTCGTCGGACACGCGCTCGAGACGACCGTGCTCGAGGCCGCGGGCCTCCCCGACGCCGATGCGGCCGTGGTGGCCACCGACGGTGACAACACGAACGCGGTCGTCGGCCAGGTGGCGCAGCGCCGCTACGGCATCCGCTGCGTGGTCGTGCGCCTGCTCGATCCCCGCCGCGCCGCCTTCTACGAGAGGCTGGGGCTGCGCACGGTCTGCCCGACCCAGACCGGGATCTCCTTCCTCACCGACGCGGTGCGGGCCTGCGAAGCCTCGCCGGCTGCGCCCTCGGAGGTACGCTGATGTACCTGATCGTCGCCGGTGGCGGCAAGGTCGGCTCCAACCTGGCCCGCTCGCTGCTCGCGATGGGCCACGAGGTGACACTCGTGGAGCAGCGCCGTGACCGTTTCGAGCGGCTGGAGGGCGAATTCGGCCCCGTCGTGCTGCAGGGCGACGCGACGGAGATGCACGTGCTCGAGCGGGCCGGTATCGAGCGGCCGCCGGACATGGTGCTGGCCGTCACCGGCGACGACGAGGACAACCTCGTCATCGCCCAGATCGCGAAGGAGGGCTACGGCGTACGCAAGGTGATCGCCCGGGTCAACGACCCGCGCAACCAGGAGCACTTCGACCTGCTCGGGATCACGCAGACCGTGTGCGCCACCTCGGGCATCCTGGGGCTCGTCGAGCACGAGGTGCCCCAGCACGGCCTGGTCAAGCTGCTGGAGCTGCGGCAGGAAGGGCTCGAGGTGGTCGAGATGCAGATCAGCGGAGACTCGCCTGCCGCCGGCAGGCGCGTCGCCGGGCTCTCCCTGCCCGACGATGCGCGGCTCGTCTCGATCACCCGCAACGGCGTCGGCGAGATCGCCGTCGGCGAGTCCGTGATCCGTCCCGGCGACCAGGTGATCGCGATCCTCAAGCCGGGTCTCGAGGACCGCCTGCGGCGCGCGCTCGTCGGCTGAGGCAAGCCTCTCGCGGCGCCAGAGGCGAGAATGCCGGCATGACGCTCGCCGAGCTGTCCATCACGATCGGGCTGCTCGGCGCTCTGGGACTCATCGCGGGACGTTTCGGCCTGGCCGCGATCCCCGCCTACCTGCTGGCCGGGATCATCCTGGGGCCCCACGCACCGAAGCTGATCAGCCTGGTGCAGCCGTCCGAGGTGACGCATTTCGTGGCGGAGATCGGGCTCATCTTCCTGCTCTTCTACCTCGGGCTCGAGTTCAGCGTCGAGCGCTTGATCCGCAGCGGCCGGCACGTGGGCCTCGGCGGCACGCTCGACCTGCTCGTCAACGTCGGGCTCGGCCTGCTCGTCGGGGTGGCGGCGTTCGGTCCCACCTTCGCCGCCATCGTGGTCGCGGCGTGCATCTACGTCTCCTCCAGCGCGATCGCGGTCAAGGCGCTGATCGACTTCCGCCGCCTCGCCGACGACGAGACCGACCTCGTGCTCGCCATCCTCCTCTTCGAGGACATCGCGATCGCGGCGGTGCTCGGCTTCGTCGCCACCGGCGGCGGTGGCGTGGGGGAGACCACCAGGGTGACCGCGACCGCGCTCCTCTTCGTGGCCGCCTCCCTGGCCGCCTCACGCTGGCTCGGCGCCCCCATCGGACGGCTACTCGGCCGGCTCGAGCTCGAGTTCTTCCTGCTCGCCGTGTTCGGGTTCGTCGTCGGCATGAGCGCGCTCGCGGCGGAGCTCGACCTGTCCGATGCGGTCGGCGCCCTGATGGCGGGCATCGTCCTCTCCGACTCCGGCGTGCGGGAGGAGATCGAGCAGCGCTTCTTCGCGCTGCGCGACGTCTTCGGCGCCATGTTCTTCTTCGCCTTCGCGCTCACGATCGACGTCGCCAAGGTCGGTGAGGTCGGCTGGATCCTCCTGCTCGCCGTCGTCCTCACCTTCGTCGGCAAGGTCGGGGTCGGCATGCTCGCGGGGAAGCTCGGACGACTCTCGCCGAGGCAGAGCCTCAACGCCGGCGCGGCGCTGATCGCGCACGGCGAGTTCACCATCATCCTCGCCCAGCTCGCCGCCGGCAACATCGCCCTCACCCTCTCCCAGCGCGGCCAGATCGCCGCCTTCGCGGGCCTGTACGTGCTCGCGACCGCGACGCTGGGAGTCATGTTCATGAAGGAGTCGAAGATGCTCGGACGGCGCCTCTTCCCCGCCGGCGTCGTAGACTGATCCGAGAGGAGACCAATGACGCTCGATGTCAAGCAGACGCGCCTTCCCGGGGTGGGCATCAAGTTCGGCTTCACCACTGCGCACGGCAGCCGTGTGACGGTGGTGCAGCACAACGACGGCATCCGCGAGATGTACGTACACCGCCGCGCCTCGGACGACGATCCGGCCGTCGTGCTCGAGCTGGCCGACGAAGAGGCGCGCCAGCTGGGGGCGCTGCTCGGCGGCGCCTACGAGCGGCCGCGCATCGTCGAGGAGCTCGAGCTGGCGCTGGGCGAGCTGTCGATCGAGTGGATACCGGTCCCGCCGACGAGCCCGTGGACAGGCCGCTCCCTGGCCGACTGCGCCTTCAGGGTGCGCGTGGGCGTGACGGTGATCGCCATCCTGCGCGACCCCGAGCCGATCAGCGGGGCGCAGCCCGACGACGTGATCCAGGAGGGGGACACCCTCGTCGTCGTCGGCAAGGCGGGCCAGGTGCGCGACTTCCGCCGGCTGCTCGCCGAGGGGCCGTCGGCCGCGTAGCGACCGACCCGGCGTCTCAGCTCAGACGCGCCAGTAGTTGCGCGACAGCAGCAGCACGACCGGAATCACCTCGAGCCGGCCGAGCCACATCATGCCGGCCATCGTCGTCGTGGAGATGTCCGAGTAGCGTGCGAAGGATTCCATCGGGCCCGCCAGCCCGAGACCGGTACCGAGGCACGAGAGCATGCCCGCCGCCGTCGCGATCGCGTCGTGCAGCGAGGTTGGCGGCCCCTGGATGGTGCTGTCGACGGTGATCACCGCGACGCCGATCGCGAAGATCCCCAGGTAGATGAGGACGAAGGAGATCACCGCTCGCAGCGTCCGCTCCTCCACCGGGACGCCGTTGAGCCGGATCGGCAGCACCTCCTCCGGGTGCAGAGTCTGGCGTACCTCCCGGTGCAGGAACTTCGCCAGCAGCAGGTGCCTGATCACCTTGATGCCGCCGCTCGTCGAGCCGGCGGAGCCGCCGATGAAGATGAGGAAGACGAGTAGCGTCAGCGCCAGGATCGGCCAGCCGGCGAAGTCCACGCTGGCGAGCCCCGTGGTCGTCATGGTCGAGACGACTTGGAAGACGCCGTGCCGGACAGCGGCCTCGCCGCGCTCGATGCCCGCGAGCCAGAGCTGCGTGACGAGCGCCACCGAGGCGAGGGTCAGCAGCAGCAGGTAGATCCGCAGCTCCTCGTCCCGCAGCACCCGGCGCGGCTGCCGTCGCACCACGGCCCGGTAGGTGAGCGCGAAGTTGACGCCCGCGACGAGCATGAAGACGAGGGTGACCCACTGCGAGGCCGCGGCGAACCCCTCCAGCGAGCGGTTCTCCGGCATGAAACCCCCGGTCGACATCGTCGTGAACGCGATCGAGATCGCCTCGAAGAGGCCCATGCGATGGTCGATGCCGACGAAGCCGAGCAGGGCCAGGGTGACGATCATCACCACCGTCATGCCGACGTAGAGGAGCCACAGCCGCCGGGCGGTCGAGCGGATCCGCTCCGCCAGCTGACCGACCTCCGGCCCCGGCAGCTCGGACTCGAAGAGCTGGCGGCCGCCGACGCGAAGCCGCGGCAGCACGGCGAGCGCGAGCACGATGATCCCCATGCCTCCGACCCAGTTCGTGAACTGGCGCCACATGAGCATGCTCTGGTCCACCGTCTCGACGTTGCTCAGGATCGTCGCTCCGGTGGCCGAGAAGCCCGACATCGACTCGAAGAAGGCATCCACCGGCCGGTCGAGCTGGGGGTTCCCGGAGAGCATGAAGGGGATCGCGCCGTAGACGGCCGCGAGCAGCCAGGTGAGCGCCACGACCAGGTACCCCTCGCGCACGCCCACCCCCGACGCCTCGCGCCCGAGCCGCTGCAAGGCCAGGCCCGAGACGGCTGTCGCCGCGGCGGCGACGAGGAAGGGCCAGAACGGCTCGCGGTAGTAGACGGCGACGACGGCCGGGAAGAGAAAGGCGAGACTGAGGTAGCGCAGCAGCGCGCCGCAGAGCCCGAGTGCGGCTCTCAGGTCGACGGCGATGCGGCCATGTTGCGCCCTGCGCGAGAGACGCGTCCTTCTCGTCACAGGACCTTCTCGACCTGGCTGACCTTCTCCGTCTCCGTGAAGACGATCACCCGGTCGCCGGCCTGGAGCACGTCGTCGCTGCGTGGAAAGAGCGCCCGGCCGTCGCGCACGATGGCGCCGATCAGCGCCCCCCGGATCGGCATCTCGCGGAAGCGCAGGCCCACGTACTCGCTCGCGGGGCTCGTCGTGATATCCAGCACCTCGAAACGGTCGCCCTCGATCAGCGCCACCTGCTGGGTGCGCGGATCGTGCGCGAAGCGGACGATCTCCGCCGCGGTGACCTGACGCGGGTTGACGGTGACGTCGATGCCCGAGAGCTCGAAGACCGCGTTCGAGACCGGCTCGTGGGCGATCGCGATCGTGAAGGAGACGCCGCGCGCACGGGCCAGGGTGGCCGCATAGTGGTTCTTCGTGTCGTCGCCCATCGCGAAGACGGCAGCCTGCGCCTGTCCGATGCGCTCCCGCTCGATGAAGTCCGCGTCGAGACCGGTCGTGTTGTACACGCGCACGTCGGGGAGATCCTCGGCCACGACGCGCGCCCGCTCGCGGCTCGGCTCGATCACGCGCACGCCGATCCGCTGCGCGAGCAGCTGCCGTGCGATCACCGTCCCTATCGCGCCGCCGCCGTAGACGACGACGTCCGTGACCTCCTGCTCCCCGGGTGCGAGCAGCTCGCCCCATGCCTGCGCCGCCTGCGGCGAGCCGATCACGACGATGCGATCGCCGGCGTGGACGATGTCCCCGCCACGCGGAATGATCATCTCCTTGCCGCGGATGATGCTGGCCACGCGCGAGTCGCCCGGGATGCGTGCCTCGCGCAGCGGCATGCCGACGACAGTCGAGCTCGAGCGCTCCGTGACGTCGTACTCGACGATCTGCACCTGGCCGTCGGCGAAGACGTCGGTCTGCACCGCGGCGGAGACGCCGATCACGCGGACGATCGCGTTCGCCGTCTCGAGCTCCGAGCAGACGACGAAGTCGACGTCGAGCCTTCCCTCGCGCCACAGGTCGATGTACTCGACGTTCGAGGTGCGGATCACCGTGGTCGTGCGGGGGGCTTCGATGCGCGCGAAGGTGCCCGCCACGAGGTTCGCCTCGTCCCGCGACGTGCAGGCGATCACGAGATCGGCGTCGCGCACGCCCGCGTCCGCGAGCACGCGCCGGCTGGCCCCGTTTCCCTCGACGGTGGCGACGTCGTAGCGGTAGGCGAGCGGCGTCAGCCGCGTCGGGTCGATATCCAGCACCGTCAGGTCGTGCTCGCCCTGGAGCGACTCCACGATCGTCGTGCCCACCTGCCCTGCGCCGATGACGAAGACTCTCATGCGCGGGCAGGGTACTCCTAGCGGGGGTCGCATGACGCCCGAGCCGTCCGCTAGCGTGGCTAGCGATGCGCCGCGCCGCCCTGCTCCTCGCTGTCACGGCCGCGCTCGCGCTCACCGCCGCATCGGCGCGGGCGGCGCCGTCCGCCCTGCGTCTGGTCGAGGTCGCCGGCGGCCTCGACGCGCCGCTCTTCGTGACGGCGCCCGCGAACGAGCCCGGGCGCCTCTACGTCGTCGAGCAGGGCGGGCTCGTGCGGGTGCTCGAGAACGGCGTCCTGCGCGCCCGGCCGTTCCTCGACCTGCGCAGCCGCGTGCTCGCGGGCGGCGAGCAGGGGCTGCTCGGGCTCGCGTTCGCGCCCGACTACGCGAGCAGCCGCCAGCTCGTCGTCGACTACACCGACCGGCAGGGAGACACGCGCGTCGTGCGCTACCGCTCCGACGGCGCCAGGGCGCTGCCCGCCAGCGCCAGGCAACTGCTCTTCGTCGACCAGCCCTACGCGAACCACAACGGCGGCATGGTCGCCTACGGGCCCGACGGCTACGTGTACGTGGGCATGGGCGACGGGGGCTCCGGCGGCGACCCCGAGAATCGCGCCCAGAACATGAGCTCGCTGCTCGGCAAGATCCTCCGTCTCGACGCGAGCAGGCCGGGTGCGAAGCCGGTTATCGTCGCCAACGGCATGCGCAACCCGTGGCGCTTCTCGTTCGACCGCAAGAACGGCGACCTGTACGTCGGTGACGTGGGCCAGAGCGCGATCGAGGAGGTCGACTGGGTGCGCTGGCCGTGGCGCGGCCTGCTCAACTTCGGCTGGAACGTGTACGAGGGCACGGCGAGGTTCCAGCAGAAGGCGCTCGGCCCCGGCAAGCTCGTGCGCCCTGTCGCCCAGTACTCGCACGCCAAGGGATGCTCGATCACCGGCGGCTACGTCTACCGTGGCAGCGTCGTGCCCGCTGCGGTGGGTCGCTACTTCTACGGCGACTACTGCTCCGGCACCGTCTGGTCGCTGAAGATGGTCGCCGGCAGGGCGCGCCAGCTGCGGGTCGAGCCGTTCACGGTCAAGGGCCTCACCTCCTTCGGCGAGGACGCCTCCGGCGAGCTGTACCTGGTCTCGCAGGGGGGCAGCGTGTACCGCCTCGCCGGCTGACGCCGGCCTGCGCCACCCGCGTGATCAGGACGCTGCCGCGACCAGCTCCGTACGCGTGCGGATGATCGTGCCGTCCGCACCGAGGCGGGCGCGGAGGCGGTCGAGCGCGTCCGCTCCGGCCTCGACCGCCTCCAGTCGGCGGGCCGCTCCCAGCTGGGCGAGCGCGACCGCGGCAAGCTCCGGTGGTGCGTCGGTGAAGGCGCCCAGCCGCCGGCCACTGGCGTCGAGACGGCGCAGCGCCGCGCTCACGTCCGCCTGCGGACGCAGGTAGACGGGCGCCCGCTCGGCCGCAAAGCGCTCGAGCAGCGAGCGCCAGTTGCCCGCGCCCGCCACGTCGAGCGTCGCGGCCGCGGCTCCGCGGTCGCGGGGGAGCGAGGCCGGGTCGATGCCGAGTACCTTGCCGGCGCCGGCGAGCCAGTCGTCCCAGAGCGGCCGGGTGTCGCCGAGCGCACCGTCGAGGTCGATCAGGAGCGCCGCCGTCATGCCCGTCGCCGCCGCGCCTGGCGCCAGGCGAGCACGCCGACAGCGACGCCCACCGTGTCGATCAGCACGTCGTACCAGGCGCCGTGCCGTCCCCGCACGAACGACTGGTGCACCTCGTCGGAGACGGCGTAGAGCGCTCCCAGCGCGAGCGCGAGCGCGGGACGGCCGAGCGCTCGTACGAGCAGGGCGCCGAGGATCGCGTACTCCGCCATGTGAGCGAGCTTGCGCAGCACGAGGTCCCAGGTGCCGAGGCCGGTGCCGAGGCTGGGGATGGACGAGAGCGCGAAGATGATCGCCGCCCAGAGGACGAGCGGCACCCACCTGGCAAGGCGTCTGTCGGACACCGTGTGATGATAGGATCTGCGCACTCACAGGAGCACGGTGAGGGAACCCGGTGCAAGTCCGGGACGGTCCCGCCGCTGTGAGGGGAGAAGCTCTCCCGCCGACATGCCACTGGCGCGAGCCGGGAAGGAGGCGGGGGAGGGCGCCCCGAGTCAGAAGACCTGCCTGCTCCTCCATACCGAACCCCTCGTGGAAGGAGGATTCGTGGCTCGACGCTTCACTCTTCTCGCGGCCGCCATCGGCCTCGTGCTCGTGCTCGTTCCGACCTCGCTCGCTGCCACCGTCACCGTACGGGTGGAAGGCAAGACGCGCACCATCTTCGGCCCCCTGCCGGTCGAGGTGGAGGCAGCGAACGCGCTCCAGGCGCTCGACCGTGCGAGCGTGCTCGGCGAGTTCTACGTCGGTCTCAGCCAGGCGTCCTTCGGCACCTACGTGAGCCAGATCGGCCTCTATCCCGCAGCGGGCACGGCCGGCTGGGTCTTCAAGGTGAACGGCGCCTCGCCGCCCGTGGGCGCCGACCAGGTGAGCCTGCGTGACGGTGACCAGGTGCTCTGGTACTACGCCGTCTTCGCTGACACCGGAGGGCCCTCCACGCTCGCGTTGAAGGCGGTGGGCCGCAACTGCTACGCGGCCAGCTCGCGCGACGACACGGGCGCCACGAAAGCGGTGGCGGGAGCTCAGCTTCACGTCGACGGACGACGATTGCGGACGAACGCCGCGGGGCGCGCCTGCGTCGGCCGCCACAGCGGCCTGGTGCGGGCCTATGCCGTCGGCGCGGTGCGCTCGAACGCCGTGAAGTGACGCGTGCGGCAACCGTCATCCTGTCCCTCCTCGCCGCACTCGCGCTCGCGGGCTGCGGCGGGGCAGGGCAGTCCGGGCAGAACGGCACTGCGACGCTGTGGGTGACGCGCGACCGCGGCAGCCGGGTGCTCGTCGACACCACGGTGCCGGCGGGCCAGTCGCTGCTGCGCGCGCTGCGCTCGCACGCGAAGGTGGGGACGAAGTACGGCGGTGGTTTCGTCCAGTCGATCGACGGCCTCAGCGGCAGCGGCCGCCGGCATCAGGACTGGTTCTGGTTCGTCAACGGGCTCGCCGGCGATCGCTCGGCTGCGTCGTACCGTCTGCGTGCGGGCGACATCGCCTGGTGGGATTACCGTGACTGGACGCGAGATGCACAGACGCTCGAGGTCGTGCCGGGCGCATTTCCGGAGCCGTTCCTGCACGGCTACGACGGTAGGCGGCGCCCGGCTGCCGTCCGTTATGCGGCGGGGCTGCGGGCAGGCGCGGAGCGGATCGCCGGGCAGATCCGCACCAGGGACGTCGCCCCGCTGGGCACGGCGGTGGGGGCGGGGACGAACGTGTTCGAGCTGGTGGCGGGGATGCCCCGTCTCGTAGCGACGCTGCGCACGCCCGGCGAGGGGCCGTCCGGCGCTGTCCGCTTCACCTATGCGGGCTCCGTGGACACGCTGCTCGCGGGCGACCTGCGGCGGAGGTTCGCGAGCCCGTGAGCTCGGGCCCCGCCACAGCGCTGCTCGCCGCAACCGCGATCGCGGCCTTCCTGCTCGACTCGCTCGCCGCGCTCGCGCTGGCGGCGGCAGTGCTGCTCGCCGTCTGTCTGCGCGCCCCCGTGCAGCGGCGCTGGCTGTACGTCGTGGGCGTTCTCGTCAGCGCCGGTCTCGTGATCGTGATCTCGCCGCTGACCTGGTCGTCAGGCGGCGGTACGCTGCTCTGGGAAGGGCCCACGCTGCCGGTGGTCGGGCCGCTCGACCTCTCGACGGACGAGATTCGCGTCGCGCTCGTGAGCGGGCTCCGCCTCGCGGTCGTCGGGCTCGCCTTCAGCGCCTACACGCTACGGATCGACCACGACCAGCTGGTCTCCTCGGCGGGCTTCGCCCGGCGCTCCGCCCTCGCCGTCGCCCTCGCCACGCGGCTCGTGCCGAGCCTGGAGCGGGACGCGGCCGGCCTCGCCGAGTCGGTGCGTGGGCGCGGCGTCGAGCTCGAGGGCGTACGCGGCTACGCGACCCTGCTCTCGCCGCTCGTGGCGGGCTCGCTGGAGCGGGCCACGAGCCTCGCCGAGGCGATGGAGGCGCGGGGATTCGGGCAGCCGGGGTCGACGCGTGCACCGCGTCCGGCCTGGACCTGGGTCGACCGTGCTGCGCTTACGGGAGCCGTCGTGGTCGTGGCCGCTGCGGTGGCCTGGCGATGACGCTCGCGCGCGTGGAGCGGCTCAGCTTCGCCTACCCGAACGGGACTCCGGCCGTACGCGACGTCTCGCTGGAGCTGCGCGCAGGCGAGGTCGTGGCCCTCCTCGGCGCTTCGGGCAGCGGCAAGTCGACGTTGCTGCGAGCCCTGGCCGGGCTCGTGCCGCACTTCCACGGCGGCCGCTTCGCCGGCAGGGTCGAGGTGGCCGGGCGCGACACGCGCCGGCACGGGCCGGCCGAGCTCGTCGGCGCTGTGGCGACGGTGTTCCAGGATCCCGAGAACCAGGTCGTGATGACCCGGGTCGAGAACGAGGTCGCCTTCGGGCTCGAGAACGTGGGTGTCGCTGCGGCGACGATCTGGTCACGAGTCGAGACCGCCCTCGCCCGGGTGGGAGTGTCGCACCTCCGGGGCAGGCGCACGGTCGAGCTCTCGGGCGGCGAGCTGCAGCGCGTCTGCCTCGCCTCGGCGCTCGCGCTCGAGCCGCAGCTGCTCCTTCTCGACGAGCCGACCTCGCAGCTCGACGAGGGTGGGGCGAACGGGTTTCTCGACGCCCTGCGCGAGGCCGGCTGCGCCGTCGTTCTCTGCGAGCAGCGGGTCGATCGTGCCCTCGCGATCGCCGATCGTGTGCTCCTGCTCGAGGAGGGGCGCCTCGTGCTCG
>WBZO01005891.1_pt1 | contig 12162 bp, 14 predicted proteins | sample 5204261 | NCBI WGS metagenome assembly WBZO01 (sample SAMN12412400, study PRJNA552823) | activated sludge metagenome | isolation source: activated sludge from anammox sidestream of wastewater treatment plant... | place: USA: North Carolina | collected 2017-09 | reverse complement strand
CGCCGCGCTGCGCGAGTTCCTCGCGCTGTCGGCGCTGCACCTGGGCGGCGGCGAGAAGCCGACCGCCGCCGACTATGCGAAGCTCCTGGCCGCCGTGGGAGCGCGCAGCGACCGCGACCTCATGGAGACGGTGCTGCTGCGCTCGCTCGCGCAGGCGCGCTACCAGCCGGACAACGCCGGCCACTTCGGCTTGGGCTACGACGCGTATGCGCACTTCACGTCGCCCATTCGCCGCTACCCCGACCTCCTCGTCCATCGCGGCATCAAGGCGGCACTTGCCGGTACCCGTTACACGCCGACGGGGATGACGTGGTCACAGCTCGGCGTGCACACGTCGATGACCGAGCGCCGTGCCGACGAGGCGACGCGCGACGTGGTGAACTGGCTCAAGTGCCACTACATGCACGAGCGCATCGGGGAGGAGTTCGACGGCACGGTGAGTGGCGTCACGAGCTTTGGCGTGTTCGTGACGCTCGACGCGCTTGCCATCGACGGTCTCGTCCACGTCACCGAGCTCGGCCGCGATTACTTCCACTTCGATGCCGTGCGCCACGCTCTCGTCGGCGAGCATAGCGGTGTCACGTACCAGCTCGCCGGGCGCCTGCGCGTGAAGGTCGCGCGCGTGGACATGGAGCAGACGAAGATCGATTTCGTGCTCGCCGATCGCGTCGTGGCAAGCGGCACCCCCGCCGCCACGGCCGGTGGGGGACCTCCGGCGCGCCCGGTGTTCGCCGAGCCGCTCGCTGCGGGTGACGCGAAGCGCAAGCCGGCGCGCCAAGGCAAGGGTCGCCGCGAGTAGCGAGCGACCCTTGTCGGCGTTGCCGCCGCGCTCGCTACGCCGGCTGCGCGACGTAGCGCAGGTACGGCTTCACGGTCTTCCAGCCGTCGGGATAGCGCTTCTTCGCCTCGTCGTCGCCGATCGACGGCGCGATGATCACGTCGTCGCCCGGCTCCCATTGCGCCGGCGTCGCGACCTTGTGCCGGGCGGTGAGCTGCAGCGAGTCGAGCACGCGCAGCACCTCGTCGAAGTTGCGCCCGGTCGACATCGGATACGTGAGGATCAGCTTGACCTTCTTGTCCGGGCCGATCACGAATACCGAGCGGATCGTCGCGTTGTCCACGGCGGTCCGCGGCTGGGCGCCGCTCGCATTGGGGTGAATCATGTCGTAGAGCTTCGCGACCTTGAGATCGGCGTCGCCGATGATCGGATAGTTGGGCGCCGTGCCTTGCGTCTCCTCGATATCCTTGGCCCACCGCGCGTGATCGTCGACCGGATCGATCGAAAGTCCGAGGATCTTCGTGTTCCTCTGGTCGAATTCGGGCTTGATGCGCGCGAGGTAGCCCAACTCCGTCGTGCACACGGGGGTGAAGTCCTTCGGATGCGAGAAGAGGATCGCCCAGTGGTCGCCGATCCACTGGTGGAAGTCGATCGTCCCGTGCGTCGTGTGGGCGGTGAAATTGGGGGCGTCGTCGCCGATTCGAAGCTGCATCGAGTTCTCCTGTGAGTGAGGTCGCGCCCGAAGCCGACGCGACCGAGTCCCTATAATATCGGCGTGCCAGCGCGCGGCTGGAACCGTTGCTTCTATCGATAGTGCTCGTCGTCGACCCGCCTCGGATGACCGCATGACCGCCTCCTCGCTCGTCATCCAGGCGCCGGCCATCGCACGCGACACGCTCGACCGGCTGGCCGGGACGCTCGCTGCGCGCGCCATCGTCCCGATCGGTCACGGTGCGCCGATGGCGTATCGCCTGCCCGGGGTCGGCGACGATCCGGCGCACGTCGCAGCGGCGCGCAGCGCCGGCTGCGATGCTGCATGCGTTCCCGACGCGCGGCGCTTCGAACGCGTGCGGGTGGTCGCGCTCGACATGGATTCGACGCTGATCACGATCGAGTGCATCGACGAGATCGCCGACATGAAGGGCATCAAGCCCGAGATTGCGGCGATCACCGGCAGCGCGATGCGTGGCGAGATCGATTTCGCCGAGAGCCTGACCCGGCGTGTCGCGCTGCTCGCCGGGCTGCCGGTGGCCGATCTTGCCCGCGTCTACGACGAGCGCGTGCGGCTCTCGCCGGGGGCGGCGCGCATGCTCGCGACGTTTCGCGCCGCCGGCGCCGTGACCGCGCTCCTCTCCGGCGGCTTCACCTTCTTCACCGACCGGCTCAAGGCGCAGTTGCACCTCGACGTCGCGATCGCCAACGTCTTCGAGACACGCGAGGGTCGCCTCACCGGACGGATCGACGGCGCCATCGTCGATGCCAACGCCAAGGCGCACGCGCTGCGCGAGCTTGCCGCACGCCACCGCGGTGCCGGCGGCCTCGTCGTCGCCATCGGCGACGGCGCCAACGACTTGCCGATGTTCGCCGCCGCCGACGTATCGATCGCGTACCACGCGAAGCCCGTCGTGCGCGCGGCAGCGACGTGCGCGATCGACGTCTGCGACCTGGGCGCTGCGGTCAACTGGTTCGCGTAGCGAGTCGCAAGACCCGCGCGACGCGGGTCAGACCTCGTCGATCCAGGCAGCCTGGATGGCTTCGAGGATCTTCTCGCCGCTGTGTCCGGGGTCGTCGTCGAATCCGGGCAGCGCCATGACCCAGCGGTGCAGATCCGTGAAGCGGATCGTGCGCGGGTCCACGTCGGGGTGCGCGTCGACGAGGGCAAGCGCGATGTCGGTGACGTCGATCCACTTCATCGTCAGCGTTCCTTGGCGTAGTTGATCGTGTACTTCGGAATCTCGACCACGAGATCGGTGTCGGCAACCTTGGCCTGGCACGACAGCCGCGACACCGACGTGAGGCCCCAGGCGCGATCGAGCAGATCGTCCTCGTCGTCCGACGACGGGGAGAGCGAATCGAAGCCCTCCCGCACGATCACGTGACACGTGGTGCACGCGCACGCCTTCTCGCATGCGTGCTCGACCTCGATGCCCTGGGCGAGGAGGTTGTCCAGGAGCGACATTCCGGGTGTGGCCTCGAAGGTCTTGCCCTCGGGGCACAGTTCGGGATGCGGCAAGACGACGATCTTGGGCATCGGATGCGTGATCGGAATCAGTCGGAGAGCGCGTCGACGCGGCGGCCGGTGAGCGCGCGCTGCACGCCGCGATCCATGCGGCGCGCGGCCAACGGCTCGGTGACACGATTCAGCTGCGCATTGGCCGCGCGCAGCGCCGTGTGATCGTCACCGGCGCGCAGGCGCGCCACTTCGGCAAGCGCCGCGTCGATGCGCGCGCGTTCGTCGGCGTCGACGAGATCGCCATCCGCGGCGAGTGCGCTGCGCGTCGCCTCGACGATGCGGTCGGCCTCGACCTGCTCCTCGGCGAGGGCCCGCGCGCGCATGTCGTCGGCAGCGTGCGCAAACGACTCCTGCAGCATCCGCGCGATCTCGCCGTCGGTGAGACCATACGACGGCTTGACGCTGACGTGCGCGGCGACCCCGGAGGTCTCCTCGCGCGCGCTCACGTCGAGCAAGCCGTCGGCGTCGACCGCGAACGTCACCCGGATGCGCGCCGCGCCCGCCGCCATCGGCGGAATGCCGCGCAGCTCGAAGCGCGCGAGCGAGCGGCAATCCGCCACCTTCTCGCGCTCGCCTTGCACGACGTGGATCGCCATCGCCGATTGGCCGTCCTTGAACGTGGTGAATTCCTGGGCGCGGGCGACGGGGATCGTCGAATTGCGTGGAACGACCTTCTCGACGAGCCCGCCCATCGTCTCGAGGCCGAGCGAGAGCGGCGTGACGTCGAGGAGCAGCCAATCCTCGTCGTCGCGATTGCCCACGAGCTTGTTCGCCTGAATCGCGGCGCCCAACGCCACGACCTCGTCGGGATCGAGATTGGTGAGCGGCGGTTGGCCGAAGAGCTCGGCCACCGCGCGGCGCACCTGAGGCATGCGCGTCGCCCCACCGACGAGCACCACGCCCTTCACGTCCGTCGCGGCGAGCTTCGCATCGCGCAGCGCGCGCTTGATCGGCTGCAGCGTCTTGGCGACGAGGTTCGCGGTGATCTCGGTGAGGATCGTGCGCGTGAGCACGAGCTCCACCGGCGTGCCGTCGGTGAGCGAGGCGACGATCGCCGTCTCGTCGTGGAGCGTGAGCTGCTCCTTGGCGGTGCGCGCCTTCACGAGCAGCAGCCGGGCGTCGGCCGCCGACGGTGGCGGCAGGTGCGCCGCCTCGATGATCCAGCAGAACACGCGATGGTCGAAGTCGTCGCCGCCAAGCGCCGTGTCGCCGTTGGTGGCGAGTACCTCGAACACGCCCTTGGCGAGCCGCAGGACCGAAATGTCGAACGTGCCGCCCCCCAGGTCGTAGACGGCGTACACGCCCTCGGCGGCATTGTCGAGTCCATAGGCGATCGCCGCGGCCGTGGGCTCGTTCAGGAGGCGCAGCACCGGCAGGCCCGCAAGCCGCGCGGCATCCTTGGTCGCCTGGCGCTGCGCTTCGTCGAAGTACGCCGGGACGGTGACCACCGCGCCGTCGATGGCGCCACCGAGCGACGCCTCGGCGCGCTCGCGCAATGCGCGCAGGAGGTCCGAGGACACCTCGACCGGAGACTTCACCCCAGCGCGCGTCCCGATGCGAACCATGCCCGGGGTATCGACGAAGCGATACGGAAAGCGACGATCCCCGTCGAGGTCGGCGAGCCCACGCCCCATGAGGCGCTTGGCCGATACGATCGTGTTGTGGGGATCGCTCGCCTGCTTCGCCATCGCCGCGTAGCCGGTCACCACGCCGTCCTCGCCGTAGCGCACGATCGACGGGACGAGCGGACGGCCTTCGGCATCGGGCAGGACGACCGCGAGGCCATGGCGCACCGTTGCCACCAGCGAATTGGTGGTCCCCAGGTCGATGCCGATCGCACGCTTGCGCGCGTGCGGCGCCGGCGAGGCATTCGGTTCGGCGATCTGCAGGAGCGCCATGCTAGTCGAGCGCCGCGATCATCGCGTCGAGACTGTCGGCGAGCCTGACGAGGAAGGCGAGCTCGCGCACGCGCGGCTTCGCGCCGGAAAAATCGGCACCGGCGCGATCGAGGTCGTGGGCGAGCGCCGTCTCGAGGTCGGCGACCTCGGCGAGCGCCGCGGCGTGCAACGCCTCGAGCGCGGCGACGTCGCCCGCGCCGCTCGCGGCGTCGGCGGCCTCGCGCCGCGCGAGCTGGCGCTCGAGAAAGTCGACGTCGAGCTGCGTGTCACGCTCGTCGATGGCGTCGACGGCGTGCAGCTGCAAGAGGTACTGCGCACGCGCGAGCGGCGTGCGCAGAGCCGCGTACGCCTCGTTCAACCGCGCCGACGACTGCGAGGCCACGCGCTGCTCCGCCGCGCTCGCCCCCGCATGGCGGTCCGGATGGACCTCCGATTGCAGGCGCCGGTACGCCGCGTCGAGCGCCGCGGCGTCGATCGCGAAGCGCTCGGGCAAGCCGAAGAGCGCGAAGTGGTTGTGGGTGAAGTCGATCATCGTGAAACCGGGGCGCGTGGTGGCCACGCCGTGGACCCGTGCCATGACAGCCGGTGACGGCGCAACCGGGGACTGCGTGATGCCTTACGCACGCGCCGATCAGACGCTGAAGCTCTCCCCGCAGCCGCACGCGTCCTTGACATTCGGATTGTTGAACTTGAAACCCTCGTTCAACCCTTCGCGCGCGAAGTCGAGTTCGGTGCCGTCGATGTAGGGCAGGCTCTTGGGATCGATCACGACCGTGATGCCGTGGCTCACGAACGTCACGTCCTCGGGCTGCGTCTCGTCGACGTACTCGAGCTTGTAGGCAAGCCCCGAGCAGCCCGTGGTACGCACACCGAGGCGCAACCCCATGCCTTTACCGCGCTTGGCGAGGAAGGCGCTCACGTGCTTGGCGGCAGCGGAGGTCAGCGTCACGGCCATGGCGGGGCTCCGTCGTTCAGTCCGCGGCGAGCGTCGCGCGCTCGCCACCGCTCGCCGGCGCGTCGGCATCCGCGTGCTTCTTGCGATAGTCGGCGACCGCCGCCTTGATCGCGTCCTCGGCGAGGATCGAGCAGTGGATCTTCACCGGCGGCAGCGCGAGCTCCTCCGCGATCTGCGTGTTGCGAATGCCCATCGCCTCGTCGAGCGTCTTGCCCTTCACCCATTCGGTGACGAGCGACGACGACGCGATCGCCGACCCACAACCGTAGGTCTTGAACTTGGCGTCCTCGATGGTGCCGTCGGCCCCGACGCGAATCTGCAGCTTCATCACGTCGCCGCACGCCGGGGCACCGACCATGCCGGTACCGACGTCGTCCGCGTCCTTCGGCATCGAGCCGACGTTGCGCGGATTCTCGTAGTGATCAAGGACCTTGTCGCTGTATGCCATCTTCGTTCTCCTAGTGCGCCGCCCACTCGACCTTCGACAGGTCGACCCCTTCCTGATGCATCTCCCACAGCGGCGAGAGCTCGCGCAGCTTTTCGACCTTGCGCTTGATGAGATCGACCGCGTAGTCGATCTCGGCCTCGGTGGTGAAGCGGCCGATCGTGAAACGGATCGAGCTGTGTGCGAGCTCGTCGCTGCGCCCCAGGGCGCGCAGCACGTACGAGGGCTCGAGCGACGCCGACGTGCACGCCGACCCGGACGACACCGCGATGTCCTTGATCGCCATGATGAGCGACTCGCCCTCGACGTAGTTGAAGCTCGCGTTGAGGTTGTGTGGCACCCGCCGCTCGAGGTCGCCGTTGACGTAGACCTCCGCGAGCTCCGACAAGCCACGCCACAGCCGGTCCCGCAGCATGCGAATGCGCTCGTTCTCGGTAGCCATTTCGATCTTCGCGATCCGGAAGGCCTCGCCCATGCCGACGATCTGGTGCGTCGGCAGCGTGCCCGAACGCATGCCGCGCTCGTGACCGCCGCCATGCATCTGCGCTTCGATGCGGACCCGGGGCTTGCGTCGCACGAAGAGCGCACCGACCCCCTTCGGGCCGTACGTCTTGTGCGCCGAGAACGACATCAGGTCGACCTTGAGCTTGCCCAGGTCGACCACGAGCTTGCCCGTCGCCTGCGCGGCGTCGACGTGGAAGATGATCCCCTTCGCACGGCAGATCTCGCCCATCGCCGGGATGTCCTGGATGACGCCGATCTCGTTGTTCACGTACATCACCGAGACCAGGATCGTGTCGGGGCGCAGCGCCCCCTTGAACACCTCGAGATCGACGAGGCCGTCGGGTTGCACGTCGAGGTAGGTGACCTCGAAGCCGTCACGTTCGAGCTCGCGCATCGTGTCGAGCGTCGCCTTGTGCTCGGTCTTCACCGTGACGAGATGCTTGCCCTTGTCCTTGTAGAAATGCGCCGCGCCCTTCAACGCGAGGTTGATCGATTCGGTCGCACCCGACGTCCAGACGAGCTCGCGTGGGTCGCAGCCGACGAGTGCAGCGACGTTGGCGCGCGCCTCCTCGACCGCTGCCTCGGCGGTCCAGCCGAACGAATGCGAGCGCGACGCCGGATTGCCGAACTCCTCGGTGAGATACGTGACCATCTTTTGCGTCACACGCGGGTCGACCGGCGTGGTCGCGGAATAGTCGAGATAGATCGGCAGCTTCATCGGGGTGGTCATCACAGGCTCCGTAACGGTCGAGGGCACGCGCTTCACAGGGTCTCGGCGGCGGGCACCGGAGGCGCCGGACCCGTCGCCGCATGCCGGTGATCACGCAAGACCGCCACGCCTTCCGCCTGCTGCTGCTGCACGAGTTCGGCCAGCGTCACCGCCGACAGGAACGAGAAGATGTGCGCATTGAGACTCATCCACAGGTCGTGCGTCATGCAACGGCGGTCGTCGAGGCAGTTCTCCTTGCCGCCGCATTGCGTGGCGTCGATCGGCTCGTCGACGGCGAGGATGATGTCGGCAACCGACACCTCGCGCTGCGGTCGCGCGAGGTGGTAGCCACCCCCCGGCCCGCGGACGCTCTCGACCAGTCCCGAGCGGCGCAGCTTGCCGAAGAGCTGCTCGAGATACGACAGCGAGATCTTTTGCCGGCTCGAGACGGCCGCAAGGGCCACAGGCGCGGATCCCCCGTGCATTGCAACATCGATCATGGCGGTGACGGCAAACCGCCCCTTGGTCGTCAGACGCATACCCGATTCCTCTCACGATCGGCGGTCATGGATGATGGAACGCAGCGCAGCATCGCCGTACCGGTCTCATCCTTAAGGAGCCACTTCCACCGAACTTGTCCTAGACAAACGTATGATCCTATACCCGAACGATTTAGTCAACTAAATCGCCCGGGAGTTCCGTCCAGGAGCTTGTTGATCGCCTCGGGGTCGAAGCCGCCGCCCGCCGGCGCCTTCGCGGCCGTGCAGTCGACGCCGTGCTGTGTCAGCTGCGCGACGAGCCGGTCCAGACGCGCCTCGCTCGCTGCCGCCTGGTCGAGCAACTGGTGAACCGCCTGCACCAGGGGATCGTTCATGTCGGCGGCCACCGCATAGGCGGAAAAACCCACCTCGCGGGTCGCCGCGCGATGCTGCGGGTCGTCGGCATCGACGATGCGGGCCGGGATGCCGACCGCCGTGGAACCTGCAGGAACATCGCGCACCACCACAGCATTGGAGCCGATCTTGGCATCATCAGCAATCAAGATCGGACCAAGGATCTTCGCCCCCGCACCGACGATCACGCCGCGGCCGAGCGTGGGGTGGCGCTTGCCCTTGTGCCACGACGTCCCACCCAGCGTGACACCGTGATAGAGCGTGCAGTCGTCACCGATGATTGCCGTCTCGCCGATCACGACACCCATCCCATGGTCGATGAAAACACGGCGGCCAATCGTCGCGCCCGGGTGGATCTCGATCCCGGTCAGCCAGCGCGCCCAGTGCGCGAGCCACCGCGCGAGCCAGCGCAGGTTCACCCGCCACAGCCGACTCGTGACCGCGCGATGCCAGGCCAGCGCGTGCAGGCCGGGATAGCAGGTGAGCACCTCGAAGCGGGTGCGCGCAGCGGGATCCCGGTCGAAAACGCAGGCGATGTCTTCGCGAAGGCGGTCGAACATGCTCGAGGGTGAGGATCGGCGCCACCGACGGCGGCGTTGCGTGCTCGTTATCCGATCATTTTAATCGAGTATTTCCGGCGCAAACCGCGCGCGTTGCGACGCTATCGCAGCATCGCGGACGCGAGGACCAGTGCGGCCATGGCGAGCGAGAGCAGCACGAGGTAGGTGAATCCGACGACCACCGCGCGCACGAGGCCCGCCCACCAGCGTCCGCCATAGACGACGTGGCGCGCCCGCATCGCGTAATACACGACCCACAGCCCCACCGGCGCGCGCACGACGGGAAACGGAACGACGACGAGCACGAGCAGCATGAGCGCCGCAAAGGCGTGCAGATGCGCGCTGTACACGAGATGCTCGGCGTAGCGCTGCGGCCTTTGCGGATAGGGTCGCCCGCGCCCGAGGTACGCAAGCTTGAGCAGGAGCGCAAAGGCCGGCAGCAGCGCCACCATCGCATAGGGCCCATAGCGCAGGACACCGGAGTAGATGCGCTCGGCCTTCTCCTCCTTGGGTAGCCTTCGGAACTGGTCCCAGCGCTTGCGCACCGGCGGCGGCAGGGGGACGACGTCACTTCCCACACGCAGCGTCACGTTGAGGTCCTTGTCGACGTCGAGGAACGGCAAGACCCGGTCCTCGGCTGCGGGCGCCTGGGCGGTCGCCTCCTCCGCGTGTCGCGCCGCGTCTTGGGCCACCGCGGCCGAATCGACGAATACCACCTCGTCGGACAGGTTCGCCGGTGATTGCACGAATCCGATCACCGCGAAGAGGGTGAGGTAGAGCACGAGGAACAGCCGGCCGGGGCGGATGTAGTGGCGGCGGCGGCCGCGCAGATACTCGAGCGTGAGAAAGCCCGGCCGCACCAGAAGGGCGACAAGCGTGCGCCACAGGCGTCCGTCGAGCGAAACGTAGCGTCCCGCGGCTTCGCGCATGAACGCCGCGAAGGTGGGCAGCGCGAGCCGGGTTTCCTGTCCGCAGTTGCCGCAATAGTGCCCCGGCGCGTGCGCGCCACAGTTGCGGCAGGTCGCTGCAGCGGCGGGCGACCGATCGCGCGGTGTGGCGTCGCTTGCCATCGCCGGGTCAGCGCTCGCGCCCGACGCGAGCGACGAGTTCGTCGATGCGGGCGAGGATGCCGCGCAGGATGTTCACCTCCTCGTGCTCGAGCCCGGCGCGAGCGAAGAGCCGACGCAAACGCGGCATGAGACGGCGCGGTCGCGCGGGATCGAGAAAGCGCAGTGCCGCGAGCGTGCGTTCCGCGTGCGCGTGCAAGCCGTCGATCTCGTCGTGGCTTGCGCCCGGAAAGCGCGGTGCCTGCCAGACCGTGTCGGCCCCGGCGGCCAGTCGCGCCTCGTACGCGGCGACCTGTACCGCCGCCGCGAGGTTGAGCGAGGCGTACGCCGGGTTGGCGGGAATGGCCGCTGCGAGCGCGCACTGCGCAAGTTCGGCATTGGACAACCCCGACATCTCGGTGCCGAAGACGAGCGCCACCTCGCCGTGCGCCGCGGCTTCGACCACCTCCCGCATCGCCGCGTGTACCGGCACGACACGGCCGGCAAAGGCGCGAGGGCGCCCGGAGAGTCCCACGGCAAGCGCGCAGCCGGCGAGCGCCTCGGCGAGGGTGGCCACCACGCGCGCCGTGTCGAGAACGCGTGCCGCACCCGCCGCGAGGGCCACCGCATCGGGATGCGGGAAGTGCGCGGGGCGTACGAGCACGAGCTGCTCGAGGCCCATCGTGAGCATCGCGCGCGCGGCGGCGCCGATGTTGCCCGGGTGCGTCGTGTGCACGAGCACGACGCGCAGTCGGGCGAGCACGCGGGTGCAGTGTGCGGTGTCGTTCATCATCGAAGAAGGGACTGACCGGCGTGGCAGCGACAGACCACCCGGTCGAAGCGGCTAAAATACCCGCATTCGTCCCGCCGCGGCACGCTCGCCGACACGTCCATGCATCCCATGCTCACGACCGCCGTGAAGGCGGCTCGCCGCGCCGGCGCCATCATCAATCGGGGAGCACGCGAGGTCGACTTGCTGACCGTCACCGCCAAGGGGCCCAAGGATTTCGTGAGCGAGATCGACAAGGGTGCCGAGGCGGCGATCGTCGAGACGCTGCTGTCCGCCTACCCCGACCACGGCATCCTCGCCGAGGAAGGCACCCGCAAGGGCGACAATCCGCAGGCGGACTACGTGTGGATCATCGATCCACTCGACGGCACCACGAACTTCCTACATGGCTTCCCGCAGTACTGCGTGTCGATCGCCCTGGCGCACAAGGGCGTCGTCCAGCAAGGCGTGATCTACGACCCGGTACGCAACGACCTCTTCACCGCCACCCGGGGCCGCGGTGCCTTTCTCAACGATCGCCGCATCCGCGTCTCGAAGCGGACGCACCTGCGCGACTGTCTCATCGGCACCGGCTTCCCGTACCGCGACGGCAGCTTGCTCGACGAGTACCTCGCGATGATGAAGGTGATGATGACGCACAGCGCGGGCTTGCGCCGCCCCGGCGCCGCCGCGCTCGACCTTGCCTACGTCGCCGCCGGCTTCTGCGACGGGTTCTGGGAGGTGGGCCTCAATGCGTGGGACGTGGCGGCCGGCAGTCTGCTCATCCTCGAGGCGGGCGGCCTCATCGGCGACCTCGCCGGCGACGACAACTACCTCCACGGCGGCCAGATCATCGCCGCCAATCCAAAGATCTTTGCGCAGATCGTCGCGGCACTCGCGCCCTTCCGGGGCGCCTTCCCGTTGCGCGCGCACTGACGCGGCAGGCGTGGCGCGGACGCGACGCACTGGCCAAGCGGCGCGCCCGCATCGTATGCTTCCGGCATGAAGTTGCGCGGCTGGCACTGCGCTTGCTCGCCGTCGAGTGTCTTGTCGCCGTGCGGGGACCCCGTCCCCGACCGGCACCCAACGTCGCCACCACCGACGCAGGAGTGATTCGATGCAACACGCGATTCGTCGTGCCGCGCTGACGGGCGCCCTCCTCACCCTGTGCGTCGCCGCGCTGCCGGCGCTCGCTGGGACCGTTGGCACGCTGCGCGTCATGTTGCACCCGTATCTCGCCGCGCCCGGCGAATTTCCCGCAGCGGCAAGGGCGACGCTCGAAGCCGCCACCGGTCGTACCCTGACGCTCTCCGGCGCGACGCGCACCGGAGCGCTCGAACTCGACCTGCCCGAGGCGGTCAGCGACGAGGCT
>WBZO01005890.1_pt1 | contig 12164 bp, 11 predicted proteins | sample 5204261 | NCBI WGS metagenome assembly WBZO01 (sample SAMN12412400, study PRJNA552823) | activated sludge metagenome | isolation source: activated sludge from anammox sidestream of wastewater treatment plant... | place: USA: North Carolina | collected 2017-09 | reverse complement strand
CGGTTGATACTGCCAGAGCCGTTGCCTTGATTAGCGGGGTAGCATCAAGCTCTGCCCAGCTTCATAATAATGCACATTATGCGGATGTAACTAGCGCAACCCAAGTAACGGTGACTGCCTCTTCCTCCGTTGCATCTTCGACAAGAAACGTACAGGTGACGGTTATTGAGTTTAAAGCAGACGCTGTTGATACTGTTCAAAAGAGTACGGTTGCGTTAGGAAGCTCGGTAGCCACAAATGATGGCAGTCTTTCCACCACAGTTGATCCTACCCGTGCGATACTTATTAATGGCGGTGTTCGTAAAACCGCAGGTACAAACAACAATTCAGCGATTAACTTTGCTACGTGGAAATTAAAGTCTGATGGAACGGGGGTTACTTTAACTCGCGGAGCAGCCGATGCGACAAATACTTTGGAAGGAAAATGCGCGGTAGTAGAGCTTGTACCCGGTTTAATTCGTGTGATTAGGGGTGAGACTGCCATCGCTTCAGGTAATTTAACTGCTACAGAAAACATTATTAAAGCACCAAGGGATCGCTCTTTTTTAAATATGCTAGGTAGACGGACACCTTATACAGGTTCTTCAGACGAAGGGCGCTATGTGTCTATGGCTGAACATGCAACAGATAACACACTAACGTTTACCCGCACTAATTCGGCAGGAAGCGTTAGTTTGACCCATTCGTGGGAGCTAGTTTCTTTCCTTGATGCAGCATAAAGTAGTTGTTGAACTTAAAGGTAACAAAGGTTATAGTTCCCAGAATATATCTTTATCTTGATGTATTGATATTTACGCCCTGAGCGTTACTTTTTGTTTTACCTAACAGCAAACATTTGCAATTTTAAGGAGTATTCCATGACTTTACGTGTTTCTCGCGCCGATCAACTCGGTTATGATAAACTGGTTCAGGCTATTATCGGTCTTGCACAAGACAATGCCCGCGCCAAATTGACCCCCGCAACTATCACTAAACAGACGGACAGCACCACGGGTACTGCCGCTAGTACGGTTGCGGCTATCACCATCCCCGCAGCTTTCGTTCACGTTTCCGGCAGTGACCTTGCTCCTAAAGCAGGTTTTGATACTGCAATCGGTAAGTTGAGCAATTGTGCAAACAGCCTTGCGGCATTCATTAACCCCTATCGTGCAACCTTGGGCTTGCAGCCTGTCGCGCTGGCAGGTGTTGGTACTATCACGGCAGCACTGCCCGCACTTGATAAAACTCTTTCCGGTGTAGATGGTACTGGTACTAACGCAGTAGATGCTTCCACGGGCCGTACCCAACTGTCTAAAGCTCGTGATAACCTCGCTACGCTGACTCTGGCTTGCAATGAGATTGCTTATGCTCTCGGTATGGATACTATTACGGATGCCTCTGGCGGCGCTGTGTATAAATCCAGCGGAGTTCTTACTTTGCAATCGTCTGCAAGCACCGCTTCCGGTGTAAATGGTGCAACCGCAACTCCGTCCCTGAGCGATACCGCCACCGATACTGCGCTGACTGCGCTGGCGGCTGGTTATGCTTCCTTGAGCTACTTTATCAATTGGGCCTTGGATCATGATGCAGCACAAAACCTTACTGATAACTCGACTGGTACGGCATCTACTGCTCTGCCTCCGGTTATCGAAGCGATTGATACCGCTCCCGCTACCTACCAAGACGTGTCTACCGCATCTGCTCCTCATGCAGGTGTTAATACTGCTCTCGGTGTGATCAATACCAATATGTCCGACCTGACAAAGAAAATTAATGAGTTGGCTCGGTTCAACGAAGGTATTGCGGAGCTTACCGATAGCACTGGTGGATCGCCTGATTATACTTTGGCAGCAGTTACCACCAACCAAACGGCTGTAAACGGCACTGGTTCTAACTCCTTGTCTAATGCGTTGATTCGCCCGATTCTGGTTAAAGTAGCAAACAACTTCGCTACCTTGACTGCAAAAGTGAATGAGCTTTCTCCGATTTACGGTTTGCCTGTTCTTACCGATAGTTCTTCCGGTACTGCTTCGACCACTGGTACGGTAGTAGCTCTCGGTACTTCTGCTTCTGGCGTTGATAACTCTGCTGCGGCTACTGGTGTTGCCGATACTGTTATGGATGCTATTCTGGTTGCCATTACTAATAACCTCGCTACACTGGCAGCGCGGCTTAACGCGATGGATAACGCAGATAACACCCGCCCGCTTGCTGTGGTGGCTAAATACTAAAATAAGGTTGACACCTTCCCTGAATACTATATATTCAGGGTGTGAAGTGACGATCTTGTTATCCTGACGAAAATGGGCTTGCAGAAATGTAAGCCCATTTTTTATTGCGCCGAAGTATTCGCTTTAATATACTCTTTTCACTAACCACCAGCTTACGGATATTTATATGATAAAAAGAAAAGCTAACGCTAATAGTTCCTCTTCTAATAACTCTACCCTCTTAACCTCTAAAAAAGCCCTCAAAGTACGCCACGTCGATGAGTTTAAGCAAAACCTTTTAAAAGCCTCTCATGCGGCAATCGGTGTAATCGTTATTCCCACAAGGGAAGCTTATCGCGCTGCAAGCGTCATTCATGATTGGGCTATAGAGAATCAAAAAGAGTATCGCTTCTGGACTAGCCTTACCGGATGGCAGCAGTTTCAACGCCCGGTTCCCTTTCTTGACGATGACGGGGATGAGCAAATCCTAGACCAGAAAACTCCGTCTGTTGCAAAAGACCCGGTAACTATGCCGGTTCTTAATGCGCTTGAACTCCTTCATAACGAAGAGGGGCTTTGCCCGGAAGACGGGGTATATGTTTGCATGGGAGCGCACCCTTATTTTGAAAACCCTGCCGTGCAGCAGTTTATCAAGTCTCACGTTCAATATTCTCTATTAAAGCGTAAAACCCTTGTTCTGATTATTCCAGACTACGTGACTTTGCCGCAGGACATTCAAGACGACATTCATATTATCGATTTTAAAGTACCTAGCCATGCGGAATTGCTTGATGAAGTGTGGTCGCCTATCATTGAACATCTCGATGAAAAGCAGCAGCCGGGTTTCAGTAAAAAGGATGTGAATCTTATTATCCAAAACGCAACGGGTATGACTGCCTATGAGTTTGATGTTGCGTTAGCCCTCGCACTTGTGGAGTTTACCCCGCAACTCGAAAAAGACCCAGACCAGATAACGCCAGAACACTTTATTGACTTTATCCGGCGAAATAAGGTCGAGCTTATTAAGAAGACAGATATTCTTGAATTGATGCCTACTTCAAAGATGGAAGAGGTTGGCGGGCTTGATCTCCTTAAAGAGTGGATTGCTCTGCGTAGTAAATCGTTCTCCGATGAAGCGCGTAGCTACGGCGTTGACCAGCCAAAAGGTATCCTTGTTGCTGGCCCTCCGGGTTGCGGTAAGAGCCTTATCGCTAAAGCGGTTTCTGCTACTCTGCACGTACCTTGTATTAGGCTCGATATAGGCCGGGTATTCGGTAAATACGTGGGTGAGTCTGAAGAAAGGATGCGGCGGGCTATTAATCAGGTTGAATCTATGGCTCCCTGTATTCTGTTTATCGATGAGGTTGATAAAGGCTTGGGCGGATTGACCAATGACAATACGAGCGGCACAACTTCTCGTGTTTTTGGTTCCCTGCTTACTTGGTTGCAAGAGCGGAATAGTGAAGAGTCTCCTATCTTTATTATCATGACCGCGAATAAAGTAACCGCTCTGCCTCCCGAATTGATGCGTAAGGGACGACTCGATGAAATTTTCTGTGTGTCATTCCCTTCTCGTGAAGAGAGAAAAACGATTCTAAAGATTCACGTCGAAAAGCGCGGGCATAAACTCGAAGACGCTGATTACGAGCGTATTGCGGAGAAGACTAAATTCTTCGTTGGCGCGGAGCTTGAAGCTATCGTGAAGGAAGCAATGATTCGTTCCTTTAATGATGGTCTGAAAACGGTTAGCGCTAACTACATCATTGAAGAAGCGGAGCGCATTGTTCCCATCTCTAAAGCGTTTAAGAGAGAGATTACGGAAATGAGCGAGTGGGCTAAGAATAATGCCCGTCCCGCCTCTAGGCAGGATGAAGATATGCAAATCGTTGCAAAAAAGCCTAAAAACGCTATTATGCGTTCTGGGGGGCATCTGCCACGTAAACCCGTATTCAAAGGATAATTGCAAACGTCTGCAAGAGGACATTATATGCTTATTAATATTACCACAGGGAAGGAAACCTTTTCTGACCCTATATCTAAAACTACTATAGGTGCTTATTTCCATAAGAGCTTTACTGACAAGAATCCTGTTAACTTTATTAATGGTTCTAAGGATAGTAAAACTCCGTTTTTGCGTCCTGCCGATGGCAAGTTCTATTCTGCGTCGAACTTCAATGAGCATCACGGGTTTTGGCAGCAGGGTATGTACAACCTTCCTGATAATTCTATGGTCACTATCACTATTGAACGTAGAGGATCGGGACATACTTTTGGAGAGCATCTTAACCTGCTTTTAGTGCCAAGACCCGGCGCGGCTTATAGGGATATAGCCATTGCACTGTCTGGACACCAAAAGGCCGCACTTCATACGGTGTATATCGAAGGTCGATTTGACATCGTGACAGAGAAGGACTTTGAAAAGTTTGGTATCTCCATACCTGAACGCATGATTCCCGAAAACTATGAAGATGATTACGAGGAAAACCCTATCATTAAGATGGTTTCGGTGAAGGAGCCGGAAACGGAATCTTTAGCAGGTACTTTGTCACGGATTAAAACGATAAAAACTACGGATGGAAAAATCGTTAAAGTGAAAACAAAACTGCACAGAAAACTTCAGTTATCTAATAAATAATTTGTTACCACTACTTTTACTGCTATAATCTTTTAACACTAACCAGAAAGGAAAACTAAATGTCACATAACGTTACGGTATCTGATGTTAAAATTAATGATATTGACGCACTGCAAATGGCAGTTGCCGAACTACAGAAGGAAGGAACTAAAATAAGCCTAGCGAAGGACAGTCATTATCGCGGGTATAATACTCGTGAAAGCGGGGTATATCCGTATGTTCTTAAGCTGGAAGGCTCGCCGTATGATATTGCCTTGACGAAAAACCAAGATGGTTCATACTCTCCTGTTTTCGATCCTTGGGGCGGGCATATCCGCGCTAACGTAGGGGCTTCCGGCTCCGGTATCGGGGTTGATGGTAAGGCTTGCAATATCAATTCTCCGCAAGCTAACATCGGCAGACTCATGCAGCGCTATGCGGTATGTAAGGCTGAAAAAGAGGCTCATCGCCAAGGTCTTACTACCAATCGCCAGTTTAACAATAAAACACAGCAGTATCAGCTTGAAGTGGTAGGTTACTAATGCGTAAGGTTAACATAACAGTAGATGCTATTGGTGGTATCAAATTTGATGCCGAAGGATTTAACGGCCAAGGATGTCTCGAAGCGACTAAGGTATTTGAGAACGTCTTTGCTGGTAAGCAAGGCCCGCGAAATATCAAAGGTGAGTTCTATCTTCCCGATGATAAGGTTCGTGAGACTCAGCGGGTTTAAATAACTGGTTAGGTACATTAGAGGGGGCGCAATGCCCCCTTCTTTTTAGGAGGTTCTATATGGCAGATGCAGCACGTAAAATGGTATTGCTTGTTACCCCGGCAGGGGAGGTACAGCATACCCTTAAGGATAGCTTTTTTAACACAGGATTCTTAGGCAACCGAAGCGTAGAAAGAATGACTGAAATTCGCTTTGATGAAACAAGGCAGAAGTTCTATATTGTCTATATCAATCAAGACATCCTTTCTGCTTTAGGTAAGCACGGTTATTTTGAGGATTGTGATGGTGACTACGCTTTGTTTGATACCTATGAACAAGCTGTGGAGGTCGAGATTGATTTAGTTAATCAATTAAGATCACAGGGAGTTCAAATAAACAATGTCAATACCTCCAACAACAAGAGATGCTAACAAATGTAATCTCACTACCATAACCGTTGCTATTGAGCCGGGGCTTTTAGTTAGGCTAAATGAAGCGGCAGAGGTTATGGGTAAGCCACGTCACTTTTTCGTAAATGAATGTCTACGTCATTATCTCAGCGAGCTTGCTGAGGTAGTTGACGGTAAGCGCATCCGGGTACAATGCGAAAAAGAGATTCGAGCAATGGTTAAAAGACCTACCTATGAGTAAATCAAACAACGCTATTTATTACTTTCGGCATATATGGAATGAGTGGGGAACCAGCCTCACTCATTCTGAATTGCGGGTATTGTTATTTATTTTTATGCGTACTTTGATGTACGGTAAAATGGAAGAACGAATACCGATTCGACACTTTACCGATGGTGTTTTTACCGGCGACGAATGTGTAACAGCGCCTGTTGGTTTAGGTAAAAAATGGGTTATTGAGGTAGTAGCTGCACTACAAAAAAAGGGTTTGATTACGAAAATTTCTACTAAAGGAGAGTCGTCAATTTACTCTATAAATGTGCAAATAACTGGTCAATTTTTACATAGTTTTGCTAAAAATAATTCCAAAAAATCTAACACTCGTACCCAAAAAAAATCTAACAGTGGGGAGGTACAGTACACAGGGGTAGGGAGGTACAGTACACCCCCCTATATACCGAAGGTATATTATAAAGAAGATAATCTTAAAGGTACTCACTACGTTCGTAAGGGGGTTGCAAATATTTGCAAAAAGAAAGAGGAAAAGATGGTAGATATGGAAAAGCTAAAATCGGTTGGTGAAAACAGAAAAACTAAAACAGCAAAAACAAGAAATGAGAATATTGCAAAATTAAATGTAACTTCTGCTTGGACTGTTTGGAGTGATTCCTATCGGGAGTTCTATCCTAAAACTCCTTTCCCCGAATGGCGAGGTTATGAAGGAAGAAAAATCCACGATGCCATAACTTCCACTTTCGGAAAGGAACGAATCAAAGAATTTATTTTCACAATCGTTTCTGAATGGAAAAATATTCTGTCGTCTGAATTTCGGTATATGTCTTCCAAGCCGCAACTTCCGGTTATCGGTTTCGTTATAAAATTCTTTCCTGAATTTGCTGCCGCCTTTTTGCGTCTTACAAACGAAATTAAAGCTGCCCCTACCCTCACAGCGGCGAAACAGCGGAAACGTTCTAGCACTACTCCTAAACCTTCCAGCGGCGATACAAAAAATATGCAAGAGGTAATTGCGTTGCGCCAAAAATTAAAAGATGCTAATCATGCCCTGAAGCGGGAAAAATTTTTACGAGAACAGGATAAGCGGAAACAGAAAACTCAGCGGAAGCCCACAAGACAGCTTCGCTTGAAGAACTTACCGGAGTGGGAATAATGGATGTTGAGGTCTTGAAGGAAAAGCTTTTGGCGGCGGGGATACCGAGGCGGTTATGGAAATTCACGCTGGCTGATTTTGGGAAACCGGGAGGAAAATTACGTGAAAGCCTTACAACTAGATTTGCAAGCATTTGCAACGATGGGATATGTTTTAATATCTATGGCTCTGCTGATCGGGTAAATGTTTTAAGCACTTTTGCGAAGGAAAGCGTAATCTGCGGTGACAGCGCTTATCTGACTTCCCTTCGGAATATTGCAACAGCCCTTACCAAAGAATCTCTGCACTCTACAGATTTCTTATCGCTGCTTGATAGCAAGGGCTGTATCTTCATCACAGGTTTTTACGACGAAGACGAATCGCCTTACACGAGAGCAGAACGTTCCTTCGTTGAAGATTATCTGTCGGCTAGAGTTAATAATGGAGGTCGCATCGCCATATCCTCCGCAACCAGCGTTGCAAATATGAAATGGTGGTCATCTGAGTTTAGATGTATGCTTGAGGACGCAACTGAGGAGGTGTATCTTGGCAATACGAAAAGCAACACTTGAACTGCTTTCTGCCATACGCCGCACTGGTTCGTTTTCCGCATTAAGAGAATTACCTGAAGATTTTTTTATTTCTGATGAAGAACGGCAAGCTATCCAGTGGTTGCGTAATTATGTCACCGAGCATAGGCAGTTTCCCAAGCGTAGCACCTTCGCTCGCGGAATTGGAGAACAAGCAGCCCGTACTGTTGAGCCGGTAAGCTATTACTACGATCAGGTACGGAAACGTGCTTTGTACTATCACATCGCTTCTGTTGCGGGTGATTTACAAGACGCACTCCTAGATAAAGACCCTGATGCTTCCGTTGAGGCAGCAAAGCGGATAATCGCTGCGAACTCCCGATTGTCGGTAAGATCAACAGGCATAAGCAGCTTGGCAGATAGCCTAGACGATGTTCTGGATGATATTGAGAATTTACGCTGGAATCCTGATATGATGGGGATTCTTTCTGGCTGGCCTTATGTCGATCAGAAAACAGGCGGGTGGCAGAACGGCGATTTAATCACGGTGGTTGGAAGACCGGGTATGGGTAAGACGTGGTTATGCCTTAGATGCGCTCATGAAGCATGGCGATCAGGCCGAAGCGTTTTATTCGTTTCGATGGAGATGACGCAGAAACAGCTTGCTCGCAGATTTCTAGCTTTAGAGACTCATTACAATCCTGACCGACTTCGCAGAGGTCAAATATCATCTGATATATTCAACGCTATGCGTGATACCGCTAGGTTTGTTCGTGGCGGTGTACCCATAACGCTTATTGCCGGTAACTTTAAAAAATCTGTTGATTCTGTTCGGGCAACTATCGAGGATATGCAGCCTGATTTAATTGTTGTCGATGCTTCCTATCTTTTAACTCCTGAAAAGAAGCGGCAAGGTAGTGGAGGAAGACGCGAGGTTGTCAGTGACGTTATCGAAGAATTAGGTTCGATGGCTAAGACGTATGACCGTCCCGTTATCAACTCTGTGCAGTTTAACCGCCAAGCGGTAAGGCCACACTCGCTACGTAGAACCGAAGAAAACGCAAGCCCTAACCCCATGCTGCATCTGGGGCTTGAGAAGATTGGTGAAACCGATGTTGTTGGACAAGTATCCAGTATAGTAATTGGGATGACAACTCCTCCTGACGGAGGTAATAATAGTCGCTATATCGGGTTTCTTAAAGGACGTGAAGGTGAACAAGGTTATTGCAAAATAAATTGGAATTTTGATCGAGTTGACCTATCTGAAATACCCGGCGAGAACGAAGAAGCAATTCGTGAAAGAATGAGAGAAAGAAATGGCGATTCGCAGACTACCGCTACGGCGGAAAATCCAATTAACCAAGAAGCGCTCAACAATTTCCGGGGTTGAGCTTAAGAAGTTTGTTAGCGATACCTATTTACCCAGCTACATCAGCCAAGAGCTTACACATAAGCCGGATGTTCTTATTGTGGTCGATCCTCCGCATGATCCCGCCTCTTTTAATCCGCTCAATAAATATATTCTTACCAAGCTAAAAGACCTGCTAAAGCCTTTGGGGTTGGACGGGAGTAATTCGGTAATTCTTGCCGCTGCACCGGGCCTTGATTCTGATAGTCAGAAAAAAGATAAACTCCTAAATGACCACTTAAAAGCGCACAAAGAAGCTTTCGATTCGTGCGTTAAAAAAATTGCTCCGAAACTTATTCTGACTTTTGGTAAATCTGCTGCGAGGCAGGTAGTAGGAAGACCTGTACAGATTATGAAAGCGCGAGGATTGCCTTTTAAATCGGAGAGCTATAATTGCATGGTTCTGCCGATGCTGAATCTCTATCAGGTAATCCGTGTTCCTGAATATATGCCTATCATGAACGCCGATATTCGGATGGCAAAAAATCTGTACGATAATGATTTTAAATATACCAACAAAGACGATGTTAAAAAGGACTATAAGTGGTGTACTGATTTACAGTTTTTAATCGACATGAACCCGGACGAGCTTTCTGTTGACGTTGAGACAGCGGGAGGTTGGTGGCATCAACCTGATTTCAGGATTCTTACTGTTCAGCTATGTTGGGAACCGGGTAAAGCCGTTATCGTGCCGCTTACCTATAACTATAAGGACGGACAGCCGCCTTCACAGAAATTACACGATAAGCTTGTCGATCAGCTACACAGGTTGCTGCACAAAAGAACAAAGTGTTTCGGTCATAATTTTAAGTATGACTGGATCGCTCTGTATACGCAGTATGGAATTGAGTGTAACTATGAAGATGACAGCATCTTGCTTGTACATGCCGTTGATGAGAACCTCACCAATAAAAATATTGATGATAGTGTTCGTGTATTTGTGCCTGAGATGGCGGGCTTCAACGACATCTATAACAAAGACCCGATTCACCAAGATAAATCTCGGATGGATTTATTGCCTCCTGAAAAGATGCTGCCGTATGGTTGTGGTGACGTAGATGCTGCGTGGCGACTTAAGACTCTGCTTGTGGCTATGCTCAAAAAAGATGCCAAAGCCTTTAAGTGCTATAAAGAAGTTGTCATGCCCGCTAATCGGGCATTTTGTTGGATTGAACAGGTTGGTTTTTTTACTGATCTGTCAGCTATGAAGAAGTTCCAAAAACAGCTTCAGATTCACCAAGAAAGAGAGAAGGCGTATATCTTTTCTCATATTCCTAACGCCATTAAAGAAAAATATGTCAACACCGGAAAGGGTCTTAGCCTTACTCGTGATGCCATTCTGCGCGATTATCTTTTCACACACCCCGCCGGTCTTAATCTTGAACCCCTACAGTTTACCAAAAGCAGCACGGCCAGTAATAAGATTCCTTCCGTTTCCAGCAAAACACACCTACCTTATTTCTTCGATAGTCATCCTATCACGTTGCGTATCGCTGAGTATAAGAAGAATGAGAAGCTTCTTAATACCTACATCAAGCAGTTTTATAAGTACGTCAGTAACGGAAAAATATATCCGTCCTACTTGTTGTTTGTTACTGATACCGGGAGAACGGCTTCCCGTGATCCTAATGGACAGAACTTCCCTAAGCGCGGGAAGCTTGCGAAGCAGTATAGAAAAACGTTTGTTGCTCCTCCCGGCTATGTACTGATTGAAGCTGACTTGTCACAGATTGAGTTGCGTATTGTCGCGGCTCTATCTGGTGATAAAAACATGCTTAATGCTTATCGAAAAGATGGTGATTTGCATAGTACCACTGCCGCTAATTCTATGCGTCTTACCCTCGAAGCTTTTATGCAATTAGACAAAGAGGTGCGAAAAGAGAAGCGTACTCAGGCGAAGGCAGTTAACTTCGGTTTCATCTATGGTATGTGGTGGAAGAAGTTCAAAGTATATGCGAAGACTGAGTATGGAATCGACTATAACGACGAGCAAGCAGCGGCTATGCGTGAAATGTTCTTTAGGGCATACCCCGCTATTCTTTCGTGGCACAGAAATGTGGAAGAGTTTGTAACTGAGCATGGCTATGTGCGTTCAATGAGTGGGCGGGTACGTCACCTTCCCTCCGCAAGAAGTGCAGATGAATCAACCAGAAAAGAAGCAATCAGGAAAGCCATCAACGCTCCGGTTCAGGAGTTTGGCAATACTTTAGGATTGTTGTCTCTTGATCGTATTCAGAAAGAAGTCCCTCGCAAAAAAGCTAAGACTTGCGGATTCGTACATGACGCTATCATTGCTATCGCAAAAATAGAGGATGCTGCTTTTGCTTGCCGTGAAATAAAACGTATTATGGAAACCAACGATTTAAAGAAGCTGTTTGGTATCACCTTCCCTATTCCTATTAAAGCCGAAGTATCTATCGGAATGAATCTAGGCGAGATGTACGAAATACCTGATTCCATCCTTGAGGATAAATCGGTTGTCACTTCTGCCGATATTTATAAAAAACTCGGTGTAAGTCTCGAACCTAAGCCAGAGGTTACGGGCAAAAAGGTCAAACCACCGCATCGGCGTATTCGGTTGTAGCCCTCCCGTTCTTTTGCTATAATCTTATTATCAATCTGAGGTTATAAATGGAAACGCTGCAAACACTTGCAAAAAAGGTAAAAGAATTGGATTCGCTGGATGCTGCTAAGAAAGCAAGCACCAATGAATATAATAAATTCAAAACTGCTTTGAAGAATGATTTAATTAAATTCTTTAGAGCCAACTCCGTTCCTCCCGGCACAGGGTTGCGGGTTGATAACCGTATATTTAAAGTTACGGTAACTGAGGAAGAGGTTATACCTGCCGAATCGTGGTATGCGCTCTTTAAAAGCGGGGAGATAACCGAAAAGCAGTTTCTCAAAGCCATTAAAGTCGGGAAGACGGAAGCT
>WBZO01005888.1_pt1 | contig 12166 bp, 14 predicted proteins | sample 5204261 | NCBI WGS metagenome assembly WBZO01 (sample SAMN12412400, study PRJNA552823) | activated sludge metagenome | isolation source: activated sludge from anammox sidestream of wastewater treatment plant... | place: USA: North Carolina | collected 2017-09 | reverse complement strand
TCCTTGTCGAAGTAGACGCGCACCGTGCCGGTCGCCCCCTGCCGCTGTTTGCGCAGGATCAGGTCCGGGTAGCCCTCCGGGTATTGATTCTTGTCGCGCTGATACCGATAGGCGTGGTGAATGAAGAGCACGTTGTTAGCGTCCTGTTCCAGGCTTCCGCAGTTGTGGTGGAGTACGTCGTCGGCGCAGTAATTGTGGGCACCAGATACGGTGAGGTCGTACGTCATTTCTTCCGGCAACTCTGATATTTCGACGATCTTATCCCAGATGAGGTCAGAATCAGCAAGGAGTGCCAGTTGACGGTTCTTTAGCTTTTGTGCCACCGCCCGTGCCGTCTCTCTGGACATGAGTTTTCCTTGATCGCGATATCCAAGTTGGCCATGGCTCAGACCGGCTGTTCTTCGGGCATCTGTCAAGATGCGATTTGCGATCGGCGGCAGACGATCAAGGTGCGCCGAGTCGTTCTGCTTCTTTCTCAATATCGCTTCAGCCTTGGTTTGCTTCTGGTTCAGGAACCCGATATGCTCAACGAACTTGTTAACCTCAGTGATTGATCCGATGATCACCGTCCAGAGTCCTTTCCCTTGAAGCACTCTTGCTGAAGGTCGGAATCTATCATAACGGATTGACGAAATAATTCCGCACCTCGCAAGCAGGTGCTGAACATCACGCGCGAGTCTTTCGCTGGTTGTTGCCAGCTTAATCATGTATCGCCGGCTGCGGAAATTGACGATCGAACCGTCAGCATGAAATAGGCCGCGGAGAAAAGCCGACCAAATCGCCTGGGACTGCCCGAACAGATCATCGGGCGCATGCTTGTCGGGAGCCCGTTTCGACCAGACCCCAAGTTCTCGGAGCCATCGTGTGAGTGGATTCTTCTTCGCCCCGGTGAGTGACCCTGTCGTAAACGTCACTCGCATCGCAGTCTCGCTCGCGTGCTCCCTTTTCACGGTCGGCCGTAGCCCAAATTCACTCTCTCCAAGTGCTCGAGCAAATTCAGCGTCTTCGGCTGTTGGGACTGTTAGTGTCGCAGTCCCGCTAAGATATCCATTCCCAATCAGCAGGCCAAGCAGCACAGTCCTATCGCAGTTCCATGGGGTTTGTGACGTCGTGCGGCCGTGGGGGAATTTTCGCGGACAGGCTATGTGGTCGCCTTCTCTCAATTGACTAACTGGCTCCCATCGGAGCCGTCCGGAGAACAACTGATGCCCCTCCGAACTCTTGATAATCCTTCCCATCTGTGTCTTGATGCGAATAATTCTCTTGGCGCCGGCCTCCCACACATCGGTGATTTTGTCCTGTTGGAGTTTTAGGTTGTCGTTCATACTCCAAACGGGAAACCGGAGATTCTTCTCAAACACCTCTTTCAGCTCGATGCGCTGTCCGGTTTCGGCATTGAGGATCAAGCTGCTGCCAACCAGACAATCGCGCAGGTCCTCGAGTAGCGGTTCGCGCTCCGGCTTGCCTTTCTCCGGACGACTCATCTGCGAGCAAACGATCAGGTGGATCCCTAACTCATCAGCGGTTTCACAGAGGAAATTCGAGATGAAGCTCAATTCGTCGGTGCGTTTGTCCCACTTGCGGCCTGGGGCGTTGAGTTGCTGCACGTAGTCGACCACTCCCAGCTTGATGCTGTATTCCCGCTGCAATTTCCGCAGCCGGCGCCGCACCTCGAATGGCGTGCGATTCCCCCGCGGGTGTGTGATATGCAGCTTACAAGCTCCTGATCCGTACTCACCCAGAGCGGCATAGACTCTGGCCAACTCTCTGTCGTCGAGTTCGCCGGTGCGGATCTTCCACATCGGAACCTCAGTCTTGCTGGAGACCAACCGCAGCAGCAGCTGTTCCTCCGGCATCTCCTCCGACACAAAAGCGCTGGCAACCCCGCAGCGGTCGAGCCAGTCACAGATCTCGAGCGCCAACGCTGTCTTGCCGTCACCCGGCCGCGCCGCCACGATCGTCATCAACCCCGGGTCGAGCCGGAAAAGCATGTTGTCCAGCTCGGTGATACCGGTCCGCAACCAGCGCTGGCGAATCTCCGGCTGTTCGCGTGCCTCGATCGTCTCGTCGATTGAGGCAATCAGCGACTTCGCGATTTCACTCTGCGTCCGGATGTCGCTATCGCGGAATCCGGCCGTGATCTCGAACAGCCGGCGATCGGCGTACTCGAGGATATCTTTGGGGTCGCTGCTGGATTGCGAGCGTTGGTAGATCTCCGCGCTCGTCCGCATCAGCTTGCGGAGGAGTGATTTCTCCTGGATAATCTCGGCGTAACGTTCACAATTGGCCGCCGAGTAGATATCCTCCTGCAGTTCGACCAGGTACGCCCGGCCGCCGACCGCTTCCAATTGCCCCGTCTCGACCAGACGGTTTGTCAGCGTCACGATATCGACCGTCTCATTCGCCTCGGACAGGGCCAGGATCGCTGAGAAGATCGTTTCGTGGCGCTTCTCGAAGAAATCCCTTGGTGCAACGATCGCTGCCGCGGCGTCTACGTAGTCGCTGTCGATGCATAAAGCGCCGAGCAGCGCCTTCTCCGCCGTCAGGTCGTGCGGCAATTTCCGGTCGATAGTTCTCGCCTCAGTCGTCATTGGCGCTCCAGCGACTGTATCGCAGCGTGTGCGTACTCGTGGGTGTCTTGTTGGTTTTGGAAAACCTGGTTGACGTAGCGGATCATCTCCGCCGGCCTTGGTGGGTATCGCCGGTCCGCCAGGAGGCCGCCACCTTCTTTCGGCTCACCGATCGCCAGCTTCAAGAACTCAACGAACACCTCCGGTGGGTACCAACTCTTGTGATACTGCTCTGTCTTTCCGAACGCATTTCGCGCGACCGTTTTGACGAGCTTTCCAGCGAACACCTTCGTGTCGTTTCCTTGGCTGGCGGGATAGATCGCCTTTAGCCAGTCGTTGACGGCGAGCATGTAATCGCCGAAACAGCGCTCTGTGCCTACACCGCCGTTCCATCCGAACCTGGCTGACAATTCCTTCCGCATTTCCTCGGATGATTTTCCATTTCCGCTGTCAGACTGGGGCGCCGAAGGCGCGAAATCTTGAGCACACTGGATGCCATTCCCCCCCGCCCCTTGTTTATGTTCTTGTTCTTGTTCTTGTTCTTGGATCACTGTACCGTTCGGTGAGGGTTCTGGTAACGGTATACACAACCGTTTATCTAACTCTATATTGAACCGTTCACAGTACGGTTGTAAAGTCGTTAGGAAGTAACCGGTTAGAGTAGTATCTGGTAGTTCCTGGACGTGCGCGATGAATGACTTACAGACATTGCCGTTCTCGGGTGGGTCAAACTTGTACCATTTCGGCAGGAATACCACTCTGGCGTCAGAATCATAATTGAGCCAACCGTCTCGTGACAGTATGCCTAACCGTTGCTGAATGGTTTCTGGATCGGTTACGAGATCATCGGCGATCGTCGCTATGCTGATGTAGTAGATGCCTGGGTTAACGGCGTCGGGACCAGTCCAGAGGTAAAGCAGCAGCGTCTTTAGTTCTTGCGGAAGGTTGCGAAAGTTCTGCCGCCGCCACGTCTTACGAACGACCTTCCTATACGCGGAGTCCTTTCTCTTCCGCTGACGATCAGCATCACCCATTGTGCCGCCTGACTCCTGTGAACTCAAATCCAGGCTGCTGGATGAGCTTGATGAATTTCTCCGTGGTCAATCTCTGGAGTGTGTGCGCGCTCGCCACGACGGGGCGTTTCTGCGCGAATACGGCGGCATCCTGCAGCCGTTCCAGCTCGCGCTTCCGACGTTTTGATTCCCGCACTCTCCGGCGCGTGGATTCCGACCGCGGCCTCACGTCAGGCCGGCGCTTCAAGAGGCAACGTGTGCAGCGCGGCGTCTGCACGTGGTACCGGTATTCTGCTTTGCCCCCGCAATCGACGCATTTCAAAGTCACCATAGATTCCCCTGTTGCTCCGGTGGAAAAAACGATTCGAGTTTTGATCCGACGATGAACCCCTTAATCGCCCGTTGCTTGCGATGACGCGCGCTTGCCTGGGCCTGATCTCGATCCGTGCAGATCCAGTAGCCCTTACCAGATGAGCCGATCGGGATGTCCCGTTCAAGAATCAGATAATCGACCATCGCCCGAACCGACTGGCCGTTGGTGTTTAAGTCTTGCTCGATCTTGGCCGAGAGCATCGGCTTCTGCGGCGAGGCGTAGGTCGTGAGCAACCACAGCAGCTGCTCGGCCCGCTTTTTTAGAGCTTCGCTGAATTCAAAGTTAACGTTATCAAACCCGTCCAGCCGCACGTCCGTGTGCCCTCAGTTGATCGACTTGCCAAATCCTCTCGGCTTCCGGTTCGCCGGCTTCTCCGGCGCCGTTCCCTCATCCGCGTCTTTCTTGTCATCCGCCTTCTTGCCAGCTGCCAAAGCGAGCGCGCCTTGTTTGCGGAAGATGTTGACATTGACCCACTCGTTACCGCGCAGGTCGAGAAGCGACACAATCCCGCCATCGGCTTCAATCTGGTTGCGCGACACGACGATCGGGAACTTGGCAATCGGGATCGACTCCTCATTCTCCGTGCGCACAGCGAAGTCGATACCGGTGATCGTGGTATCGAAGGCCAGCCTGGTGGTACCCTCGACATTCTTCATCTGGACCCGGACGAGGTTCCCATCGCAATGATCGAGCAGCTCCGCCTTATCGATCTGGTTCGTATTCAGTTCCATATCGATCGCGAAGCCAGGGACTTTCTTCCCCTCGAAGTTGGTGGTGTCGAGCTTGTATTTCACGTCGCCCCGAAGCTTTGCCTGAAACTTGAGTTCTGCACGTTCTGCCATGATCACTTCCTGTGTTAAGGTTCCGATTTATGTCCCCGCGGCCGGAAGATGGAAACACGTGGGCTATACCGGCCGCGGGGCGGTGGAGACATCGCAATGCGACGTCGGGTTACTTGACTTCCTGGGCTCCCACCTCCTGGATCGTTGCGAATGGTCTGTATTTGAATTCGATCGCGACGGCGTTCCGCGATTGCACGTCTTCGACGATCTTCTGGTCAGTCAGGATCAGCGTCCCGATAATCCTTCCGCCGCCGTTGATCAGCGTCAGATGCGCCGTGCCGTCGTTGAGAAAGTTCTTGCTCTGAATATCCAGCGCCATTGGTCCCTCAAATTCTGCCGGGCGGGCGGCCCGCAGCGTGACAGTTCGGGTTTATACCGCCCGTCCAGCGTCCTCGCCGGTTAACACTCACCGGCTGTTCTTGTGGGCGCAGACACGGTTGGAGAGAGGGGGCAAAAACTCCCCAGAGACAACGTGCCTGCGCCCGGATCTTGTCAAGCAGCGCCGGGATTCGAACCCGGTCCACCCCATAGCGTCTATGAGACGGGGCACATGATGCAAATCCACCGGCGGAGTACCGGCATAGACTCAAGCGTCTTCCCACGACGGCCGCACTGCTGGTTTTCATAGCTCCTTCAACTCACTCGCTCGAAAGAGCACCGGGTCGTGCTCTGGGTACGATACCAAGACCCAGTCGCTGATATCGCACTTGCAGACCTTGCCGTTCCTATGGCTGGCACAATCGTGTGTAAAAGGCTCAACCCTTTCGACCGTGCCCACGAGATCCATGAAACTCATGACTTTTGATCCTGGCCTTATCATCTGACTATCCCCCTCGCCCAGCTTTCCGGGATTGCTGCCGCGATATACCACGCGACAGTCGCACAAAGAATCACGGCACAGGCGATGACGATGATGCCCTTGGCGAGTTTAGTAACTGTCATTGGTCGCCTCCGACTGCTCACAAACAATGTTTCCACAAGGGCACTCCCATTGAACTTGGAAGCCCTCGTCATGAGGAGCGCCACCTGTCATTGGGCGGCCGCATTTCTCGCAGGTCTTAATCCCGCTCAACGACGACCCCCTTCCCCGGCACCAGGCGCAGCCGCTGCGCAATCGACTGCTGCAGTTCCGGCCGGTGCGTGATGATCAGCGTGTGATTCAGCCCAGAGCGCTCGTGTGCCAACTCGACCGCGCGGACGTAGTCCATGGCCCGCTCGGGATCGAGGGCGCCGTCTGCCTCGTCCATTATCTTGGTCTGCAGGACGATTCCTGATCGTTGTGCCATGTAATGCGAAAACGCGTGATACAGCACCGAGTCGACCAGCACTTCTTCGCCGCCGGAAAGCTCCGACAACTCGCGCACGCCGTCCGGTGTATTGATCCAGACGTAAAAGCCCTCGACCTCCGTCTTACCGTCGGCGGACGGCTTGACGGTGGTGATCTCCAGCGTCCAGCTCTTGCCGAAGATGGCCAGCAGCTCGTTGGCAAAGACGGACAACTCATCACCGACCGACTCCACGAGCATCGAAGCCCAGCCGCCATTCTTCCCAAGAGCCTGCTGCAAATCAAGCCAGTCCGCCTGGTCGACCTGGTAGGCCCCGAGTTCGAGGATGATCTTGGCCGCCTGCTTCTGCGCGGCCTCGCGCTGGGCGAGCTTCTCCTGCAGTACCTCGACATCCTTGCGGGCGGCCACCAATTGGTCGTTGTCCGCCTTCTGCGTCTTGAGCAGCTCGGACAAGTCCGCGCACTTGGTGAGAAGCGCGCCGGTAAGAGACGGATCGACCCGATCTGCAAGAGCGAGACCTTCCTGCTCCTTGGCCTCAATCTCACTCTCGACCGCAGCGATCCGCTGCGCGTAGTCGGCGAGGATCTCGCTTTGGCGATTCGTAGCTGTTGCCAGCTTCGATTGCAGGGCATTCAGCTTCTCCTGTGCCACCGCGGCCGCTGCGATGTATTCCGCCGGCTTCCGGCAATCGATCGCCTCGATGAGTTCGCGGCATGATTGATGCGATAGAGCATTGTATTGCAGCGCTGTCAGCTCAATCTCGATGCGTTCTTTCTGCTGATCGAGCGGCTTGGTCTGCTCGTCGCGCAGCGCAACGCGTTTCTCCCGTTCCGACCGCCAGTGTTTCAGCGCGTCGCGGCCGCCATAGGCCTCCATGAGCAGCGGACACTTCTTGCAGTCATCGCGAGCTTCTTCATCCGCCAGTGCCTGACACGGCACCACGTCGAGCGTGTCTGCGCGCATTGCGGCGTCCGCGATCTTTTCATCGAGACTGCGCAGGTCACTGTCGGCCGCGGCCGCAATCCTCGAGAGTTTGAGCTTAAGGTCGGACAGTTCCGTCGTCAGCGCCACGTGCCGGCCGTGTGCCTCAACGTGGGCCTGCAATTTCGCCGCCAGTGTCTCGCGCTCGGCGACCAGCACCTTCATTCGCTCCAGCTCCTCGACGTCGAGCAGCTTTTTCTGCGCGGCAATCGCGGACCTCGTGACGACGATTTCAGCCTCGACCGGTTCGAGCTTCTTGCCCTTTTCGGCCCCGATCGTGTACTTGGAGAACTGGAGCTCCTTGATGCGCTTCTCGACCTCGGCGATCTGCGACTCGATCACCGCCTGCGCCTTCGATTGCTCTTCCAGCGCGGCGATCTCCGCTTTCAGGTCGTCTATGCCGGCCGCCTGGGCCGCCAGCTCACCTTCTCGCTGCTCAATCAGCTTGAGGCCGATCTCGATCGAATCCTCAACATCGAGCAGGTCGTTAATCAGCGTGTCGATCTGCGACTTGCGTCCGTTGAGCTGATCGATCCCGCGCTGAGATTCCTTCGCCTTCTCGCCGGCGGCCTTGGCCTTGGCTTCAAGCGTGCTGTTGCCCAGCATCTCCAGCAGCAAATCCTTGCGCTCAGCCGGCTGTAGTGCCGAGAATGCCTTGCGTTTCTGCGGCATAAAGAGCGAGCGGTAGAACAAGTCCGGCGACCCAAACACCTTGGCCACCGCCTCGTTGTAGGTCTTTTCCTTGCCGTCGGGATTCAGGCAGACGCCGTCTCTGTAGAGGTAGCTTTCGAGCTTGCCGGTGATGCCGTCGATCGCCAGGTGAATCCGGTACTCATGACCGTCGACTTCGACGATCAATTCTCGTTCCGAGTCCTTCAGGCAGAATTGCTTAGCCAGCGACCCGTTGCGCGAGAAAAGCGATCGCCAGGGGGTCAGATTCTCAACCAACGTCGTCTTGCCGGCGCCGTTCGGTCCGAGGATCGCAATCAGCCCCGGTTCCAGTTCCTCGAAGTTGATCCTGATTGAATCGACATCGAGACCCTGTTTGATGCCGATTGCGCCGCGGAGGTGGAATGACTTCAGCTTCATTCTATCACCTCATCTAACTCGCTGGCCTTGACCAGCGCGCCCGGACGCGGCTCCCGATTCTTGGCATTGCACCAGGCTTCATATTGAGCCCGTGTCGATGTGATTGAGCGGATACCCTCGATCCGCTCGCGTTTCTCTGATTTGATCACGCGCTCGACTGCCGCCAACTCGATGCCTTCAGAATGGAAGAGCAGTCGGACGAAGGCGTCATCTACCGAGGCCGCGATCTCGCGCGGGATCGTGTAGACGACCTTGACTTCATATCCCTTTAGGGCTGAGTAGTCTGAGCACGAACTATCATATCCAGTTCCGCAGTTTATGAACTCCCAGACGCCGTCGTGTTGCTCGCCGGTAAAATCCAGTTCAAGCTTCACCATTGGCTTGTGCGGGAAAGGGACGCGCGTTAGAACAGTCGAGTCGCCGTCGAACTCGACTACCGAGAAGCTCTTCTGATCAAGCTCTCCCCAGTTGACGGGGTGTGATGACCCGCAATAGCTCACGAGACATGGGTCATGCCACTCCTGCGCCAGGTGGATGTCAGCGCAGAGAACAACCGTGGGATTCGCCAGCGCGAGGTCTTCACGGGCGATTTCAAGAACGCCGCCAGCGAGGGTCTGCCCTGTGGCCGTCGTGCAGCCGCGAAGCACTCCGTGGTAGAGATATACTCTGATCGACTCGCTGGGCCAGCTGCCAGCTTGATAAGCGAGTATGGCCTTGATTGCCGCGTCGGGATCGGCAAATCCGTCGATGGTCGGATCGATGCCACGCACCCACTTTGCCAATTGCGGCCGCGTGAGTGCGGGCATTCCCTGAATGAATAGATTTCCGAGAGGGACGACGCAATGCGGTGACGTAATCGTGATAATCTTGCCGTCGGACACCGCAGCGATATTTTCGATCGCTCCCAACGGCTCGTGTGAGGGGGTTCCCTGCAGTAGCACAATCGGGCATTCGCTGCGCTGCACGAAGTGCAGAAATGGCCGCAGATGCTCGCTGTGTACGTGCAGCGGGCGATCGGTTAAGTCGCCCGTCGAAACGATGAGATCCGGCCGGAAGGCCGGGCTGTCTTGATTTTCCCACAGTTCTGCTGTCAGAAAATCAAAACTCGCCGCGGCCTTCTCCGGGTAGGCACCACCCAGGTGCTGATCGCCAATGTGAATAATCTTCATGCGATTTCCCCTTTCACCCAGGCACGAAATTGCGCCTTGATGCCATCAACGTCCGCCGACAGCAGATCGTTGATGCCGCGGCCGGCATACTGCGGGTATGCCTCTGCCAGCCACTCCTTGAACTGCGACTCGGTCTGACCCAACTCGGCGAGCATCATGCTCATGTCCTTGATTTGGGCAACTGACGCCTTCGGACCGGTGGCCGGCGTGGAGGCAGCGGGTGCTGACGGTTGCGTCTCAGCAGGCGCCGCTGCCGCCGACTTCGCCATCTCGAGGTGGCCCGACTCGATAGCTTTGCAGATATCGTCGTAGGCCTTCCAGCCCACCGCTTCAAGTGATTCGAATCCGTACTTCGCCTTGATGTAGGCGAGCAGCTGGTCTTTGGTGATTGTCGTTCCCTTCATCAGGCCGAAGAATCGGCGGCACTGGGCCTCGCTGATCGGCTTGCCGTAGTCCTTTGGCCCGGAAGATCCGGATGCACCCTGACTACTGCCGTTGCCGCTCTGTCCTTCGGTGCCGTCGCCTTCGCCCTCAGGGTCAACATCGGCGGCAAAGAGGTCGCTGGTCGCCGTCGCGAGAACCGTCGCACCGATGAGCGCGCGCTTCTGGGCCATCTTCCGGACTGTGTTCCGCTTGTCTGCAGGGTTAGCGACGACCATTTGATACTTGACCGTCTTGCCGAATTCTCTCTTGGGAAGCGTATTGTGATCGATCCCGGCCGGAAGCTCGCTGGCATACTTCCACTCGAACCGGTATTTCGATTCGTAGCTGGAAGCGTCCCCGTCGCATTCCGCCACCGGAAGATTACTGCCTTTCTGTTTGATCGTGCATCGGTAGGTGTAGGCGAAGAGGCCGATATCCCAGTCTTCCTTCTCGCTCATCAGCTGCACAGATGGGTACAGCCCGTGCCAGTCGAGCAGCTTCTCGGCACCCGGCTTCAAGAGCGAAAGCTTCTTTGTGCCGGGGATCACGGCGTAGTCTTTCTCGATCCCTTCCTTGAGGTTCTCCTGCAGGAACTTCCGCTTAAGCTCGATCATCGCCGACATGCGCTGCATGTTCGCAGCCATGACTTCCGGGCTGGCCTGGGCGACCAGCGCCGTGGTCGGCGATTCGTTTCTGATATCTTCTGTCATTGCTTTGTCTCCTCTGTCTGTCTATCTTCTTGCTGCCCCGTTCCCCCGGGGCCATCAGTTCATTGCTGATGTCTCTAATCACCCCGCGTAAGTGGCGCGGGGTGCTTTTTTAGTTCCTCGCGCACCAGTTCCGCAAGCCGCAATGCCGGTGAAAACATCGCGACGCGATTCGTAGCCAGCACCCTCAGGCAGGCGTTGATGGTCTCATCCACGCCGCGCCTGTAGCTTTCGTCATTCAGCGCCTTGAGCGCTCCGAGTGTGATTTGCAGCGGCGCATCACCGATCCGGGTGACTCCCGGTATGTGCGGACCGACGCTGATGCCGGCGAGGCGGAGGATCCGCTCAAGCTCGCGCAGATTGTCAGTCTCCAATTGTCCCATGGTCACCTCCCTTCATGCGATGCAGATGTGATTGTGGCGCGATCTCGCCGGAGATTGTCGCTTGACAAATCGCGGAGTCGCATTATCTTTTGGGCGTCCTCAGGGATGAGCACAAAACCGAATCCCTGGGGATTTCTTGTTTCCGTCACTATTGTCCCCCGTTCAGGCTCGCAACGTAGCGGCGCACCTCTTCAATACTCGTGCGCCGGATCGGGCCATTAGCTCCAACGGCCACCACGCGCGTTTTCAGCGTCCCGCTGACCTTCATCTTGAACAGTGTGGCTCGGGATACACCGAGGACTGCCAGAGCTTCCTTGTCCCGAATCGGGCGCTCATACAGGGGGAGGGTTCCCACAGAGATCACATCACCCTGCTGCGATATCGCCTTCGGCATCACATCACCCCCGTTGACAGCGCTTGGTTATTGGGTAGATTGAAATCTGCTTCCCGACAATTCAGTCGGGAAGCCATGGCAGCAAGGAGGCATAATTGCTTCGCAAGCTGTTTTTGGTTTCCTGATTTGAGGATGCCGGCGATTCGGCAGCAATTGCGGTCTGGGGGAAGCAGCCACCGTCGACCAGCGCAGGCTGGGTCAGCGGCCCCTCTGATGATATCAGATGCGACCTCGCAGTCCCCAGCCACGAACGTCAATCGCAACGTTCGCCAAGTCGCGCGAACAGGACCGCGAGCCGGGAGAGCGACTGCGGCTAACACCGGTATAAACCGCAGCCGTGCTGCGAGCCACAGCGTACGTCTGACTTGTGCAAGCCACGCCCGGTCCTCTAACTGTTCGCTGGTCGACTCTTCTGCGCTGATCTTCTGCTTGCAGGCTGGTACCGCATGGGGGTGCTCGTTATGAGCCACCCCCATCGCGGGATCGGGAGCCATCGGCACGGTTGTCTTTTCCCGCAAAGCCCGGCGCAATGGGCGCTTGGCGATGCCCACTTCACCCCTGTCCATCAATCCGACTCACTCCCGCCTTCCGATTCGCCGTTCTTCGTGAAGATCAGTACTGCCCTGTCAGGGATCAGCTTGCCGTCCTCGTCGAGCACCTTGTGCCAGTCAGCGCTGTGCTCTTCAGTGATGCCAAGGTCTTCCGCGAGTTCCCCGGGGATGCCAACTATCAAGCGGCCTCCCTGCTTCGAAAGTTTTCTGCGACTGGTCCTAACGAGATTCATCAACATCCTTTCTGATGGTGATAACATTGTTTTCGCACCAATTTAACATCGTCTACGCTATTGTCAATAGTTTTTTTAATAATTTTTTAGGTGTTTTCTATAATCCGGTTGACAGGCAGATCACATGTTGATAAGTCTTTGTGTGTCAATTG
>WBZO01005887.1_pt1 | contig 12166 bp, 9 predicted proteins | sample 5204261 | NCBI WGS metagenome assembly WBZO01 (sample SAMN12412400, study PRJNA552823) | activated sludge metagenome | isolation source: activated sludge from anammox sidestream of wastewater treatment plant... | place: USA: North Carolina | collected 2017-09 | reverse complement strand
TGCATATGATTTTGGGGCTGTGCATTTAGGAGATCCGAAAACCTACGGGGTTATTATTTCCTTCCGGGCCGGCGAAAAATAACAGGTACAACTCAGGATAGCGGGCAAACAGTTCCGGAGTTTGTTTTAAAAAATGCGTGTACGTTAACGATCTTTAAAAAAATAAACTTACATTTGAAATTGAACGCCGACGCTGTTTCTGCTGTCGTGCGAGGAAAATTAAATATCCTGCAACGATGCCACAACAAGTAAAAATATCCCAGCGATTGTATTCATTGGGTGCTCTGCGGGGCTTTTCTATGTTTTGGATTAATGGGTCTGGTTATATTTTTGAAGGTTACTCAAGAGATAAAATAGAAGCGAAATGTATTGCCTGGCGCAGAGATTTTCATGAACATCCTGAATTAGGAAACTATGAATTCAAAACTGCCGGAATTGTAGCAGTTTTTTTAATATAAAAATCGGAATAAAATGTCCCGTTATGATTAAATAAATTTCCCTGTCCTTATTCTTAAAACAATAAATTTTGAAAGTATGTTATGTTTTTTGCACCCTTGCAGCAGAAGAGCCGGTCCGGTAAATAAGGATGAAAGCAATAATTGTGGCTAAATAGTCAATCATAGCTGAATAGAAACGAGGTAGAATACGTAAAGAAAAATATAGGAAAATAAATCTAAAATAAAAAAATATGAAACCTTTATTGATTATTATAATTCTTGCAATAGTTACACTGTTTTCGTGTAATCATGAGAAATACCCTGATAGCTTGTCCCCGGAACAAGCGCTTAAAGCATTCACAATAGATGATAATTTTGAAATACAGGTATTCGCTGCCGAGCCTTTTGTAAAAGACCCGGTAAGCATGGCGTTTGATGAAAATGGGATTGCATATGTTGTTGAAATGCCCGATTACCCATATCCCCCTGAGCCCGGGAAAGAAGCTGGACGAATAGTTGTATTGCTTGATAAAAATCATGATAATAAAATTGATACATCTATTGTATTTGCAGACAAACTTTCTGAGGCAACAAGTATATTGCCATGGAACGGAGGATTAATTGTGACAGCTGCTCCTAATATTCTTTTTTTAAAAGATACAACCGGGGATTTTAAAGCAGATATAAAACAAGTTTTGTTCAGCGGATTTTTTAAAGGTAATTCAGAAGCTCAAATAACAAGCCTCCGGTTTGGCGTTGATAACTGGGTGTATGCTGCTAATTACGGACAAGATAGTAAAGTGCGCCCTGATGAGAAAAATACTGACTCTGCTACATGGCTTTCATTAAGTGGAGGGGATTTTCGATTCCGGTTGGACAAAAATACATTTGAAGCTGTAGCAGGCAGCGCACAATTTGGACAGTCCTTTGATGATTGGAATCATCGTTTTTTGACAGAAAACTCTCATCATCTACGTCAGGCCGTTATTCCCTGGAAATATTTGCATCGTAACCCATACATTCCGCCCACTGATGCAGTGTCCGATATTACAGATCATGGTCAAAAAGTTTTCCAGGTGTCAAAGAGCCCTTATTGGAGAATAGTAAGAACCAGGAACCGTAATGCTGACTTTAAAGCAAAAGGACTGGATAGGGTGGAATATGAACGGGAAATGTTTACGGGTGCTTCTGGTGGAATATTTTATGGCGGAGATTTGTTTCCTTCTGAGTACTATGGAAATTATTTTGTAACTGAAGTTGCTTGCAATTTGGTTCACAGGGACATTATGAAAGAACCTGACTCCAGTGTTCTGTTTATTGCCTCCAGGAGTAAAAAAGAAGAGAATAAAGAATTTCTGACATCCACCGATATGTGGTTCCGCCCAACAAATATTATTTATGGACCTGATGGTGCATTATATCTTACCGATATGTACCGGCAGCATATTGAGACGCCATTTGCAATTTCTGAAGAATTAAAAAAGGATATGAATTATGATAACGGTAAAGACAAAGGCAGAATATACCGTATCGTACCTAAAAATAAGAGCACAGGCAATGAAAAAGCAGCAATAAACAACAATATGAAAATCTCAGATTGGGTACAGTTGCTTTCCCATCCTAACCAGTTCTGGGCAATGGAAGCTCATAAGAAACTTATGCTTCTTCATGATAAATCTGCTGTACCATTACTTGTAAATTTATTTGAAACGGGCAGTAATGGCAGGGCGAGGTTACATGCTCTTTACCTTTTGGACGGATTAAACGCTATTACGGCACCTATAATTCAAAAAGCAATATCTGATAAGAATCCGGGCATTAGAGAAGCAGGTATTCAGCTTGGAGAAAACGTAAAGGCATGCCAGCAGTTGATTTTAGAAAGAATAAATGATTCTTCAAAAGCCGTAATGTTGCAGGCCGTTTTAAGTGCAGGAAATTTTGGAAATGAAAATCTTTATCCCGGCTTCAAAAAGGTTCTTTTAAATAACGGGAATGATAAATGGATCAGGCTGGCGATTCTTACATCAAACGCAGGGTCTTCAATTCCCTTTTTTAAGTCGTTACTTAATGACAGTGCATTCTTCTCCGGTCAGAGTAATGGTTATCTTTTTGCAAAAGAATTTGCTTCTGTAATTGCCAGGAGAAATAAGGTGAGCGAGGTATCTGAATTGCTGAAGCTTTTGAGCGCAATAAACACTCCCGGAAAACAAACTTTACAAATGAATATTTTAGGAGGGTTAAAGAATGGAATAGAAGATTTGGAAAACCCTCAAAAACCGGAAAATTCAGTTATACTGGAACTCGATAAAATTGCCGGCAGCAGTAATGAAGAAGTTAAAAAGCTGGTTAAGGAATTAAAAGAAGTTTATAAATAACTGCAGGCATTTTAAAGTCAAGACTAAATTAAGAACGTGATGGCCGGATATCATTCAAATATTGCGTTAGAAGGGAAAGGGGAAATGGATAGCTATACCTTCCATTGTTTAAATTGTATCAGCGGAGAGGCAGAACTTGTTACTGTTCATGGTGATCTTGTAAAGAAAAGTAAAAGTGATCAGGAAATCAGAGAGACAAATTTCTTTACGGCACCGGGAATGATTGATTTGCAGGTTAACGGTATTAATGGTGTTGACTTTAATTCACCCGATCTCACTGCAGAAAGCCTGATTAGTACGGTTTCTTATTTACTGTCCAAAGGTGTTACCTCTTTTTTCCCAACAATAATTACTAACAGCCCGGCAGAAATAAAGAAATACTTAAGCATTATAGATGAAGCTTGCCTGTTAAGTCCACTGGTTTCAGGATGTGTTAAAGGAATTCATCTTGAAGGACCTTTTATTTCTCCTGAAGACGGTGCAAGAGGCGCTCATGAAGCTAAATATATCAGTCCTCCGGATTGGGATTTGTTTTGCGATTTTCAACGTGCAGCGTGTGGCAGAATTAAAATTATAACTATCGCACCCGAATATAAAAATTCACAGGAGTTTATTAAAAAGTGTTATGATCAGGGAGTATTCGTTTCGATAGGCCATTCCCTGGCAGGATCTGAGAGCGTTGCCAATGCGGTGAAAGCCGGGGCAAAACTGTGTACACATTTAGGAAATGCTATTCCGGCTATGTTACCAAGACATAATAATATAATTTGGGAATTACTAGCTCAGGACGAATTGTATATAACCATTATTGCGGATGGCATTCACCTGCCGGACGCATTTTTGAAATCGGTTGTTAAGTTAAAAAAAGAGAAAGCAATTCTTGTAAGCGATGCTACCATGTTTGCCGGGATGCCTGCAGGAGAATATACGACGCATATAGGGGGAGAGGTGGTGGTAGATGGAAAAGGAAAAGTGAGCATGAAAAAATCATCAGAATTCCTGGCGGGTGCCGCAAAAGATTTATTGCAATGTGTACAGGTATTACTGGATAAAAAGATAGTAACATTAAATGATGCCTGGAGCATGGCTTCTGAAAATGTGATTACGCTACTTGGAAAAAATGCAGAATATGATCAGGACTGGGTTTTATTTCAGGTAATTGATAGTAAAATAGTCATAAGAGGAGTAGTGAAAAATGGCAGCCTAAAGTTTTTCAACCCCTGATGTTAAGTTGTACATATCATGTAAATTAAATTTATAAACTATGAATGCTGATTATTCAAGAAGACTTTTTTTAAAAAAAGCGATTGCCGGTATTCCTTTCGTAACAGGTATAGCCATACTGGCAGGTAGCTGTAATAACTCCGGTACAAACAATAAGCCGAAAGATGATAATACAGCCACGTTTAAGAGTTGCGATGACCTTTCGGGATTAAGTGCTGAGGAGAAAGATGCCCGTATAAAGCTTCATTATGTTGATAAAAGCCCGGTAAAGAGTAAAATGTGCAGGATATGCGCCCTGTATATTCCTGCAAAAGAAGGCATGGAATGTGGCGGGTGCACGCTGTTAAAAGGGCCTATACACCCCGAAGGCACGTGTATTTATTTTACGCCTAAGGAAGAAGTATAAACCTTTAAATTCAACAGTGTTGATGAATCAGAAAAGGTTATATTTTTTAGGAGTAGTGGGATCATCAGGGGCATTTAAAAAATGGGATTGATTAAAATGACTGACCAAACAAATAAATGGATTCCTTAGGAGAATAATTATATGGTACGGTTTTCAAAATATTTCAATTTCATGTTGAGACCTGTTTCTTTTTATTACGTGAAATTTCTTGCTATTCTTTCTTTCATTATTACTGTTTACGGATGTAAGAATTCCAACACTCAAAAACAAGTTGAGATGAAAAAGGTACGATTGATAGTATTGGATCCGGGACATTTTCATGCTGCCCTGGTTCAAAAGACGATGTATGCAGGGATAGATTCTACGGTAAATGTATTTGCACCTGATGGCAGCGATCTTGAATCATACCTTCATCTGATCGAACGCTACAATACAAGAACTGATCATCCTACTTCATGGAAATTGAATGTGAACAAAGGGGCTGATTATTTTAAGATGTTTTTATCACAGAAACCGGGGAGTCTGGTAATACTTGCGGGTAATAATAAAAATAAAACAGAATATATTAAAAATTCAGTGGATGCAGGTTTTCATGTTCTTTCAGATAAGCCGATGGCCATCACCACAGACGGTTTTGAATTATTAAAAAGCTCATTTGAAAGTGCCCGCAAATCAAATGTTCTGTTATATGATATCATGACGGCAAGATTTGAAATAACAAATATCCTCGAAAGAGAATTATTGAAATCAGAGGCCGTGTTTGGTGTGCTTGAAAAAGGAACTGCTGAAAACCCGGCTATAGCCAAACAAAGCACACATTACTTTTATAAAACAGTTTCTGGCACACCCCTTGTCCGGCCGGAATGGTATTTTGATACAGATCAGGAAGGAGAAGGAATCGTTGATGTAACAACTCATCTTGTTGATCTTGTACAATGGGAATGTTTTCCCGAAAAGGTTTTAAATTATGAAAATGACATTAAAATAGAAGCGGCTAAAAGATGGCCTACATTATTGACGCTTGCAGAATTCAGTGCCGTCACAAAGGGAGACTCGTTTCCGGCTTTTCTTGCAAAAGACATAAAGAATAAAGTTTTGAATGTTTTTTCCAACGGTGAAATAAATTATACGATCAGGGGAATTCATACCAAAGTTTCGGCTGAGTGGAAATATCAGGCTCCAGAAGGATCTGCAGATACTTATTTTTCAAGGATGAGGGGCACCCGGGCAAATTTGATTATCCGGCAGGATAAAGAACAACGATTTAAACCTGTTTTATATATTGAACCGGCAGGCAAAAATAACAATGCAGAATATGAAAAGATGTTGGCAACAGAATTTCAAAAATTACAGGAGAAGTACCCCGGAGTTGGTTTCAGAAAAGATAAAACAGGATGGCAGGTAATCATTCCGGAAAAATTTAGCATGGATCATGAACAACAATTTGAGGAGGTTACAAAATCATTTTTGATGTATTTACAACAAGGTAAAATACCGGAATGGGAGGTTTCTTTTATGAAAGCTAAATATTATACCACGACGGAGGCATTGCGTACTGCTTTAAAGAAGTAAAAATGTAGTATTGCTGAACTTTCTTGGGAAGTGGTTGAAAATACATATAGAGTATCGTTACTAAGAAGAAGAAATAATTATTTATTTATTCATAATTATTAATAAAGACGATGTCCAGACCACTGATTTCTATTGTTAACTCCAGCACTTTTGGAAGACATTTTAAAGAACATATATCTGCATTAAAGAGTTTTGCCGATGTACAACATATTACCGTACCCGCCGACATTGAAGCTTATTCTTTAGCTGAAAAGATCAGAAGTTCAGACGGTATTATTGCCAGCGTAACTCCAAGATTCACACGTCAAACACTGGAACAATGCAAAAAGCTGATTCTCCTGGCACGTCATGGAATTGGCTGTGACAATGTAGATCTTGATGCGGCAACAGAATTTGGTATAATGGTATCCAGGGTAAAGGGCGTGGTGGAAAGGGAAGCTGTAGCTGAATATGCAATTTCTTTGCTGTTGGCAGCTTCAAGAATGATACCCCATGGTTATTTAGCTGTGAAAGATAGCCGGTGGGCAGAGAGATTTCGCATGATCGGGATGGAATTAAATGGAAAAACAATTGGAATAATCGGTTTGGGAAATATCGGATCACGAAGCGCAGAAATTTTGTCAAAAGGATTTAAAGCAAATGTTATAGCGGTTGATCCATATATCGAGAAAAAGAAGTTCAGGCATTATGAGGTCACGGAAGTAAGCTTACGAGAGCTCATTATTAATTCTGATGCGATCTTGCTTCACTGCCCGCTTACGCCTGAAACAAAAAGGATGCTTGGGGCAGAAGAATTTTCTGCAATGAAAAAAAATGCGGTATTGGTGAATACCTGCAGAGGTGAACTGTTGGAGGAAGATGCTTTATTCAAGGCGCTTGAAAGTAAATCAATTGGTGCTTATGCTACTGATGTGATTGAAGGCGAACCAATAGATGGAAATCATCGGTTAGCCCGGTTAAGCAATGTGATTATTACGCCGCATCTGGGCGGATACTCATGGGAATCTTTGCACGGTATGGGCCAAACATGCGTAGATGATATGATTTCAATATTTCAACTTGGCGGAGAAGCAGGTGAACTTGCCAATCCGGAAGTTTTAAAAAAACCTTGTAGAAAATGGCGTTGACTTTAGCGATTGATATGGGTACCACTAACCTTAAGGTGGGGTTAGTCAATGAGCGGGGTGAAATAATTTCGCTGTCCTCTTCTGCAATAAAAACTATTTCAGGAGAGCCGGGGGAAGCAGAGCATGATCCTGAAGAAATAAAAAACCTGGTGATCAGTTTAAGCCGCCAGGTTTTAAAAAATGAAAAAACGGACGAAGTACGGTTTGTCATTTCTTCTACTTATCATTTTGGCTTGATGATGATGGATGAACAAAGAAAGCCTTTGACAGGGCTTACTCTTTTAACTGATACCAGGTCTCAGTTTACTTTTCCCGAATTTTTATCAGTTTATGCTGATGACAAATTATATCAAAAAACGGGTTGCCCGCTCATCAGCCAGTATTTACTTCCCAGGCTTTTTTATTTCTCAAAAGAGAAAAAGGAACTTTATAAAAAGGCAAAATATTTTCATGACAGTAAATCTTTTTTGTTTGAATGGCTTACCGGTGAATGGGTAACAGACTTCAGTACTGCATCAGCCACGCAACTTTTTAACCTGGAAAACTTTCAATGGGATGGAGATATACTTTCCAGTATTAGACTTTCGCCCGAACAGTTTCCGGGAGTAGCTGATGGCACAGCATTTACAAGTCCTTTGAAAAAGGAGATTTGCGATGCGCTTGGGCTAAATGAAAATTGTAAAGCAATTTTAGGGGTGTATGACGGGGCGGCTTTAAGCGTGGGGCTAAGCGACCTTAAGCCTGATATTGGGATAATAAATCTTGGCACTTCTGCAATGATAAGGGTACCCGGTCTGCAGCCAGTTTTTGATAAAAATGAAAATAAGCGTATCCAGACTTATGCGTTTAATAAAAGTCTCTTTTTAAATGGGGGTGCTCTTAATAATGCTGCATTGACATTGGAATGGATGCGATCCAATCTTTTTGATTTTAATTTGGAGGATCTTTCTTTTCAAGCCAGTCACAATGAGCCGCCTTTAATTTGCTTGCCTTATTTGACGGGCGAAAGAGAATCAGAAACGGGACCTTATGCCTCAGGCGTGTTCTTTGGTATCAGGCGAAATCACACCAGGCTTGACTTTGTGAGATCGGTACTGGAAGGAGTTGCCTGTTCGATGCGTTATATATACGAGGCGCTCACAATAAATAAACTGGAGGTAAAAGAAATAAAGATGGGCGGTGGTGGTGTTAATATTTGGCAATGGCCACAACTATTTGCCAATGTACTGGGAGTTCCCTTTACTATTTCAACAGGGAAAGAACCGGCCCTGGTTGGTAATGCAATGATTGCATTAACGGCGGGTGGTGTATATAAAGATTTTAATGAAGCTGCAAAAAATATGATCAGACTTGAAAAGTATATCGTGCCGGATAAATCTTCTGTTGAAATTTATGACCGGTATTATCATTTTTTTAAAGAATTCAGGGAAAGCATTGGCCCTATGTACGAGGCTCATGCTAAATTGCGGCTGTAAGATTGCTTTTTCAAAATATATCCGGGCTTACATCTTACATATATCTTGACGTATGCTAATGGCAAGAACAAATTAGCTTTTTAGGGAGAATGAAAGGACGCCTCTTTCTGAGACGGAGCATCGGGGTTGCATGGCGGAAGGCGGAAGGATGGTCTTATTATTCAGTATTTTGGAGAAGTACTTATCCACATCGTCACTAAATAGAATGAGGTTAGTGAAAAATTTATTTGAAACGGGATTCAATAACCCAGGTTTGTTCCGGGAAGCTTAATGACTCTGGGCAAGAGATTGATATAAATTATTCGTGTACGTACCCAAAAAAATGTATATTCGGGTGATTATTCGGAATTTTAAAAGTCTAAATATTTAAGAAATGGCTGAAAAAAATTATTCCCGCCGTGAATTTATAAGACGTAATTCAATGGCCGGTGCAGGAGCTATTCTGGCAACAGGGCTTGCGCCTGCTGTGTTTGGCAGTGAAATCAAAAAGTCAGCAATACCAGCTATTCTGGGAGGAAGCGCTGCAGCAAATATTGATTGGCCTGAATGGCCTTATTGGAATCCTGAAACAGATGACAAATTAGTGCTTGATTCGATCCGGAGCGGCGTCTGGTCACGAAAAAAATTAGTGGATGAGTTTGAAAAGAAATGGGCTGCAGCTATTGGCGCTAAACGTTGCCTGACCGTGGTTAATGGTACTAATTCATTAATTACTTCTTTGATTCAACTTGGTATCGGGGCAGGAGATGAAGTGATTATTCCACCCTATACTTTTATTGCAACACCGCAGTCAGTTTTAGCTACTGGAGCAATGCCTGTATTTGTTGATACAGATCCGGAAACCTTCCAGATTGATGCTGCAAAAATCGAAGCAAAAATTACTTCTCGTACCAGGGCAATAATGCCTGTTCATCTGGGCGGACTTTCTGCAGATATGGACAAAATCATGGAAATTGCCCGTAAGCATAACCTGATTGTTATTGAAGATGCATGCCAGGCTCATTTGGCTGAATATAATCATCAAAAGCTGGGCACTATTGGTCATGCCGGCGGGTTCAGCTTTCAAAATTCGAAGAATTTACCTATTGGCGAAGGCGGGGCAATTGTAAGCAATGACGAAAAATTTGTTGACCGTTGTCATTCCTATCATAACCTGGGCTTTCCCTATGGTACTGCCATTGGTAGCGTTAATTCAGGTTCGATCATGTATGGAAATAAATTGAGGCTTACAGAATACCAGGCTGCAATTGGTTTAGTTCAATTGTCACGCCTGGATAGTCAGACTAAAACGAGAACTGAAAATGCGGAATATCTGAAAGCCAAATTAAAAAAGATACCCGGCATTTTACCAATGGAGGCTTATCCCGGAGTTACCAGAGGCGTATATCATCTTTTTATATTACGTTATAAAAAAGATGAGTTTAAAGGTTTGTCAAGAGATGGATTTATGAATGCTTTGGATGCTGAAGGCATTCCTTGCTACAGTGGCTATACACAATTAAATTTAATGCCATTTCTTAAAGACGCATTTCAAACAAAAAATTTTGTAAAAATATATTCAAAAAAAAGGTTGAATTATTCAAAATATCTGGAGCAAAACCAATGTCCTCAGAATGATATTTTATGTAATGAAGAGGCGGTATGGTTTAACCAACGCTTATTCCTGACCGGGAAAAAAGAAATGGATATGTTTTACTCTGCCGTTGAAAAAACTTATGCCAATGCAGAAAAACTAAAAAAAGCAGAAACTAAATGAAATATTTAATTATTGCAATAAATTTTTTTATTTACCCCTTGCTGTCTTCAGGCCAAGCAACGGAGAATAAAGGCCAGGCAGGGTGGAAAGCTGGTGTGGCAAGCGCAAATATTACACCAACAGAACCAATTTGGATGGGTGGATTTGCATTTCGCGACAAACCCTCAGAAGGCATAACAACCAATATTTGGGCGAAGGTGCTGGCATTAGAAGATAAATACCAGCGCAGGGCTGTATTTATAGCTATTGAGACATCCGGAGTAACAAAACAAATTTATGACACATTGCTAAAAAGATTAAAAGCGGCTTATAATCTCAGCAATGATCAAATTGTAATAAACAGTTCACATACACATACTGGGCCTGCACCAAATTTCAGATTTATAAAAGATGAAAAAGAAAAAGAAAAGGTTGAAAAGTATATTTTGAAATTGGAAAATCAGGTGATTGAAGCAACCGGAAAAGCTTTAAATTCATTACAACCGGTAAAACTTTATGCCGGAAACGGGGTAACAAGGTTTCAGGTGAATCGCCGGACAAACATAGAGTACAAGTTACATCTTCAATCCAAATTTAATGGCCCTAATGATTATGCGGTTCCTGTTATTAAAGTAGAGAAAAGTTCCGGGGAATTACTTGCCATTCTTTTTGGTTATGCCTGTCATGCTTCTGTTTTAAGGGACTATAATATTTCGGGAGATTATCCTGCATTTGCACAGATGGAATTGGAGAACCTTTATCCTGGTGCTACCGCAATCTTTTTTCAGGGAACCGGAGGAAATCAGGTAGGCCATCCACGCAGTTCGGTAGGGGCAGCAAAACAGCATGGGAAAACATTGGCTGCAGCTGTTGAAAGGGTTTTATCAGAACCAATGAAAAGTTTACCGCCGTTCCTTACTACATCTTATTCAGAAATAAATCTGGAATCTGATAATATTCCTCCTGCTAAAGAAAAACTAATAAAAATAATAGCCGATACCGTATCTAATTCTGATAGTATCCGGAATAAAGCACAAGCTGAGCTTGATAAACTAAACAGAGGAGAATCATTGATTGCCACATATCCTTATCCTGTTCAGGTTTGGAAAATTGGTGATTTACCTGTTATAACGCTGGGAGGAGAGCCTGTTGTAGAATATGCATTGAAGTTGAAACAAATATTTGGACAGGATGCATTTGTGTTTGGTTATTCAAATTATGTAATGGCTTATATCAGTACACCATTGATATTGAATGAAGGCGGATATGAAGGTTCAAGCTCTCCATTCAGAGGAGCAAAGTGGGCATTGAATACCGAGGAAATGATTATTCAGGAAGTATTGAAACTGGCAAAGCAGGCAAAAGTGGATTTAGCACCAAAAGTATTTGCAATACCAGGTGGATAGTTTGCTGGCGATCATTTTTATATAGGTTGAAGCCAATAGAATGAAAATGTACTATAATATTTCTCAGCACATCAGTGGCTTTCTGAAAAATGCGTTTGCTTCAAGTACGGGCAAGATTTGGACTACTAAATCAGAATAAACTGGTGATGTTTTTTGGGAAAGCATATTTTCAATGAATTCTAAAAGATATACAATGAAAAGATTCTCTTTTTATTTATGGAGTATTTGTTTCCTGATAGTGCTGTTGCCGGCAAACGCTGCGGACAAAAATGACGCCAGGAGCTGGAAGGCAGGTGTTGCACGTGTTACTATCACACCGAAAGAACCAATGTGGCTGGCAGGCTATGTATTCCGTGATCATCCTGCTGAAGGTACATTGCAGGATCTGTGGGCAAAGGCGCTTGCTCTT
>WBZO01005886.1_pt1 | contig 12167 bp, 6 predicted proteins | sample 5204261 | NCBI WGS metagenome assembly WBZO01 (sample SAMN12412400, study PRJNA552823) | activated sludge metagenome | isolation source: activated sludge from anammox sidestream of wastewater treatment plant... | place: USA: North Carolina | collected 2017-09 | reverse complement strand
GACCGGTCCCTACCGGGCCTGCTCACGGCCGCCGGTACAGGGCGCGCCGGGTTCGACCGCGCCGGTTCTTCTCAGCGGTGGGTGGAGCCGTGAGGTCGGGTCCGACGACCGGGTTACCCATCTCCCCGCAACACGTCGACGGCGTCCGCGGCCACGGGGCGCCGGAGCGCTCCCGGTGGTCCGGGCACCCCCGAACGCTCCCCCCACCGCACCCCGCCGCGCCCCGACAGGCCGGGCCCGCCGAGCGACGGGTCGGGCCGGCCCCCACCACCCCCGCGGCTACCGTCGCGCCCTGGGAAACGGCAGCCCGGCCGGGTTCGTCACCGGGTTCGTCACCGCCCCCCGCCCTCGTGGGGCATGTGACAAACCTCGTTTGCCCTGGTCAGGGTCCCGGTTCGCTCACGGCACAGAACCCGTAGCCGGCAGATCGCGAACGCGCTTTACTCGATCCGCGAACGCGAGGCCCGGTGCGGGCGGCATCCTGCCTGTCGAACTCCCTGGTCGGCGTCCTCTGCGGGGTGTCTACGTCAGCGGTAGGGTCCCACGTCACTCGGCGACCGGCCCGGTCCGTTACATGTTTCTGCCATGTGTTCACCCAGCGGAACAATAATACGCGATCCGGACCGAACCATGAGCCCCGCCGCAGGGTTGGGCTAGCGCACCCAACCTCATAGCGAGTCGTCTGAGGAAGCCAGGTGTCCTACCCATCCGAGTCGTCCTAGGAGTGGTCACCGGCGTCCAGCTCTCGAAGAATCGGCTCTCCAACCAGTTCGTGAAGCTCTGCACGGCGTTGATTCTCGACAACCAACTCGCGGATTCTGGCAAGTTCTGCTTGCTTACTACCGCCGTTCCTGTCCTCGTCGTGATCGTCGCCACTATCTTCGGGCTCAAATGGAGGGCCCGCACGAACGGAGATTCGGAAGCCACGGTCAGTTCGCTTCGCTATACCTCGCACCGACTTACTAATCGCCACTTCAATCTCTTGCTTGCGCCCGTCGCCCGGTAAGCTCTGGGCCGCCTCCAACACATCTCGAACGATGGTCGGAATATTGTTTTCCATCATCGCCGTAGCGTCACTCTCGATGGCTCTGATCGTTTTCGCGGGGAGCCCAGACGTTTCGAGTTCCTGTCGTAGCTTGCGGATAGTCAGGACTCGCTCGTAGACAGCCAGGACCCCGCCGATGGCCTTCGACAGAAGAAGAGCTGCCACCGGCGCCATGCTCACAAGGGCGAGGAAGTCGGACGAGGCGACCTGCCTAACTTCAAGCGGTGGCGGCGACTCTCCGGCAGCCTCAATGAAGGGCCGAATCAGTGTCTCAATCTCTTGAAACTCTCGTCCTAACCCAGCCAGGGAGTTCTGGACCTCGCCGCGAGGCACAACGACCGCCGTCTCAAACTCTCCGGGTCCCAGGGCACTGCTCTCGAGCCCGAGCGCGCGGAGCGCAATAATCAGTTGTTCCAACGTCGCGACTGCGTTCGTGACCTCCTCCGAGAGTGCGATGATCGCGTCGTGCACAACCTGCAGCGTGACCTGGTTCTGCAGGAATAGCTCGTCGAGGCGACCCAGAAGACGGTCTGGAAGCAAGATGCCGAGGTTCATCTCTTCAGCAAGGTCGCGCCATCGAGCGTTGAACTCATCCACGGCACCGGCGCGGAGAGCTTCAGACAGTACGTCTCGCGCATGGGCCACGGTCGTTTGGATCTGAGCATCGAGGGGGTTACTCACCTGCTGGGCAACAGCCTGTCGAAGGTCGTCCAGATGATCGACAACGTGGGTGGCCGACACATCGGCCACGAGTGTCTCAGCAAGTTCCCTTAGCTCCTCTACGTTCAAGGAAATACCCTTCTCCGTCGACGCCGCTCCACTGGATCACCAAGGCAGCTCTCCCGTTGGACCCGCCCCTTTATACGCCATCCTGTCGGTCGGATCCTCTCCGCTCGATTCACCGAGGTCCAACCGCATGCGCAACTCTTCCACTGATGGGCGGAATCGGCTTCTCAGACTACCGGCGTTAGCAAGCTCTACGGGCGGTCTAGATTACCGGCTCCGATCGGGTCGTTCAGTTGCCCCACGGCGCCCCCATTGCGATCCTCACGATGCCCGGTCCGCACCCCCCGCCACCTCCCCGCCGGGGATGAGTGCCAGCCAGCAGATGAGGTGGACGTCGTCGTCGGTGATCTCGGGGAGGGGTTCGGGGGCCTCGTAGGGCAGGAGTCCGAGGTCGCTGATCACGCGCACGACCTGCTCCGCCTGCTGGGCCGGGTCTTCCGACACGCCGAGCGCGGCGCGGAAGGTGCGCAGTATCCGTTCCGGATAGGGCGCCTGGAGGGTGTCGACAGCCCTGTCGATCTCGTCCTGGTCGAGGCCGTCGGGAGCGTGGGACCTGATCACCTCTGCGGCCCGGGCGAGGATCTTGGGGACCTTGGGTTCTAGGTTGGCCTTGTCGGCGTGCCAGTTCCAACGCTCGACTACGTCGGAACGCGCCAGGTCCCAGGCGTCGAACGCCCGCCGGTAGGTCTCGTCGTCGAGCACCCGCGGCGTGTCGAAGCCGGCCGGCGGCCGGGCATGGTCCAGGCACGCGAGCGTGTCGTCGACGATCACCGACTCGGGGCCGTCGAGCTCGACGTAGCGGAAGACCGGGCGGTCCCAATCGCCGATTCGGACGCAGAAGACGTAGCCGGTCCGCTCGGTACCGTCGCGTTCGACGGCCATCCCCGATCCCGAACCCCAGGGCAGACCCGCGATCGACGCTCGCAGCGCGTCGTCCTCCAAGGCCTTGCGGAGCTCTTGGCGGTACTCCTCGCCCGAGAGCACACCCCTCGACGTTCCGCCTCGTTCGAAGATCTCGGCGTCCTCGTGTCGGAGACGCTCGATCTCCTCCCGCGTCTCGGTGAAGTCGCGATCGACGCCGGCCTCGTCGGGCAGCACGCTGCCCACGCCGACGGAGGCGGCCGCCTGCTTGATCTTGCGGTGCAGACGGGCTTCGAGTCCGAGGAGGTCGTCGAGCTGCTCGTCGGGGAACACGCACCGTAGGAACACCTCACGATGCTCTGAGCCGATCCGGTCGATGCGCCCGTGGCGCTGGACGAGGCGCATCGGGTTCCAGGGCAGGTCGTAGTTGATGATGTGGCGGGCCTGTTGGAGGTTCACGCCCTCGGCCAGCACGTCGGTGGTGACCACGACGTCGAAGCGGTCGTCATCGCAGCCCTTCGGGGCGTCGGTGGTGCAGGGCGCGAAGCCCCACAGCACCTCTTCCTTGCGGCCGGTCCCCCAGGTGCCGGTCAGAGCGGCGACGCGGTCGCGATACGCGGCCAAGCGATCGTCGCGGCCGATCACCTCGCCGAGGTGTTCGACGATCCAGTCGACCGTGTCGGCGAAGTAGCTGAAGATCATCACCTTGCGCTTGTCGCGCACCTCCGCGTCGCTGATGCCCTCGGCCTCGGCCTGCTCGACGATCGCCACCAACTCCTCGACCAGAACCGCCAGGTTGGGGTCCCGATCGGGGGTCACGGTGCGAGCTTCCGCCGCGAAGCTCCGGAGGAGCTTTCGGTCGTGGTCGACGTGCGCCGTGAGGGCGTCCACGTCGTAGTCGCCGGCGTCTTCGATCACGTCCACATGGCCGTCGAGGTAGGAGTCGATCTCGTCCAGGTCGTCGGAGTCGGTGGCCACCCAGTCCGCCAGCGCGGCTCCGGTCGCGACCTTGCCTCGGTCGAGGAGGGCGAGAAAGGCGTCGTGGCTCGCGGCCATGCGTTCGCAGGTACGCGCGAAGGCGTGCGGCGACGACTCGAACCGCTTCAGGAGACCCGACCGCATCAGCCCCGCGAGTTGCACTTCGTAAGCGTCGAACTCGCCGTCGTGTCGGTAACGGGAGGGCGCGTAGCGGGCGAGGGTCAGCACCGAGGGGTCGTCCTCCGGAGCGGCGCCCTCCTCGGGATCGAGCGACCGGGCGAAGCGATCGAAGAATCCGGGTAGCACGGCCTCCAGGTCGTAGACGACCTTCTTGACCCGTGGTGTGGGGAAGACGATGGGGACCTCTTCGCCGTCGATGCGTACGCGGTCGCTCGGGTAGAAGCGCTTCACGAAGGAACGGGTCCGCCGGACCGCGACCGCGTCGAGCACGTCGAAGAGGTGTTCGGGGGTCAGGTCGTCAGGGTTGAGAGCCATCGCCTTGGCGAAGTGGTCACGCAACGACTTGATGCCGACGTCCGCGAAGACGGCGTCGTTCCGGAGGAAGTAGCCGAGCAGGTAGTAGAGGTCCCACAGGCTGTTGTTAACCGGGGTGGCGGTGATCAGCACGAGGTGTTTCGGTGGTGAGCCGGCGAGCAGGCGCCGGAGCGCCTCGGCCCGCTGGGTCGCCGGGTTGCGCAGGTTGTGGGCCTCGTCCACGACCACCATGGCGTAGTCGTTGATGCCGGCCGTCAGTTTGGGCCCGCTGCCCGCCTCCGGGTTGAGCCGGCTGTCGGCCGACAGGTCGTCGAACGAGACGAGCTCGACCGGCAGCAACTGCTCCGACAGGAAGCCTTTCCACGGGCCGTCGCGCAACGTCGCCGGGGCCACCACCAGCACCCGCTGGCGCCGGTCGATCGACGCTTCCCGGATCAGTTCTCCGGCTAGGAACGTCTTGCCGAGCCCGACCTCGTCGGCGATCAGGACGCCGTTGAGGTGGTCGAGGATCCTCCGGGCCCGCCAGGCGCCGTCGCGCTGGAACGACGTGAGATGGATCTTCGGCTGACCCGCCGCCTCGGCTTCGGCGGTGAGCTCGGCCCCGTAGCGCTCGTAGAGCATCCGCAGGTAGACGAGCTGGGGAGCGTGCGGCTCGAAGCGGGCCTCGTAGAGGCCGACGAGGTCGAAGAGGTCGGCGCGGTCCCACAGTTCGTCGAACCACTCCTGGACCCGCCCGACTACGGTCGGGTTGTAGTTGCCGAGGTTCAGTTCGATGTTGAGGGCCAGGCCCGCGTAGGTGAGGTTCGACGACCCCGCGATCACCCCGTGGCCGTTGTCCCCGACGAGGAACGCCTTGCCGTGCAGGAACCCTTCGGTCAGTCGGCGGACCTCCACCTTCCCCGAACGCAACCACTCGACCAGCCGACGGGCCGAACCGTCGGCCTCGACCGAGAAGCCGAGCAGGTCGCGGGCCTGGCGAAGGTCGCGTTCGTGCCCCTCCAACGCGCGGCGCAGCCGCACCCGGGCTTCCCGCCGCGGTGAGGTCGCGTTGGCGCGCAACGGCCGGAGCCGCCTTTCCTTCGGGTCGGGCTCGGCGCCGAGCAGGATACGGACCCGGTCGCAGTGGTCCACCGCGTCGGCGATGAGCGAGTAGCCGCCGACGTTGAAGTAGGCCGTGGCGATGTCGACGTGGGTCTCCCCCGCCAGGCCGGTGACTGCGTAGGTGAGGAACCCGTTGAGCGCTTCGGCGACCGACTCGCCGTCGCGGTTGGTGGCGAACTCCGGCTTGGGCGTCGCGGTCATCGCCGCGACTCCAGCCAGGCCCGGCCCGCCGGCGTGATGCTCCACCGGCCCCGGACGCTGCGATCGATGTAGCCGCGGTCGGCGAGCTCGTTGCGAGCCCACTGCGCCGTGTTGCGCCAACGCGGCGAGCCGGTCGACGCCAGCGGCTGGCGATCGACGTCGTTGAGCACGCTCTCCATCGCCTCGCCCACCCGATCGAGAGCATCGGCGGCCGCCAAAGCGCCCCCCGCCTCGGCGAGAACCGTCAGAACGGGGACGCGGAACGCCGGTTCCGGCGTGCGCAGGCCCCGCGGGATACGTCCGAGGAAGCGCCGCGGCTCGTGTTCGGCGGCGGTGGCTTCGACGTCAGGGGCGCCCTCCGCCGGTGCCGGTCGGGCGGACGACCCTTGCCAGCGGGCGAGGAGCTCCTCCACCGCGCCGGCGAAGCCCTGAAGCTCCCGCAGCCGCGCTGTCGCGGTCTCGACCGCGTCGTAGTCGTCGTCGGCGAGGGCCATCGCGGTCGCGGCCTTGATGTCACCGATCAGATCCTCGACGACCTCGATCGTGAGCCCGAGCGCGTCGGTCACCTCGTCGAGCGGTTCGGTCTCCGCACTCACGACAACCTCCGGAAGTGCTCGAGGACGGCCGTGAGACGCTTCGAGTAGTCGGCACCCTCGTGGAAGGTCTCGTAGATGACCCGGACGTCGGCTTCGTCGAGCCCGTAGAGAAGGGCCACCGCGGCGTCGAGTTCCGCGACCAGATCGTCGTGTTCGTCAGCGCTTGCCACCGAGGCGACGGGAACCCCCACCGCCGCGGCCCAGTCGCCGTAGCGTTCGTCGACGGCAGCGAGGCGGCCGGCGGCCTGCTCGACCCGCCGGCGCCACGGATCGTCGCGGTCCGGGCGCGGGATCGGCAGCCCGTTGAAGATGTGGAAGTTGACGCTGATCTCGACGTATCGACGGGCGTACCAGTCCAGCGGAATCGAACAGAGCACGCCCAGGAGGTACGCCTCGTCCCGCTCGTCGCCCTGCGACCAGAGGAGGTAGGGCGCCTTGTTGGTGAGGACGAGGTTCGGAGGCACCAGCGCCGCGATGACCGTTCGCGAGTCGGTGGCCCGTGCCACGTCCCGAAAAGCGACGCGCGGCCGCAGGCACGGCAGCGTCGCCGGGTCCTCAGCCCATGAGCGTGGGAACGCACTGAAGGCCGAGCGGGCCAGCTTGTTCTGGCGCAACCGTTTGCGCTGCAACTCGGTGACCACCACCCGTGGGTCGGCGGTGCCGTAGCGGATCCCGGTCTCAGGCTCCCAGATGTTGAACGACGCGCCCTTGTACACCGGCCACGGGCCGGTATCCCCCTGGTCGGCCCAGAGATGCTTGTCGTTGGTGGCGTCGAACTCTCTCACCGGTCTAACTCGAAGAAGTGCTTGTCGTTCGTCGCGTGGAACTCCGTGACGGGCCGGGCCCTCCAGCCCACGTTCTCTCTCTCTCTCGGCATCGGCGCCGTCGAGGCGCGGCTGGCTGCGCATCTTGGCGAAGACTCGGACGGCGTCAGCCGATGGCAGCAGCGGGAACGCCGCCCCCTCGGACCAGGTGCGGAACTCGTCGGCCGGGAACTGTGTCGCCTTCTCGCCCACTCCCGCTGCAAACGATTCGAAAGAGCGGAAGGGCCCCCGCAGCGACACCAGACCGGCGTGGTCGAGACCCTTCCTCAGTGAGACGAGTCCGATGGTGTACCGGTGCTCGGCTTCGTCGAACACCCAACCACCGGTGTTCAAGGTCATCGTCACGTCAGCGAAGCAACCACCGTCCAGCACCGCTTCCCGCCACGGGGCGCTCCCGGCGGCGCTGAGTGCCGAGCGGGGCAGGACAACGCCGACGGCACCACCGTCCCGGGCGAGGTTCCAGAAGCGCCAGCAGAACGCCTTGTAGAGATCGGGATCCCCCTGGCCCATGCCCGGGTACGGCCCGGCGGTAAGCGCCCGCCTGACCACTTCGGCCGCCGCTACCTCGGCGTCGTACTCACCCACGAGATCGGCCCGCTCGTGCCGGAGGTGGGCCACCTCCCGCCTCTGGTCTCCCGGCTTCATGCTCTTCAGTCCCGGGAAGCGCAGCGCCCAGAACCCCAACTCCTCGACGGTGACCTCCTCCCACGGGGGGTTGCCGAGTATGCAATCGAACCCGGGGTTGGCGCGTACGAAGACCTCCGGGAACGCGGAGGGGAAGTGCAGCGGTTGCAGGTTGTCGATCGCTACAGCAACAGAGTCATCCGTGTGCTGGCGGCTGATGGTTGCCGGATCGCCGACGCGCTCGGGCAGCTGGGCACCGCCCGCACAGTGGGCGGACACCAGGTCGAACAGTTCGCGGGCGGGCGTGACGGCTACGAGTGCCTCTTGGTGGGCGGCACGAGCTGCTTCCACCTCGGTCTTCGACGCGTCGGAGGTGCGGGCCAAGCGCTGCAACGCCTTCTCGGCTGCGGTCAGGAACCCCTCGATCTGGTTCCGGTAGAGGCCCTGGTGCGCTTTGGTGCCGGCGGTCGGGTCGAGGGCCTCGACGACCTCGTCGAGAGTGCCCACGCCGGTGAGGCTGTCGCCGTGGACCAGGTTGTGGTCGAGGAACGAGAGAGGCAGGCCAGGGACGAACGTATGGATCCACACGGCTAGGCGGGCCAGCTCCACCGCCACCTCGTTGCGGTCCACGCCGTAGATGCAGCGCCGCGCGACCTGACGGCGAAGGAGCGATCCGGTCTCGATCTCGATCCCGTCCCCGAGGTCGCCGAGGGCTTCGTACGCCGCGCTGCGGAGCCGGTCGAGCTCGGCGGTTACGGCAGGGATGGGTTTCAGGGCGAGGAACGCCGAGAGGCGCGCCTCGATGCGGTCGACCGCGGCCACGAGGAAGTGGCCGCTGCCCATGGCGATGTCGGCACAGCGGAAGTCGAAGAACGCGTCGGCCAGAGCGGCCTCGTCGCCGGCGGCGTGTAGCTCTTCGAGGCGCGAGAGGTGGTCGTCGAGGGCGGGTTCGAGCGCGTGGTCGAGTAGGTGCTCGACGGCGAAGGGCTTGGTGAAGTAGCTCCCGGTGTCCTTACGGGCGCCCGAGCGGTTGTGGAAGTACACCGCTCCGGCGTTGACCAGCACCTCGCCGCCCTCCCGTGCCGGTACGTAGTTGCCGTCCTTGTCGGTGGCGAGGTCCGACGGCGCCAGTGACAGCTGGGACTCGAGGAGCCCCTCGTAGATGGTTCCGAACTCCCGCACCGACAAGCTCCGGAAGTCGACCGGCCCGAGGCCCTCGGGACCTTCGTCGATCAGCATCGCGGCGAGGGCGGGGCCGAACTCGGCGTCGCTCAGGCGTACGTGGTCGAGCGCGGCCCCGGCGGCGCTGATCTGCGGGTCACCCGAGAAGAGACCGCCGTTGTACGGCGGGACTCCCCAGGCCCGCTGGCCCTTGTCGACCGCCCGCCAGAGCTGCACCACGTCTTCCCAGAGGTCCTCGGCGTCCGGGTCGTAGCTCTCGCTCCCGGCATGGCGGTCCTCCACGAGCCGGCGGACTATCCGCGACAGCGAGTGGTCGGCGTACCGACTGTTCGTGCGGTACGGGAGGAGCTCCTTGTCCTCGGCGTAGGCGACGAACAGTAGGCGGAAGAGGATCACCATCACCTGTTCGTAGGCGCGCTCGAGGTCGGCCTCGCTCGGGTCCCCGACGATGCGCCGGGCCACGGCGCGGGCCAACGCCGGGACCGTGCGGAAGTAAATGCGTTCCCGCAGGCGCACGGCGAGATCGGCAGCGAAGTCGGCCGAACGCTCCAGGATCTCCTCGATCGTCCCGCCCGCACGCAACGCGTCGGCGGAGAAGAGCAGCTGGAGGTAGGCAGCCTGGCTCTCGGGGAGCAGTGAGAGGTTGGCCTCCACGAACGTCTCGGCGCGACCCTTGCGCCCCACCCCCGTGTCGGGCCGCGCCGCGTAGAGCCGGATCTCCGCCGACCGGGTCAGGATCACCCACGGGACGCTCTGCTGGTCGGCCACGGCCAGCGCGTGCGACACCGGCGACGTTCCGAAGCGACCGGCCGGAGCGTCAAACGTCTCACCCTCGTCGAGAAAGACCGCCACCGCGCGTCGGCCGCCACCGACGGTCAGCATCGCCGCATTGGTGCCGATCGAATCGACACCGAAACCCAGCCCCTGGACCAGCTCCTTACCGCGCCGATCCAGCAGTGGCCTTGCCCTGTCCCCCGCGGCCGCCCAGTCGGACCGGGCCGGAACCCCGGCTCGCAGCTCCTGGGTGGCCAACAGCCCGACGTTGCGCAGGCCCGGCGTCGGTGAATCGAGCTCGGGCAGCGTGGCCAGGAGGAAGCGCGTCGCGGCGTGGTGGTTGGGTTCCGCCAACGCGGTCGCGGCTAGGCGCTCGGCCTGGGAGACACCCATCTCGTGGTGCACAGGCGGCTGGTCCCCTAACGGTCCGCACGCCGCGATCCGCAACCCCTCGGCCACCGGATAGCCGACAAGCAGGAGCACCGGGCTCGCCCGCTTCGCCCGCCGGGCCTCCCACGCCTTGCGCAGGTCGGCAACCGACGGCCTCGCGCCGGCCTCAGCGAGGACCACCTCGAGCCCGTTCGCGCCAGCTTGGGCGAAGAACCCGGCCGGGGTGATGCCCTTTGGCAGGCCGGCAGGCGCAGCCCAACGCGCCGGATCGAGATCGACGAGGAAATCGTCGACCCAGCCCTTCACGTCCTCCGCTCCGCGCGCGCGACTACCTGCCTCACATCAACCTCCGTACGGGGGGACCTTCGTAAGAAGTTCGGCCGCGTTGGTGCCCAGGTTGAACGCGACCCGGGCAAGAACGTCAAGGGACGGGAGGCGGCGGCCCCGTTCGATGTCGGAGAGGTACTGAACCGTGATGCCCGCCCCGGTCGCGACCACGCGTTGAGTCAGTCCCGCAGCCTGGCGGCGGGATCGGATCGCTCGGCCGAGCTCCTGACGGCCCTGCTCTTCCGCCACTTCCACGACCGCGACAGTAGCCCCGCATACGCTCACCGCTGATGTATCGGCTCTGAGCTGATACGCTCTGCGCTTATGGGTGGTGGTGCGGGAAACCCACTTGACACTTCTCCGCGCCTCGGGACGGTGACCTCCCGTAACGAACGGAGGGTCACCACCCGATGCCTTTCCCGGCTCTCGGCGACTTCGAGGAGCTGCCCGGCCTCGCCCGGACGCTCATGGCGCAGCTACGGGACGCGCGCGGCCTTGTGGAGTGCACCCTCCTCTCGCTCGAGGATGCGTTGATCGTGGCGGTCCTCGCCGATCGGCTCCCACCCGAGGGCGCCCTGGCGGTCGTGGCGTCGTTCCTCGCCCAGCAGGTGGAGCGCGGCGACCGGCGCGACCAGACGGTCCGAAAGGTCGCCGAGATCCAGAGCCGCTTCGTCGCCTTCCAACGCGCCCGACGGCCGGTCGATGACGTGCGGGACATCACCCGCTCCGACGTGCTCGCCTTCCTGGGCGCCCCCACGCTCGGCGATGAGCTGCGCGACCCGACCGACAAGACCAAGGACAACCGCCGCTGGGCCCTCGCGCTGTTCTTCTCCACCCTGCGCGCCCTGGGTCGCTACGACGGCGATCCGCTCCTCGGCGTCGATCCGTTCCCCCGCTCCTCGGTCGCCTACCGGCCGCTCACGACCGCCGAGGTCGAGCGGTGCCGGGTCTTCGCCCGGCGCAGCACTCGCGACACGCGGGGCCCCGCGGCGTGGGCCCTCGCCGAAGCGACCGCCACGACATCGGAGATCTCGGCCGTCACCGCCGCCGACGCGACCGCCGCGCCCGGGCGGGTGTGGTTGACCGGCGGGGCCCGCAACCTGGCCCGCTGGGGCGATCTCACCGGCTGGGGCGTCGAGCAGATCCGCCGTCGCCTCGACGAGATCGACACCACCGACCCGTCCACGCTGCTGGTCTACGCGAGCAACGGCTCGGCGCAGAGCCGCCAGGCCTCGGCGTGCGACGCGGTGCACGAGACGCTCAAGCGCGCCGGGTTCGGCGGCGACCGGCGTATCCGCCCGCTGTCGGTGCCGGCCTGGCGTGGCGCGACGATCTTCGCCGACACCGGCGACATCGAAGCCGTGCGCCACGCCCTGGGGGTGCGCAGCCTCGACAACGCCCGGCGCATCATCGGCGCCACCGCCGCCCGTTGTGACCTACCTCCCCCACACCGCGGAGCCGACCGGTGACCCGCCGCCCGGCCACGGCCGCGCCGGCAACGGAAACCACCCGTGGTGAGACGCCGCGCCTGCACCCCGACCTGGGCATCAGCCACGGCACCAGCATCGAGGCCGTGTTCTCCGACCCGGCCCTCTACGAACTGGCCGGCGAACTGCCCAAACCCGACCCGCGGCGAGGCGGCCGGCCCCGGACCTACCCGGACTTCCTGGTCCTCGGTTTCGCGATGCTCAGCGACGTCTACCGTTCCGGGCGCCAGGCCGCCACCGAGCTCCACGACCGCACGACCTGGAACCGCATCTGCGAGATCGTCACCCAGCACTGCCCCGACCCGGCGCTGCGCTCGCTGCCCGACCGGCCGCCGAGCCGCACCTGGTACTACAAACGCCGCGAGCGGATCCTCGACGAGCGCGTCCTGCGCACCCTCCAAGACGGCCTCACCCGCACCGGTATCGCCACCGCCCGCGATCGAGAACGCCCGGGAGGCGGCCACCGCCTGCGACACCGCACGCGTGCCCTCGGCGA
>WBZO01003077.1_pt2 | contig 12167 bp, 14 predicted proteins | sample 5204261 | NCBI WGS metagenome assembly WBZO01 (sample SAMN12412400, study PRJNA552823) | activated sludge metagenome | isolation source: activated sludge from anammox sidestream of wastewater treatment plant... | place: USA: North Carolina | collected 2017-09 | reverse complement strand
ATTTTCGGATCGGCAAAATACATCCAGCATTTTTTTTGCAGGACTTGCGGTACTTCTCCTTTCATGCCCAATCCTACGATAGTTACCCCGCTGTGATGCAAAGCGGTTGTTTTTTTTACTGTCGGATCCCCCGTCGTAAGGCGTGTCAGTTGATCAAGAGGCACCGAACTGAAAAGCAGATCGTACGGTTCGGTCGTACCGTCGGAAAAATACACCCGTTTCTTTTTTACGTCGACACGAACCGCTTCTTTTTTGCCGCGGATATGCGAAGCAAAACGTTTTGCCACCCGTTTCCAGATATCGCCGGTTCCGCCATTTTTTGGATAGTGAAACACGGCATTGGGTCCCCATCCGGCATCATCCCTGCCGGCTTTCATATTTTTTTCTATCGAAACAAGATCAACGGGTGCGACTCGATCGGCAACCCATCGGCACCCCATATCTTGCAACGGATATGCCCATACCTTGCGGTTATACGGCACCATAAAATGTGCGGCTATCCCATCGCCATAGGTCGCGGTAATCCATGAGGAAAAATCATGTTTGTTCGGCGGAAGCGGCGTTCTTTTTCTCAGCCCGTCAAGACAATCATCCCTCATCGTTTCGGGTAATCGATGAATATTGTTTTGTAGCGGATACGGCACAAACCGGTCGGCAATCCATACCCAGCTTTCCCGTCGGTGCGTAACGTATGCTCCCCGCATAACTTTCTTAAACACCGCGTCAAAGTACGGAAAGTGCGAATGCAATACATGACCGCCGATATCCCAGGTAAAGCCTTGCTCGTCGGTAAATGACGCGGCGAGTCCCCCGACGTATTCCTGCCGTTCATAGACGGTAAAGTCATTATAGCCAAGGTCCGTAAGCCGCCACGCGGCTCCCAATCCCGCCGGTCCCGCGCCGAGAATAACGATGTGTTTTTTGGGTTTCATGTCACGGTATGCTTATCGCGAAAACCACTCTTCAAATATTTTTTTTGCAATCGGCGCCGCGACACTGCTTCCTTCGCCGGCTCCCTCGACCAGTACCGTAACGGAAATCTCCGGCTGTCCATCCACATAATTTTCCGTTGCCTTGATATCGTCGGGAATGTACACGTCGGGAAGCGGAGCGAATGCGGTGAACCAGGCATGCGTCTGATCTTTCGGATGTCCGAATTCAGCCGTTCCGGTTTTACACCCGATGGGGACATGAAGACCGGGCGGCTGAGCCGAGGGAGATGCCGATTGTACCGCATCGGTCGAAGTTGTTTTTCGCACCTGGAAATTAAACAACGGCCAGCCTGTTCCTTCCGTCGCACAAGCCCGTTCCATGCCCTTATACACCAGATCAAGCGTTTCCTTTTTGAGTCCCAGGTTTTTACAGTTTTCCCGCTCCGCCCTGCTGTTGGTTATCTTTCCGATCGTCGGCCTGCATAAGTACCCGCCGTTTGCCACGATATTTGTCCAGGTGTTGACGGCCAATGGGGTCGTCAGTAAATAGCCTTGCCCGATGGCTACGTGGTAGGTGTCCCCGAGGTACCATTCGTCGTTTCGTAACCGCTTATCCTCTTCCGAGTTAAACCGCTGTTTTTTCCACGCCGGATCCGGCATAAGCCCGCCCGTTTCGCCCGAAAGTTCGATTCCCAGAGGTTTTCCGATCCCCACTTTTCTTGCCCACTCCGCAAGCTTTGTTATCCCTATCCATTCACCCGCCTTGTAGAAAAATATGTCGTTACTTCGCTGTAACGCTTTGACGACATCGACGATACCGTCCGTTTTTCCGTACTGAAGAAAGTACCAGTTCGGAAATGAAAACGGACCGATAGTAATCACTCCGTTGTCCTCGACGGTTGTCGTTTTGGTAATCACGCCTTCCTCGATTCCCGCGATGGACGTAAGTATTTTAAACGTCGATCCGGGAGGATACGCACCCCCGACGGCACGGTTAAACATAGGGAGGTCCGGATTCGTCGTAAGTGCCTGATACTGTGCGGTACTCATCCCGAGGGTAAATGCATCGGGTGAAAATCCCGGACTCGAATACATGGCAAGGATTTCGCCTGTTTGGGGCTTTGCCACAATAACCGCACCTTTTTCACCTGCCGGGAACGCCTGAGCCGCGGCTTTCGAAAGTCCGGCATCAAGGGATAGGTAAATATTTTCCCCGGGAAGCTCTTCCACCCGTCCCAGGGTTCTTAGTATCTTGCCGCTCGAATCGATTTCCACGAGCTCTCTCCCGTCGCGCCCGCGGAGTCGTTCGTTATACACTTCCTCGGCTCCCATTCGCCCTACCCGATCACCCAGCCCGTAGTTTCTGGTTTTGTAATAGTCGCTTGCCAACTCCTCTGAAGAAAGTTCGCCGATGTAGCCTATGACATGCGCCAGTGCTTCGCCGTATAGATACTTTCGCAGATAATCAACTTCGACGTATTCTCCCGCAGGCAACCCGCCGCCGTGCATGAGTTTATCGCCATCGTCCTGCGATAGATACGACACGCATTCCGCAATTCCCCCCGCCTCACAGGGTTTTAACAGTCGATACTGGGCGATATTGGCAACAAGCGGCGTTCCGGTACGGTCAAGGAGAATGCCTCTGGGCGCATGACGAACTAAACTTCGCGTACGATTGTTATCGGAAAGATGCCGATACTCCCTGCCGTGAATAACGGTGAGATCAAACAATCGCCACACCAGCACAAAGAAACTGACACAAAGAATCGTGGCAAAAATAAGCGCGCGCCCCGCACCCACCCACCAGGGTGCATCTTCCTTGGGTCGCATACGTCTTCCTTGTCCCGTGATGACGCTATCCGAAAATGCCGATCCGAGTTTCATGTAACAATGCTACCTTTCAAAAAATTGCATGAAGATGAGCAGGAAAAATATTGAGTACAATGTGCCCCCGATTACCTCATAAAGGGTATGCCGTTTGAGTACTAATCGTGACCAGGCAACCAACGGCAATGCCAACAAAAAGAGCCACCATACGGCGCCAAACCATATAATCATATATCCGAAGGTTAACATATATATCGCCATATGGCCCGATATTTTTGTCCGGAGGGTAATGAGAGAAAACCCTGCTAACCAGACGATGAGGGCGATTCCAAAATCGGACAATGCGTTATTACCCCACATGAATATAACCGAAAAAAATACCGCACATATCCCTAAAAACGGTATGAGGGATTTCACCCGTTTAGAACGGTCGGATATGTCCCAATTGACGTCAAGCCGTTTCATCGCAAGTCGGCGAAGGATCAACGAAGCCAAAGAGAAAACGCCGATATAGATCAGGAACGATATGAGCGCTGAGTCACGAAGTCCCGCGTGCCACGCACCGGCGCCCATAAGAAACATAACGAGCACCATCGGCTCGGTGAGCGTGGAAATCAATGAAGCGATCTGCATTGACACTATTATACCTTGCGCGCGGCAATCTTTACCTTTGCAAGAAGAACGGGATCATCAAGCAGTTTTCCGCATCCTCGGACGACTGCCGTCTGCGGATCATCCGTAATCCACACGGGCATTTTTAACTCCGTCGCGACTAATTTATCGATACCCCGTACTTTACTCCCGCCGCCTGCCAGTACTATGCCGTGCTCCATGATATCACCGATAAGTTCAGGGGGTGTTTCTTCAATGGTTTCCGCAACCGCTTCGACGATCTCGTGGATAACGGGCGATATCGCTTCGCGAACTTCCGTTTCGGATAACCGCACCGAGCGGGGTAACCCCGTTTCAATGTCCCTTCCCCGCACAACCGTTTGCCGGTCGGTTTTATCCATGGGGTACGCGCTACCGACCGCTATTTTTACCTCTTCCGCAGTCGGTTCTCCGATGAGGAGTGAGTGTTTGAGCCGAACGAATGACACGATCGCTTCGTCCATCTCATCTCCGGCCGTCCGAATACTTCTATTCACCACGATACCTCCCAATGAGAGGACGGCTATTTCCGTGGTTCCCCCGCCGATGTCGCAAATAAAACTCCCCCGACTTTCCTGGATGGGAAGCCCCGCGCCGATCGCCGCCGCCATGGGCTCTTCAATAAGATACGCTTCCCGCGCTCCCGCCATAATGGCCGCTTCCGCGGCGGCGCGCCGTTCCACCTCGGTTACTCCCGACGGGATTCCGACGACCACTTTGGGTTTCGGGATACTGGGAAATCCCGCACGTTTGGGTTGCATATGAACGAGCCGTATATAGTGGGTAAGCATTGCGGCCGTCGCATCAAAATCGGCAATCACTCCGTCTTTGAGCGGACGTAACGCCTCGATAGTTTCGGGGGTTCTGCCTAACATGTGCTTTGCCTCACGACCGATGGCAACCACCCGTTTGGTTTTTCGATGCCTGGCGACCACGGAAGGCTCTCGGATCATGATGCCTTTATCTTTCACATAGACGAGCGTATTGGCCGTACCTAAATCGATACCGAGGTCGTGGGAAAGAAGACTAAAGATCCAGTCAAGCATGATGAAAATCATTCTATCACATCCGTGTATCGTGCCTTGCCCCGTGCGGTATAATACAAGCCGTATGGCGCGTATCGAACCCCGCTATGTGACCCCTTCGTATGAAGAGTCCGGTGATGCGGATTTTTTCGATCCCTCGGAACTTGGTTATCCTCCGGAAATGGAAGCGGCAGATGCGCAATATTACGACGCAGGCATGGGAGTAGTACCCGCTCGTGAAGAGGTAATCGGAAGAGTGGCGACGTTTTCCGGCGGCGCAATGGCATTGGTTGATCAGTTTATCCGCAGAGTATTGGTTACTCATAATCCCCGAACGGGAACGGTTCATTTTATGGAGCCTGACGACGATGCGCCGTTCGGATGGGACCAGGCGGAGCGCTACCCTGTCGAACAGACATGGAATCAAGGTGAGGTACAGGAAGAAGGAACGTTTGCGTATGCCGCGGAACAACCCGGCGCACGGGCGCCGTCGACCGATGTCTTTGCAATGTGGCGAAAAAACGGAGGAGAACCGACAAGACGATCGTCGTTTAAATATCCGCATCTCGGGCTTCGTAGGCATCCGGTCACGAATTCGGTTGTGGCAGGAGATCAACGCCGAAGTAGAGGCGCATAATGAGCCTGTTGGTCATAAAGCCGATGTTGGCTATCGACGATTGCTTGAGCGGAACGTCCTTGAAACGCAACAGTCCTTCATCGACAGTTTTCCTTCGTTATCGATGAGAATATTTGATATTTCAAATTCGCTTTTTTTGGTAAGAATACCCCGGTATTGATGCCGAAGCCAGGTGAGGAATCCCGGAACGCCGATAAAGTCCAGGCTGTGTCCGGTTTGACGCATCATTTCGCGATTCAATCTGGCCATATCGGCAAGCTGTGAACGGATGCCCTGAGTTTCAATTTTATTGGTAATTGCTTTGCCTTCAATTGCGTCCTGTACGATAAGATACCTTTCCGATTCGGGATCTTTATGAATCTCGGTGGGTACCGCATATTCGCCGAAATATTTTTTGACGAGCGCTATGTTTTCCGTGTCCTGATCGTATCCGGTGCTCATGAATCCTTTGCGCATCTGACGTGCCATTTTGATGACTTTCGGGGAGCCGTCGGGAGCTATGTAGGAAAACACGACATTGGTGAGTCCCTCACCAAGAGGAGTGGGGTTGACGTACTGCGGATCAATCCCGCACCGACGGAAAAACTCTGCCGTCGCGGGCATGAACTCCGCCCGTTCCCGCCACAACGGAGGTGCGGGCTTTTGGGCCTTTTTGGCTTTTACGGCTTCGAGCGAATGTTTGTCTATTTCAGGCTTTCCCTGATTTTTCCGTTCCGGATTTTTTATCGGATTTGTTTCCGCGGTTCTTTCCCGCGTACGCATCGGTGACATCTGCTCCCGACGGGAGAAAGCGCCTCCTGAAGTTTCTACCATAATGCTTTGGATTGTAGCACGTGACCGCGACGCCGAACATAGCAGTGCGTGTGCGAAAAACGTTTCACAGGCGATGCAATGAGACACAAGCAAATAACCGTGCGGGTAAATGCTATACTATACCGATGACCGAGTATCCTCCCGAGATCATTGAGGAAATCCGACAAGGTGCAAGAAAACTTCCTCCCGGAAAAACCGACCGTCGCCGTCCGACCACACGTGAGTCCTATCCGGACGAGCTAAAGTCAGCGCGCGCCGCAATTCACGGCGAACTGCGGCGACTTTTGGAAAAGGATCCGCTCTCAACCAAAGCACACATAGACCGCGTCATCAGACGGGTGAGTAAATTTGAGGATGAGCAAATCGCGGCCGACATCGCCTCGATACGGGCAATTCTCGGTTAAGGATTGTACCGATACGTTATTTCTTTCTTCCCCGTTTCAAAATCGGAACAATGTGTGCACCGAGCTTGCTACGGAGCGTCGCAAGATGTTTTGCCGCACTCCCCGCATCAACGGTATCGGCGGCTCCCTCGACCCCGCGACCGGTATGCACGTCATCGTCAGACATGCTTCTGGCGATTTCAGCAAGTGAACTGGCTCCCTGAATTTGGGCTTTGAGCGCCTGATATTCACGACCGGTAAGCTTACGTTCACCGCCGTCTGCAAGATACACTATCCGCTTATCGGGATCGACATCTAAACCAAGGGTTTCAATATACACGCGCGTCATAGCGAAGCATCGGATTTATACGGTAGGTTCTTCCGGCGGCTTCGTTTTGCCTTTCCGTCGGAAGTTTATACGGGCAATAAGATCCAAAAGCGGGATGTTTTGTGTTGCCATATCGGGTTTCTCGCCTATTTTGGGGATACGGGGCGCACCGACCGTCGTGGTGACTTCGTGCATGTCGGCACCTTCCGTTCGTGCGGCTACTAATACCCGTTTCGCTTTTCCTTCTGTATCCATATACAAATAATATACAACATTTATGTATTCCTTGTTTTTCTCAAAAGAACGAGTGCTTTGCTCGTTTTCTTAAGAAAAACCCCGACAAGTGATCAACGATATGATCAATTGCCTGTCGGGGCTCTCTCGGAATCCCGCCTCACGGCGGGGGTGTCGGCATCAACGGCAGCATGGCATCTATTGCCTGTTGTGCATAAAATGCGCAAAACTGCCAGTTTTGCTGAACTGCGAACAATCGCGCATCGTTTGCGTACTGATGTTGTATTTGCAGGGAACTTTCAAGGCTCTGAGCAAGAACCAGGTTGCCCTGACAAGCAGCAAACTGTTCGACTGCAACAACAGCGTTGTCAGCGTAAAACTGGCAGAATTGCCAGTTTCCCTGAGCGAGATAGCCGCGAGCATGATCTCCAAGCGGGTCAACACGATTGAACTCTTTTTCTTTGAGCTCGACCGCTTGGTACGCTGTGGCACACTCGTTCGCCGAATCAAGCTGATGAGTCAACAGCGAATCGACATGCGCTAGCACTTCATCACGTAGTTGGCGCACCCGTTTAAAGCTTGCGAGTTTTTCGTCGACGGTGACGGCATCTTTTGCCATCTGGAGATATTCCTTCGCCACCTGACATTGCTCGTCATAGTACGCATCCACTTCCTCCAAACGAAGCGGAGAGACGACTACTGCATCGCCGAACCCAAGTTTTTTGTAGGACTGCTCCCACTTTTCTTGGAATTCGGCTTGAAGCTCCGTCCCCTGATCATCGCAAAGTAAGTTTTTCACTTCCTTCGCGTTATTCAGGTGAGCTTCAATTTTTTGGCCTCTGTCAATCTTGTATGCCTGAATGCCTAAGGGCACAAGAATTGACAACGCGATAATCGCGATTATGAGAGGCCATTTCCATTTCGGTTCTTCGTGCATTGTTACCTTTTATACCTTTCTTTTTCTTTCTGAGTTGGTTGAGTTGGATTGATAATTGCTTCATTTCCCCGTAGCTCCGGGTACGAGTCCGTGCCCAGGGACACGGGGAAAATCCGCGATCCAAAAAAAGAAAGGTATATATTCCGAGAGATGTTAAAGAGCTTCCCGATCGGACGAATTAAAAGGCAGCAATATGCCCCGTTCCTCCGTTCAGGAACTCAATATTATAGGCTATTTTATGGGGAAAATCAAGAAAAATACAGATGTTTTGAGGCTAGTCCGAGGCTAGATAACTTTAGGCACGACCACTACTTTCCCGCCCGTTTCGGACGAGCTTCCTGAGGATACACTCTCCGCACGTCTTCTGCACGCTGCTTATCCAACACGGCAAGGTGTCTCAGCACCTCTTCTTCAGAAATTTGAGTAATAGGCACTCCCCGCTTACGGGCAAGTTGAGCACGTACGACGGTAAAGTCGACATCCCGCATACGCTCCTGCCAGGTAACCTCAGGCATACTGATCATGGTGAGAGTATACACCAAAAAAGGTCACGTGTTTTCCGTTGCGTGCTCTCCATCGTCAATACTAACCTGATGAAACCATCCCGCCGCACCCACCTCATACGGCACCGACGGCCATACGCGGTTGAGCACCCGCTTCGTCGCCTCGGTAAGTATGGGAAATTTGGTAATCCCGAGTTCGGCTAACCGACCGCGATGTTTGTTTAATCCCGAAAATACTACGGCAAAGGCCGATTCTTCGAGCCGATCCATGGCATCGGCAAGCGGACGAAGCCGAGGAGCCCATGCGCGAACCGTCTTCCTGTGCATTTGCGGATCCATCCCGTTTTGCCTAAACTGTTCTTCGAGAGCCTCGTGTAATCCTTCCCAGTCAAATCCGACCGTATTCGGGTGCCCGTAAATGATGTTGAAAGCGATATCCGGTTTCCCCAGCTCCCGGCGATGCCTGCCGCCGAAATCAAGAAGCCCGCTTGCCCACTGTTTGGAGCCGCTAAGAATTCCCGTCATCCAAACCGGTTGCAAACCGTTCCCGCGAAAGACGCCTATCACATCAAAGTTTCCGTCATCGCGCCTGGTAATACTTGCTGACCGTGAAAGCACACGAAACTTTGCCGCTTCGGAATACGGAAGAACGGTGACAAACTGCTGATGCGGCAATTCCCGCTTCCACCGCTCGGGCACCTCGACCTGCGGCATGTGAACAATTTCACCCGACACAGAAGGGGAAGCTGTTATTTCAGAATGAGACATGGAAATCGGTAATTTGCGTGCTTGCGCCTCCGGTGCTGTTGCACGGAATCGAATAGGTGACAAATAAGATGTTTCGGGCAGTGCCATACGTTTTCCCCTCATTTCAGCGGCCGCAATGCGGTAGCTGGAAAGAACGGGGAAAGAGAGGCCAGCGGTTGCTGGAATGTACATTGCTGTACCCTCTCTTTCCCGTATTTCGCCGTTCCCGGCACACTGTTGTCTGTCCCACTCTCGCGGGTCCAACAGGTGCCGGGCTTCCGGCTCCGTCGATCGACGGGCACCAATTCCCCACCTGGGGGTGCCCGTCGGTTACCAACGGAATTTTGTGAACGAAGGAAATCATTCGTCGTCATCTTCATCATCTTCATCGTCATCATCGTTGTAATACGTCGGTCGCTTTCCGGCAATCCACTCGAGAGCGGCCCATGCGGCACCGAGAATAACCTCTTCTCCGGTAAAACCGCCGAGTGCCAGAGCACCGATGATGAGAACGATAAAGCCACCCCGGACAATCCACATGAATCCTGTGAAGATCCACGGGAAATACTTATCCAGGAGCCTATATGCGCCGAAGCCTGCAATCGCGCCTACAATGAGAAAGATCGTGATACAGTCTCCCATATCAACCCTCCTCATCCTGCAACCTGCCATTGTCTGCCCGTTCGACAAGCTGACTCATGGCTTTAACGCCGGATTCGATGGTCGCGCACCACTGTTTCAAGATGCGATGCGTCCGCAGCGGATGAGTGACCATGGGCAAAATGAACACATCCCCGCCGGTTCCGCTCTTGTACACAAGCGCCCCCCACAAATCCAGCCGGTCTAACTCCCACCCCAGAAGCTCCGGGATGAAATACAGGATCGATTGGAGTAATCGAATCCAGTCGACCAACCAGATGTAGTGGATTTCCGGCACGTTCGAGGACGCTATCTGCGACGGTGAAAACCCATCCGAATCGGGAACAACATGCCCACCGACGGAAAGCCGCAGTCCACTTACCTCCACCTGATAGCCCGCGCTGGCAAACCATCGCTGTTTCACGAAGAGGAGCATGTCGGGACGTCCCCGAAGGAATGCGCCCCAGAACGGAACGGTAATATCAAGAGGGTCCTGATCGTACCGCTCGTGCAAAGCTTCAGCGCTGATCACCTTTTTCGCAAGCGAGATGTTGAGACTTTTGGCTCTTTCACGCGCCCGTTTGAAAATATCAGTTACGGTTGTCATACCATCTCCTTACATTGAAGACGGCATATCGTTGCGGTGATTGCCTTCTCCCGGGTCAGGTTCCTGATACAGGTATGGGATATGATTCCACACCCACAGGTGAAGCGCCAACGCCGCGCCGAACTGCCACATCGTACCCAAGAGCGTCAGGGCGGGCGGAATGATGCCGATGGCACGTGCCACCCAGGGGTTATAGTTGTCAGCCTTTCGGGCATAAACCTCCCGGGTTGCCGCGCTTCCGAGCACCAGTGCCACGCCAAAGTCGCCGGTTGCGACAATACCGACGATTGCTCCGATGATGAATGTGACCAAGTACGCGGCCACAGGAGGCAATTTCGGTGGCTTGTTGCTCGCGGGCGATTGCGACGCAGATGCCGGTGTATCATCACCCGATTGACCACCACCGCCTCCGGCGAAGCTAAACACAAACGGCGCGGCAAACACGCGTCCAAAGAAACGGCGCCACTCCTTGACCTTTTCAAACGGATCATACTGACGTTTCTTCTTCGATGAAGCGGGCTTGGTGACCATGTCGGTGGTTTGTACACCCATCAGCGCATCCGCGAATGCCTGATAGTAGGCGCGCTCAGCGGGATTATACTCTTCGGCGTCTTGTGAACGACGATAGTACTCCACTGCAAGCTCCTGACGTTCGGTTGCGTCTTTCTTGAGCTCCTCCCGCTTCGCCAGCCCCATCTTTCTTCCATGAGCCAGCGCACCGTTGATTTCAGCCGCTTTCACTGCTTCTGACTTACCTTTTCTTGCCATGGATCTATACCTCCTGAAAGGAGACTGTGAGAAATCGACAGTCTCCTTTCTCTAGCAAACATGCCTCACCCCTTACGGGATGGGTTGACCGGGCGTCCACGGATTGGTCGCCGTATTCCAGAGCGTGGGTTGAAGCGGAAATTCCACGAACTTGTCGTGTGCGCCAAAGTCAAGACCGGGCACGGCTTCAATGGCAACCTCTGCGGTGACGCGGAACTGGCTACCGTTTTCGTCAATGAACACCACAACGTCGCCTTCGCCGAGAACGCCAGACTGACCGCCGATTTCGTCAGGAACCAGATTCCAACCCTTGTTGGGTTCTTCAATCCAGACTTTGACGGTTTTGCCGCTCAAGCACCACTGGACATCAAGCGCAGTTCCTGCAGGCTCTTCTTTGCCGAGGGCGTCGCACCCAGTTTGAATGCGTAGCACTCTCGCCTGCTCAAAGAGTTGCCCCACCAGCTCGTCCATAATTTCTGACGCGTTCGTGTTCTTGGCGGAATCCACCAGGTCATTGACCGCGTTGACGTCAGAGATAACCAAGGTGAGCCAATCACGCAGTCCAGGCGGGTTTTCGATGGTCACGGTCTGCACCGGCGCCCAGTTACGCACGCAAGTGAGGTCTTGCACTTGGAAGCAGTATTCGTAATTGCTCCGAACCTTCGCTTCCATCTGGTCGTTCCAGTTTTGCGGCGTCACCAAGTCGATGCCGGTGGCTTTCATGTTCGAGATGAGCTGGCGAGCCGTTTGGACATTGGTCGCCGACAGCATAGAAAAGTCCGGCGCACCAGGCACACCTCCCACCAATGCAACGAACTGTTGCTGATAGCGCTGGAAGGTGGTGTTCGGGTCTTCATTCTCCGGCGGCGTCTGCGGTGGGATTTCTTCGGCTCCGTCTGAGTGCTGGGAATCGGACCCGCCCTCATCATTGCCGCTGCCGCCAGCGTATTCGATACCGGTCAGTTCACGCCAATCCTTTCCGGGCTCCACCGCTCCCCAGATTTGATGTTCCTTGCCGTTCCAGACAAAGGAAAATGCGGGGACTCCCGGATTGAAATTCGTGACTTCTTCCTTGGCTTGCTCGAAGTAGGGTGCGCCAGCAACGATGGTATCTTTTGCGGCGAAAACCCACACCC
>WBZO01005884.1_pt1 | contig 12170 bp, 10 predicted proteins | sample 5204261 | NCBI WGS metagenome assembly WBZO01 (sample SAMN12412400, study PRJNA552823) | activated sludge metagenome | isolation source: activated sludge from anammox sidestream of wastewater treatment plant... | place: USA: North Carolina | collected 2017-09 | reverse complement strand
GGTCGATTCCCAGCTTCTTCCACAGCTCGAGCCTCTGGGGAGGGACCCGGCGGGTGAACTGGATGGGGCCGTCCTGCTTGCCGAACTCATTCATTATTGCTGTGGCGAGAAGGGCAGGGCTGTCCACCCTGTATTCCTTCATCAGCCGGTCGAGCTTCTCTGGGTCTTTGATGCCGTAGGAGGGGGCTTTGCCCTCCACGATGAGCTGGAAGGCATGGGCTACATCCCTCCCGTGGTCGGAGTGAGCTGCTGCCCCGGCGGCAATGCTTCTCAGGAGGTTTCGCGCCACTATTATGTCTGCTGTGGCCCCGCAAACGCCCCTGCTTGCTCCCTCCCCAAATGGGTCAATTCGGCATGGTCCCTTGTTACAGTTTCTGCAGCATATGCCCAGCTCGCCAAAACCGCATTGAGGCTGCTGTTTTTCCAGTCTATCCCAGGCGGTCTCCAGGCCGGACTTCTCACAAGCCCGTAGCATCTCCTGGCAGGCAGGGTCCGTTGATTTGCTGCGAACATCATTGGTCATTTTCCAATCCCTCTATAGTGAGCACAAGTAGCGACGGAATCACCATTTAACTATTTAATCATGGTGTTTTGGTCGGAGAGAATTTGCTGAAACAGCGAGGAGCCAATTTATTCACTCTCATAGCCTTGCCACAGCGGACTTCCATATCTTTTCCCTTTCAAACGCCCAGCGCCAGCCGCAGGGTGTTTCGCACCGCCGGGGCCAGGCCCAGGGTGATCAGGGCCAGCTTGGTGAGGTTTCTCAGGGATCGGTCATCAATGGCCTTATCGATCATAAAAAGGGCGGGCAGGAGCACGATCAGCTTCAGTGGGTACATGACCGCCGCTGTTCCTGCCAGATCGATGAGGAACGTGGGGACGACATGCTTTTCATAGTAGCCAAACCAGTCCACTCCCAGGTAGGTGGAGCTGGCATCGAGCATATGGGCATAGACGATCATGAGGTTAAACCTGTCATCCAAAAAGGATAGGCCAGATATGGCTCTGCGAGAGAGCAGCAATCCTCCAGTCAGGGCGGAGCCGAGCAGAAATACTGCCCCGATGACCCAGCCGTTCTCCAGGCCCACCCCGAAAAGCAGCATGAGATTGAACAGGGTCCAGGCAAGGCCTATGGCGGCGTAGCCGTGATGGAATTGGTCCCCCTGAAGCCTTCTGGTGAGTATCAGTGATCCAGCGGTGACCAGGAAGACCAGGAAGAATATGAGGGGAGTGATTAATAGATAGCTCCAGGGCGGTTGCACGATCTCCGCGTCCTCTATCACCCTCAAGCTCGAGCCAGCCAGGATGTAGGGCAGGGTAGATAAGACCATCCGCTCATCGATCGCCAGATGGTAGTGGCGAAAGAGCTTCACCAGTCCCAGTATCGCCAGGCCCAGCACCACCGCCCAGGTGATCGTGTCCACTGGGTTGTAGCTCGTATCATAGATAATGGGGTGGATGTAGTACCTGTATATCCAGTCTGCTAAATCGATCACATCAGGTCATTGCACTCTCACAGTATTTCAGCCGATCGAAATATGGCGTGCAAAAAGTATTTATATTGCAGAACGACAAGCATGCTTGTCCATTTTCCGATTTTAGCTGAGGTAATTAAATGGTCGAGGTGTTCAAAGGTACAACTACGGTAGGTGTACTCTGTGATGGAGGTGTAGTCCTTGCATCGGAGAGCCGTGCTACCATGGGCAGCTTCATAGCCAGCAGCCAGGCCAAGAAGATCTATCAGATCGACGACCTGGTGGGTATGACCACTGCCGGAGGTGTAGGTGATGCCCAGTCTCTTGTCCGGATGGTTCAGGTGGAGGCCAGGCTCTATAAGATGCAAAGAGGCGAAGGATTGACGGTCAAGGCCGTCACAACCATGCTCGCCAATATTCTCTCATCCAGACGCTACTATCCTTTTATGGTTCAGCTCATCATGGGCGGTGTGGACAGATACGGCCCTAGGATTTACTCTTTGGATGCCCTGGGAGGTCAGATCGAAGAACGGAGGATTGTCGCTACTGGCTCCGGATCTCCGGTCGCTTATGGCGTATTGGAGGCCATGTACAAGCCGGGTATCAGCGTCGAGGATGGAACTGTTCTGGCGGCTAGGGCAATTCATAACGCTTTGAAGCGAGATTCCGCTTCTGGTGATAAGATCGAGCTCGTTAGGATTACAGATAAATATGAGGAGGTAGGCGAGCCGGAGTATTCGGAGATTATGAATCTCATTTAATCTTTTTTGGATGTGTAATATTGTCGGTAGAAGAAGTACTTTTTGAGCTCAAACGCAAGGTTCAGAGCAAACTGCCCCCGGACATCAACGTCACGGGGCTGGAGTTCGAGGGTCCGGAGCTGGTCATCTACACCGATGACCCCAAGAAGGTGGCTGATGACGGCGAGATCATAAGGAACCTCGCCAAAGAGCTTCGCAAAAGAGTGGTGGTCCGGCCGGACCTGAAGGTATTGGCAGATCCTGAATCTGCCATAATAAAGATCCAGGAGGTCGTGCCCAAAGAGGCAGTCCTCACCAACTACCACTTCGACGGCGAGACCGGTGAGGTGCAGATCGAGGCGGAGAAGCCCGGGCTAGTGATCGGCCGCCATGGTGCCACCCTGCGGGAGATCACAAAGCTGATCGGCTGGACGCCGAAGGTGGTCAGAACCCCGCCGGTTAGATCTTCGACCATCGCTAATATCAAGGATTACCTGCGCAGCGTGCAGAGCGAGAGAAAAAACATCCTGCGCACAGTGGGCAGGAAGATCCACCGTGATATTGCTTCCAAGGACCAGTGGGTCAGAATAACCACCTTAGGCGGCTGTCGGGAGGTGGGCAGAAGCTGTATGCTCCTCTCCACTCCAGAGTCCCGTATTATCATCGACTGCGGAATAAATGTGGGATCGGATGACTCAGCCACCCCATACCTCTATGTACCTGAGGTCTATCCCTTGAACCAGATCGATGCGGTGGTCCTGACCCATGCTCACCTGGACCATGCAGGCCTTGTTCCCATGCTCTATAAGTACGGCTATGAGGGCCCCATCTACTGCACTCCACCTACCAGGGATCTTTTCGTTCTATTGCAGCTGGATTACATCGAGATCGCGGGCAGGGAGGGGAACCGTCTTCCCTATGACTCAGGAATGATTCGCGAGGCGCTTAAGCATACCATCACCCTCAACTATGGAGACGTTACCGACATTGCTCCCGATACCAAGCTGACTATGCACAACGCCGGGCACATCCTGGGCTCGTCCATCGCCCATTTCCATATCGGTGACGGCCTATATAATGTGGCCTTTACTGGAGACTATAAGTTCGAGAGAACCAGGCTCTTCGATCCGGCGGTCTGCAACTTCCCCCGCCTGGAGACCCTGGTGACCGAGGCCACCTACGGGGGGACGAACAGCATCCAACCCTCTCGCAAGGAGGCGGAGGTCAATCTGATCAAAGTGGTAAAGGAGACCATCAACCGGGGCGGCAAGGTTGTAATCCCCGCTTTCTCTGTTGGCCGCAGCCAGGAGGTGATGGTGGTCTTAGAGGAGGCGATCAGAAAGAAGGTGATCGATGAGGTGCCGGTCTGCCTGGACGGCATGATCTACGAGGCCACCGCCATTCATACTACATACCCGGAGTACCTCAATAACGATCTTCGGGATCTTATATTCCATAAAGGAATCAATCCATTCCTAGCGGAGTGCTTTGTCCAGGTGGAGTCTCCCAAGCAGAGGACGGAGATAGTCGAAGGGCCGCCTTGCGTTATACTGGCGACGAGCGGCATGCTCAATGGCGGACCGGTGATCGAGTATCTCAAGCGCCTGGGGCCGGATGAGAAGAATACCCTAGTCATCGTCGGCTATCAGGCAGAGGGAACCCTTGGAAGACGGATTCAGAAGGGATGGAAAGAGGTCCCGCTATCAGTCGACGGAAAGACCCAGACGGTGAAGATCAACCTGGAGGTTACAACAGTCGATGGCTTCTCCGGTCACTCCGATCGCCAGCAGCTCATGGAGTACCTGAGGCGCATATATCCCAAGCCCGGCCGGGTTCTAACCAACCATGGCGAGGAGGGCAACTGTCTGGATCTGGCCAGCTCCATCTACAAGAGATACCGGATTCCCACCATGGCTCCCATGAACCTGGAAACCATCAGGCTGATCTGATCTTCAAAAGCTTTATCAAAGAAAAGGCATAATGTCAATCCTAGTTATTACCGTGAGGTTCTTGTGACTGGAAAAAGGACGCGGATCATCAATGATCCATCAGATCTGGTTCCATTATTGCAGGCCTTCGGCTCAGCCGTTCATAAGAAGATATTCGATGAGCTAAGCCGGGAATGGCGAACTGAGCGGGAGCTAGCTGGCCTTTTCGGCGATGACGCTGGCGTCCACAGAAGCGTAGCCCTTCTGCGCAAGAGTGGCCTGATAGAGACGAAGTGGAGGGTGCCTGAGCCCGGGGAGAGCCCGGAGAAAGAGTATCATTCCACCTACTCTCGCATCCAGGCCAACTTCCAAGCCACCATGGAGGATCTGAGCGAGCTGATCAGCCTTACTTTTATGTCCGATGAGGAGCTGAGGGAGGTAACTGAGACGCTGCAGAAGATGGTTAATGGAGGCAACAACTCGCTTTCTAATCTTTCCCGGGAGCTGGGACTCAGTCAGGTATTCATTCGTGGCGTGGCCAAGAGGGCAGAAGGACTGGCGGTGCGAGGACAGCGGATAGAGCCTTATGAAGAGGATTTCTGATGGCCAATGTATTGCAGAGCAAGAGGGAAAGCTCTCGTTTTCAGATTCTGGTTGAGATTGCTGCCCATCAGCCCAACCTCCGCCAAAAGGAGGTGGCAAGCAAGCTTGGTGTCACCCCTCAGGCGATCTCCGAGTACATTAAAGAGCTGGTGGTAGACGGCCTGGTAACTACAGACGGCCGCATGCGCTACAGCATCACCAAAGAGGGCGTTGAGTGGCTGCTGGAGAGCGCTGCTGAGCTGAAGCGATATGCTCGGGTGGTGATGGAGGAGATCATCAGCCATGTGTCCGTCTGGACGGCGATAGCTGAATCCGATTTGGTCGAGGGAGAGAGGGTCTCCTTGGAGATGAGAGGCGGCCTTTTGTATGCCAACAAAAAAGAAAATATCGAGGCCAGCGGGATTGTCATTGCCAGTGCCAGCGAAGGGGAGGATGTGGGCATCTCAGACTTGCGGGGATTGATAAGCCTGGAGGAGGGGAGGATAACCCTATGCAAGGTTCCGCGAGTGCAAGCAGGCGGATCGAGAGGGGTTGACCTGGAGGTTTTGAAAGGCCTGCTCTCAGAGGAGAGGATGGTGGGGTGCCTGGGAATTGAGGCCCTGGTGGCTCTGAAGAAGGCCGGCAGGAAGCCGGATGTGCTCTTCGGTGCCAAGGAGTTCGCGGTGGAGGCGGCATACCATGGAGTCAGCTCTCTGGTGGTGAGCGTGGACGAGCAGATCCCCGGCCTTTTAACCCGCCTGGAGTCCGAGGGCCTGAAGTACGAGCTCATAGATCTCACTCTTGGCTGAATCGAACTCGCAGATTCAAAGATGACTTTTCAGGTTCTTGCTCAGGCGGACAGGTCTCGCATACAGTTATTGCCCCAGAGCGGGGACAAGGTTCTCTTCGAGGGCCATTTGCGCTTGAAGGACATGCCCCAGGGGCCAAGGGTCTTCAAGTTCCTGGTCAAGAAGGAGAATGAGGCCGAGAGGTACCTTCCTCCGGAGGATGCAATGAGGCTGCTTCGCAAAGCCGGGGCCATCTATCTTGTCAGGGGGGACTCGGCTCTGGAAAAAAGGTTCATGGAGCTATTGGAGGCCTACCAGCTGCAGTACCGCTTCGTCCAGGTCTGCGGCCATTGTCTGGGGCAGAAGAGGGTGACCTATGTGGGGCGAGATGCCATAACCTACAAGGGCGCCCGCATCTGCGAGAACTGTGCAGCAGCAGAGCTTCTCCGAGAGGCTGATTTTCATCATCTGAGCCGTCCTGCCAAGTCCCATCTGGCCAGGATCCTGAAGAAGAGGCGATCTTTGGATGATGTCATCGGCCTGCTATCTTTGCAGAGGCTTGAGCCTGAGCTAACCCGGTTTGATTTCATTCCCGCCAGCCATGAGGAAACTGGTCTGCCCCTGGATTCAATCGACCTGCCTGGACCCCTTAAGGAGCTGTTGCGTCGCAGGCTGACAAGACTCCTGCCCGTCCAGTCCAGGGCGATCTCCGCCGGTCTCCTGGAAGGAAAAAGTCAGCTGGTTGTATCAGCTACAGCTACTGGTAAGAGCCTGATCGGAGAGATGGCGGGGATAGGGAACCTTTTGCAGGGAAAGGGCAAGCTACTGTTTCTGGTGCCTCTGGTGGCCCTGGCCAACCAGAAGTACGATCAGCTCTCCGCTTATAATGAACTGGGCTTTCAGACATCCATTCGGGTGGGAACAAGTCGCATCCGTCTGGGAAAGAAGAGGAAGATCGTCCAGAGCCTTAATGCTGACATAATATCCGGCACCTACGAGGGCATAGATCAGGTGATCCGCACCAAAAAGAGCCTGGGGCGGGTGGGAACGGTGGTGATCGATGAGGTTCATATGCTGGAAGATGCTGAACGCGGCCATCGTCTGGCTGGGATGATCGCCCGCCTGAGAAATGCTGCCCCAGAGGCGCAGTTCATCTTCCTCTCCGCCACAGTAGGAAATCCGGGGGCCCTGGCCAAGCAGTTGAATGCAGCTTTAGTGGAGTACGAGGTGCGGCCGGTGCCCATTGAGCGCCATCTCATCTTCTCCTCGGGAAAAGAGAAGCGAACGCTCTTGCGCCAGTTGGTCGCCCAGGCGGAGAAGCTGACATCGTCTACCGGCTACCGTGGCCAGACCATAATCTTCACCAACTCTCGCAAAAATTGCTATAACCTCGCTCAGGCGATCCCCGGGGCGGCAGCTTATCATGCCGGCCTGCAGTATCCAGAGAGGAAGAGAATCGAGGAGCTATTTGGCCAGGGAAAGATCAGCACTGTGGTGACGACCGCAGCTTTGGCCGCCGGGGTAGACTTTCCCGCCTCCCAGGTAGTCTTCGAGTCCCTGGCCATGGGCATCAACTGGCTGAATGTGCACGAGTTCAACCAGATGCTGGGAAGGGCAGGCAGGCCGGGCTATCATGACCTGGGATTGGTCTACATCTTGGCCGAGCCAGGCCGACGGTTCTCCTCTGGTCGGGGGGAGTCAGAGGATGAGATGGCACTTGCCCTTCTGCATGGCGCTATGGAGGATGTGGCCCCGGAGTTCTCGGATGAGCAGCAGCAAGAGGAGGTCTTGGCCAATGCGGTCGCCTCCAGATCCCGTCAGGAGCTGGAGAAGCTGCATGATCTAACCCTGGGTCTGGATGATCTGGATAGCGCCCTGAATTCTCTCGAGAGGGCAGGTTTGGTCAAAGGCTTTGAGCCCACCCGCCTCGGAGCGGCAGCAGCAGCCCATTTTCTCACCCCAGATCAGACAAATCTCATCGCCAAGAGGATTGGTAAAGGAAGATCCGCTTTGGAAGTGGCAGTTGAACTGGAGGGTTTTGAGGCTATTTATCTGAAGTTCGCCGAGCATATATCCACCAAGCTGCATATGCAGGTCTCCCAGAGGGCTCTGCATGGCTCATTTTTGGATCTATTGAGCAGCTCCGACCTGAACCAGCTGGAGAGGAAGATTCAGAGATACTGCCTGGACTTCGTCCGCGACTTTCTCCGCTGCACCTGCAAGGAGTCTCCCTACTGCGGCTGCGTCCAAAAAAGCATATCATTGTCCATTCTCGATCTGAGGGCGGAAGGCAAGAGCCCGGAAGAGATCATCGATTACTTCAGCGATAGATATGGAATGTATGCCTACCAGGGCGATCTGATCAACTATTTAGACCAGATGGTACGCTATCTGGAGGCCATAGGATCTGTGGCCAGAGTGCTGGGAAAGCCAGAATTAGCGAAGGAGGCGGAGGAGTGGAAGAAAAAGATCGAGGGGGAGTGATCTGATCGCCAAACCGAAGCCTCAGGGATGAGAAAAAAGGTCCTCTTCGACATTTGAAATATATTGCAGGATTTAAATGATGCCTTTTGACTTGAGGGCCACCTTCATTTCTGCTACTTCGCTTTCCAGCTTATCGAACCTCTGGTCCATGCGGCCCTTTATCTCTTTCCTGGATTGCCTCACCTCTTCGATGAGAGTCTCCTGGCCGGATAGCGTATCCTTTTGCAGATCGATCATGACATCCATCTTGCCGCTCAAATTATCATTCATTTGATCGATCTTATCGCTTAAATTATCATTCATTTGATCGATCTTATCGCTTAAATTATCATTCATTTGATCGATCTTATCGCTTAAATTATCATTCATTTGATCGATCTTACCGCCAATATTTTGATTCATATTATTCACGGCGACGATCAGATTTTTGAGATGGTCTGCTGCCGTATCCAGCCGAGAATCCGTCTCTCCTCTATCCACCAGCTTATAGAACCGATTGACGTCGTCCCTTGGGGTGGAATACTCCTTCTCTATGCTGGATACATCAATCAGGGTATTCTTGATGCAGATGGCCTCTTCAAACCACTTCAGCTTATCCTCATCCCCTTCGGCTATGATCTTGACCCGGCCATCATCCAGGTTCTCAACCGTCCCCTTCAATCCCAGCACCCGGGCTATATCCGTGACCCTGGCACGGTATCCCCTCTGATGCACGTTGCCCGAGACATAGGCAGTAAGCCTCTTCATCAATATGAGGATTTTATGCTCTTTGTATATGATTATATCGTCTTGCCTGAAAAATCAATGCAAAGTGATGGATGAAGGGCATGGCCGAGGGTTCGGACCCGGAGCGTTCTCGGGGCGCTAAGATGATATAAATAAAGTGCAAACAAAGCCATGGGAGCCTGCTTGTATTAATACATCCGGGCATCATAAACATGAGGAGAATACATGAAGATATCAGCGTTAATACCGATTGGCATGGTCTTTATAATGATTATAGCAGCCCTGACCATCAGCGCATCAGCTGGGTGCTCAACTTGTTCTAAGGAAGGGGACTGGACCCTAAGCGCAACCAGCTTCCTGGAGGGTATTCCCATTAATGAAACCCAACAGGATTATGGACCAAAGGCAACGCGCATGACCACTTCTCAGTTTGAGAAAGAATCCGGGGCAGAGAAGGAGAACCCAGAAGGCACAGCAATTGCCGCTCCCGCTCAGATTGAACCCACTGCTAACACGGGTTCCGGGCCAGCTATATTCCTGGTGAGCATCAATGCCGATCCGATAAATGTGACAGCAGGCAGCACCGTCAATATCACTGCTTTGCTTGCCGCCGCTGGTGATGGACTGACTACAAGCGACAATAATAGCACTTCTGACAGCCAGAGCAGAATCACCGCCAGCGCCACTATAATTAATTCTACAGGCATCAATTCGGGAAATGCGGTCTTGATCAAGGGCTCTGGGAATGAGTATACCGGCATTTGGAATGCCAATGTCCCTCCAGGCAAATACAGCGTCAACGTGTCTGCCGCATCATTGCAGGGAAGTGAGACCTTCAATGGTGTTCTGCAGATAAATGTGCTCGAATAGGGCCTTGAGGCCATGCGGGTGGCAGGCCCATTAAAGAAGCTCGGATAACATCCGCCTTCGAGGCAGATCGGTCTCCATAAGACGAAACTTGGGACGGAGCCTTCCCCTGAATTTGCTCCAGGTGAAGAGGAGGATGGTGTTGGCGCTATCCGTCTCCATTTGTTTATTTTTCAGGCTCTCCAGATCCTCTTTCTCCTCTGCTGTCAGGTCGATATCGAACTCTCTGCCGGTCTTCCAGTTGAAAAGTCGGGCCAGAAATATAGTTCGAATGTGCTCCTGTCTACCTCTGGAGAGCTCCTCTTCGGCAAACAGATCTGCAGCATACTCCACCGGGCTTTTTATCCTCTGGCACTTCTCATCCGGCTGGCATAGCTCAAGATCCTCAATGCCCAGGTCGGGATAGCCCTTGCTCTGCCGCTGCATAGTCTCGCACTTTGGGCAGTTCATATTCCCAAACCATTTCCTGTAGATCCTCTCCTCTGTAGATATAGCACCCCGCCAGAGGGATCCTGCCTCCTTTTCGTTCCAACCGCATTGGCCCAGGAATGAGGCCAGGATCGCTCCTCTCCTGTGCATTCCCTTTTCGCCTCCAGGCCCTCTAATTATATTCTTTATGCAAGGAGGGAATTCGCTGGCTGAAATTGCATTTAAAGAGATCCAGATCGTCTCCTCATGCTCTTCTATTGCCAGCACTGATATGGGAATCTCCTCCTCGACCTTGGCAGAAGGATGTGATCTGGGTGGTGGTGGCATTTTCTGCTCAATCTCTTCTCATTCTCGCTTGTGGCCTCCCTCGAAGTAATCGTGGGTATCCTTATCCGGCCGGGCCTCCTGAGGTGCGGGGACCAGACCCTTTTCCACCTCATAGCTCATCCTCTTCTTGAGAATGCACCCTCCTTTGCGCAGCCCTCCTAACGGATTTTTGGGAGTGCCCATGGAGTTCATGCATCGAGCCATCACCGCTGCTCCTCTGGCCAGGCCATCGTCCACGAAGACCACATTTCTGTCCGTATGATCATACAGCCCGAGCTTATCTATCTCCTCTAAGATCAGGCGGGGCTTGTTGCCTGTGATACCCGCCCTACCGGTCACACCAATGGCGGTCTTGCCGGTGACTATGCCCTCCTCGACCCCAACCTGGACCAGCCTGCGGGCCACCCGGGCCATGGCCAGATCCAGAGCGCCAAAGAGTACCTTCAGATCTCGGCTTTTGGCGCTATTGATATCCGCGCCGATTCCGGAGAGCTTCTCCAGGTCGCTGCCGTTTACCCCCACGTCACAGCCGATGAGGACCACATTGTTCTTGGCCGCTGCATCTGGATTCACCGGAACGAGGCCGTATTTTTTGCGGTTTAATGGAACCTTTTCGATGATCACCAGCTCGTCAATCCGGTCGGCATAGGCCTGGGCCTCCTTTCCATAGTCGGGCTTCAGGCCAGCGTCGAATATGTCCAGGGTCGCCCCTATCTTCCTGTCCACCAGCCCTGTGCCCTGGACCACGGCATCAGGTATGGCACCAGCGAGGCCCAGTAGGTTGCCAATGGTATGGGCATAGGGCAGCTCTTCGCTCGTCACCCTTCCGTCCAGGGTGGTGCCGAAGTCCATAGAGAGGCAGGGGTTTCGAAAGTCCACATCTGTCCAGCGGCTGCCCTCCTTGATTCCGGCGGTGGCAAGCTCTCCTTCCATCTCGTTGGCCACCACCTCTACTCCGGTGGACCCCTGGGGCGGGAAGCAGGAGGCCACCGCTCCCATGAAGATGACCTTCTCGATCATGGTATATCTCTTGAACTTCTCCAGGATGTTGTGTATGCTCATCGCCGGGGTCATGAGCCGGGGAGGGACGCCGGCATCGAGGCAGCCCTGGGCCAGGGCTTGAATGAATATTCCTACCTGCTCGGGAGAGTCCAGCTCGGCCACTACACCGGTTGAGCGCACCACGAAGTTCAGATCGGTCTTGATGTCCAGCCGAGCTCTATCGTGGCTCTCGATCAGGGTGTCCTTTACCAGCTCGGCAACGGACTCCTTGGTGAGGGGCGTGCCATTGATGGTATGGGCAAAGATCTCTTCTCCTGGTTTTGGTGGCCTCACATCTCTGGTCATCTTTACCGTCTTGTTCACGATGTAGGTCTTGCCGGTATTCAGATCGGTAGCAGTGAGTATGCTCTTAGTGGTGGTATTGCCCACCTCCACCGAGGCCACGATGTAGAAGGGCTTGCTCCTCAGATCCAGGTAGTTGAACGGCGGGCTTTCCGCTATGCGTGGTTTCATTTTCGGCTTGAAGAGGCGACCGAGGTTCATGGCAGAAAAGAGAGCGCTGGAGACATTAAAGCTTTGGGTTGAGGGATCAAAATCCCAGATGCGCTAAAAGGATGCTCTTCTCCCGATTATGTGGGTAAACTACTCCGGCCTAAAGACCGGAGCTTTCAGTAGCCCTGAAAGGACTGCCTTGAGACTTGGAAGTCCTTCCGAGCCTCCAGGCCGGTCTACATAGCGGCCCAAGAAAGCTATATTCTTAGCACCATTGAAATCAGCATCGCCAGACCAACCACACACAGGACACTTGAAGCTCTTGCCATT
>WBZO01005883.1_pt1 | contig 12170 bp, 7 predicted proteins | sample 5204261 | NCBI WGS metagenome assembly WBZO01 (sample SAMN12412400, study PRJNA552823) | activated sludge metagenome | isolation source: activated sludge from anammox sidestream of wastewater treatment plant... | place: USA: North Carolina | collected 2017-09 | reverse complement strand
CGGGGGCCGAGGTGGCCGATCACCTCCGACGCGCAGAGCGCGCCCAGCCGGCCCGTGACCCCGAGCGGAAGCCCGTGCGTGAGGCCGTACAGGAACCCGGCCGCGAACTGGTCGCCGGCACCGGTGGTGTCGACGACCGCGTCGACGGGCACCGCGTCGACCACGTGCACCTCGCCGTCGCCGACGACCACGGCCCCCGCCTCGCTGCGGGTCAGGGCCGCGACGGCGCACACGTCGCGGACACGGGTCAAGGCGTCGTCGAAGTGGTTCTCCTCGTACAGCGAGCAGATCTCGAGCTCGTTGGCGAAGAGGACGTCGACGTCGGACTCGACCAGCTCGCGGAACTCGTCGCGGTGGCGGTCGACGCAGAACGGGTCGGACAGCGTCAGCGCCACGCGTCGGCCGGCGGCGTGGGCGGCGGCCGCCGCGGCCCGGATCGCCTCCTTGGCCGGGGGCTGGTCCCACAGGTAGCCCTCGAGGTAGGTAACCGCCGCGGCGGCGATCAGGCGGTCGTCGACGGCGTCGGGGCCGAGCGCGCTGGAGATCCCCAGGTAGGTGCACATCGTGCGCTGGGCGTCGGGGGTGACCACCACCAGGCACCGGCCGGTGGGCAGGTCGCCCGACGCCGGACCGGTGTGGAAGCGGACACCGAGGGCAGCCAGGTCGTGGGCGAAGACGCGGCCGAAGTCGTCGTCGGCGACCTGGCCGATGAACGCCCCTCGCCCACCGAGCGACGCCAGGCCGGCGATGGTGTTGGCCGCCGAGCCGCCCGACGACTCGGTCGTCGGGCCCAACATCCCGTACACCTCGTCGGAGTGCTCGAGGTCGACCATCGTCGCCGTGCCGCGGGCCAGGCCGCTGCGGTCGAGGAAGGCGTGCTCCTCGTGGCTCAGGACGTCGACCAGGGCGTTACCGACGGCCACCACGTCCAGTTCGGTCTCGTTCACGGGCATCCTCGGGTCGGGGTCGCCGGTCGGGCCGGTCGCGCCGGTCGGGCCGCCCGGGGGTCGGTCAGGTCGCGGACCGCACGGGGGCGCGGGGGTCGAACCGTACCGGCTGCGCGCCGGCCCCGAGCGGCTCGGGGTGCGCCTCCACCGGGCGCAGGCGGCGGCCGGTGGTGCGGGTGCGGCCGTAGAGCGTGGTGCGCTGCTCCAGGCGCCGGCCCAGGCCGTCGACCATCGCCTGGAACTCCTGCTCGTCGAGCTCCTGGCCGTGGGACGCGCCGGCGGCCCGGGAGATGTTCTCGTCCATCAGGGTGCCGCCCAGGTCGTTGGCCCCGGCCCGCAGGATCTGGGCCGTGCCCTCGAGGCCGCACTTCACCCACGAGACCTGCACGTTGTCGATGTGGCCCCGGTACGCGATGCGGCCCACGGCGTGCACGAGGAGCGTCTCCCGGAACGTGGGCCCGGGCCGGGCCCGCTTCTGGAGGAACAGGGGCGTGGCCATGTGCACGAACGGCAACGGCACGAACTCGGTGAAGCCGCCGGTCTCCCTCTGGAGGGCACGGGTGCGGAGGAGGTGGCGGGCGACGTGCTCGGGCCGCTCCACGTGGCCGAACATGATCGTGACGTTGGAGCGCAGCCCCACCGAGTGCGCCACCCGGTGCGCTTCGAGCCACTCCTCGGTGTCGACCTTGTCGGGGCAGATGACGGCCCGGACCTCGTCGTCGAGGATCTCGGCCGCGGTGCCGGGCAGCGTGGCCAGTCCGGCGGCCTTCGCCTCGAGGAGGTAGTCGCGCAGCGGCACGCCGAGGCGGCGGGCGCCCTCGGTCACCTCGAGTGCGGTGAAGCCGTGCACGTGGATGTCGGGGGCGACCTCTTTCACGGCCCGGATCACCCGCAGGTAGTAGGCGCCGTCGAAGTCGGGGTGGATCCCGCCCTGAAGGCAGACCTCGGTCGCGCCGCACTCCACCGCCTCGACCACCCGGCGCTGGATCTCGGCGTCGTCGAGCAGGTAGGGGGTGCCGCGCAGGTCGAGCGACAGCGGGCCCTTGGAGAAGGCGCAGAAGCGGCACTTGTAGGTGCAGATGTTCGTGTAGTTGATGTTGCGGTTCCTCACGAAGGTGACGTCGTCGCCCACGGCCGCGGCCCGCAGGGCGTCGGCGACGGCGGCGACGCGACCCACCTCGGCACCGCGGGCGCCGAGCAGGGTGACTATCCCGGCCTCGTCGACCTCCTCGCCGGCCTCGACTCCGTCGAGGACCTCGCCGACCCGGCTACCGGCCCGCGCCGCCGCCATCGGGACGAGCCGCGGCGGAAGCGCCTCTCCACCCGCCGACCAGGCCTCGGCCGGGTCGCGGGCCAGGCCTTCGCAGTCGGAGTGGACCAGCACCGCGAAGCGCACGGCCGGGTCGAGCCACTCGTCGGCCGCGTGGACGTAGGGAGGGTGGACGGTCAACCGGGCCGCGAGCTGCTTGCCGGCCCGCTCCGTCGCGGCGGCCAGCACCTCGATCGCCGGCCAGGGGCGCTCGGGGTTGACGTGGTCGGGGGTGACGGGGGAGACGCCGCCCCAGTCGTCGAGGCCGGCGCCGATCAGGGCGGCGAGGGTCTCGGGTTCGGAGAGGTTCGGCGGGGCCTGGACCCGCACCCCGTCGGGGAGGAGCAGGCGGGCCAGGGCCACGGCGCGCAGGAGGTCGTCGGGCGGCGCGGCGGGGTGGCGGTGCATCGCGGTGCCGGGCTTGGGCCGGAAGTTCTGGACGATCACCTCCTGGACGTGGCCGTGGCGGGCGTGCGCGGCGGCGATGGCGGCCAGGGCCTCGGCCCGCTCGGCCTCGGTCTCGCCGATCCCGACCAGGATCCCGGTGGTGAACGGCACCCGGGCCCGACCGGCGGCGTCGAGGGTGGCCAGCCGCCGTTCGGGGGTCTTGTCGGGGGCGCCGTGGTGCGGCCCGCCGGGCTCGCCGAGCCGGCCGGCGAGGGTCTCGACCATCATCCCCTGCGACGGGGCCACCCCCCGCAGGGTCAGCAGCTCCTCGTAGGGGAGGGCCCCGGCGTTGGCGTGCGGGAGGAGGCCCGTCTCCTCGAGCACGATGCGGGCCACGTGCTCGAGGTACCCGACCGTGGATGCGAACCCGTGGGCCTCCAGCCAGTCGCGGGCGACCGGGTAGCGCGCCTCGGGCGCCTCCCCGAGGGTGAACAACACCTCCAGGCAGCCGGCGGCGGCCCCGGCCCGGGCGATCTCGAGCACCCGGTCGACGGGCAGGTAGGGCGAGTCGATCCGGGCCGGCGCCTTGGCGAAGGTGCAGTATCCGCACCGGTCGCGGCACAGCATCGTCAGCGGTACGAACACCTTGGGCGAGTAGGTGATCCGGTCGCCGGTCAGGGCGTCGCGGCGCGCCGCGGCCGCCCGGGCCAGCTCGGCCGTGGGCCGGTCCAGGAGATCCTGGACGGGAGGGGCGAGGGGCATGCCCGGCAGCCTACGCCCACCTTCGCGGCGGACCTCCCACACCCGCGCCGCCGGGTCGGCCCGACGGTCGGACGGGGGGGTCCAGCTCGTCTCCCCCGGCGTTGGGACAGTTCTCGTCGCATGGCGTCGGTTTGTGACCCAACGCTCGGGGGGTCGACCGGGGGGGTCCAGCTCGTCTCCCCCGGTGTTGGGACAGTTCTCGTCGCATGGCGTCGGTTTGTGACCCAACGGTGGGGGGTCGACCGGCCCCCGGGTACCGCAGGACCACCTCGGTGACCCTCCGGGCCAGGCGCCTACCCCTCCGCAGGAAGAACGGCACCCCGGCCCATCCCCGGTTCTGGAACTCCAGCCGGAGGGCTAGGTAGGTCTCCACGTCGCTGAGCGGGGCGACACCCTCTTCGTCGCGGTAGCCGGGAACGGGACCGGTCCCGGCCGCGCCCCGCGTGTACCGGCCCCGGACCACCGACGCCGCCAGGTCCGACGGATCGAGCCGCAGCACGGCACGCCTTCATCTTCTCGTCGCGCTCGTCGCGGATCGCGTCGGCGGAGAACGGGGCCGGCGGTTCCATGGCGGTTGGCGCCGGGACCTGGACCACGGCCTTGCGGACCCGTTCGGGCGATACTACGGCTCGTGGATCGGCGGACGATCGGCGTCTACGACGGCCGGGCCACGGAATGGCGGGACCGGCGACCGCCCCGGCTCCTCCACGAAGCGGCGGCCTTCCGCGACGCGGTCGGGCCGGGCGCGGGCCGGGTCCGGGCCGACCTCGGCTGCGGCCCCGGCGGCTACCTCGACGCCCTGGGCGCACCCGTCGTGGCGCTCGACGCGTCGGCCGCGATGCTGCGCCTGGCCGCTGAGGCGTGCCCGGCGGCGTGGCCGGTCCGCGCCGACATCGAGAGGCTGCCGCTACGCAGGGGGTCGCTCGCCGGCGCCTGGGCACGGGCCAGCTACCTGCACGTCGCTCGGGAGCACCTGCCCCTGGCCCTGGCCGAGCTCCACCAGGCCGTGCAGGTCGACGCCCCGGTGGTGATCACCCTGAAGGCGGGCCGCTACGAGGGCCACGCCCTGGCCGGCGACCCGTTCCCGGGTCGCTTCTTCGCGTGCTGGGAGCCGGAGCCGCTCGCCGACGTCGTCACCGGCGCCGGGTTCGAGGTCCACGAAGTCGAGGCCGACGACGCCTGGATCACGGTGACCGGCCGACGGATCCGATCTCTACCCGACACGGTGGGCCCGGGGATGCACCTCCTCATGTGCGGGATCAACCCGAGCCTCTACGCCGCCGACGCCGGGGTCGGCTTCGCCCGGCCCGGAAACCGCTTCTGGCCCGCGGCCCTAGAGGCGGGCCTGGTGACCGCCGGCCGTGATCCCGGGGCGGCGCTCCGGGACCACGGGATCGGGATGACCGACCTCGTGAAGCGGGCCACCCCCCGCGCCGCCGACCTGTCGACCGCCGAGATACGCGAGGGCACGGCGCGCGTGGAGCGCCTGGTGCGGTGGCTGCGCCCCCGGGCCGTCTGCTTCGTCGGGCTGGCCGGCTGGCGCGTCGCGGTCGACCGCCACGCCACGGCCGGCGTGCAGCCCGGCGGGTTCGGCGGCGTCCCGGCTTACGTGATGCCGAGCACCAGCGGCCTCAACGCCCACTCCCGCCCCGCCGACTTCACCCGCCACCTCCGCGCCGCGACGGCCTTGGCCGACCGATCACCCTGAGGCCTCAGGACGTGAGCTCGGCGGCGCGCTTGGCGAGGGAGTCGAGGCAGTCGTGGAACGCCCGTGAGAAGGCCGCCACGCCGTCGTGCTCCAGCGTCGCGGTCACGTCGTCGTACGACACGCCGGCTTCGGCGAGGCCGTCGAGGACGGCGCGGGCGTCGTCGACACCCTCCAGGATGCTGCCGGCCTCCTGATGGCCCTGGCCGGACCGCAGCGCCTCCACGGAGGGGGGAGCGAGGGTGTTGATCGTGTTCTCGCCGATGAGCGTGTCGACGTAGAGGGTGGGGGAGTAGGCCGGGTTCTTCGTGGAGGTCGACGCCCACAGCGGCCGCTGGAGGGTGGCGCCGTGGGCGGCCAGCGCCTCCCAGCGGGGCCCGCGGAAGTGCTCCAGGAAGTGCTGGTAGGCGATCTTGGCGTTGGCGACGGCCGCGCGCCCGCGCAACGGGTGGCCCTCGGGGAGGCGCTTGTCGGTCTCGGTGTCGACCCGGCTGACGAAGAACGACGCCACCGAGTGCATCGCGTCGACCGGCAGGCCGGCCTCGTAGGTAAGCCTCCACCACAGCGTCATAGCGTCCGAGGGCGAATATCAACGTGATGTTGATGTTGAGGCCGGCGGCCACCCCCTCCTCGATGGCCGGCAGGCCCGCCTCGGTGGCGGGGATCTTGACCATGAGGTTCGGGCGGTCTACCCGCCCGGCGAGCTCGGCGACCTGGGCGACGGTGGCCGTGGTGTCGCCGGCGATGTCGGGGGACACCTCCAGCGAGACGAAGCCGTCGGCGCCGCCGAGGCGGTCGTGGGTGGGGCGCAGCACGTCGGCGGCGGTGCTCACGTCACCCACGACGAGCGCCCAGTAGACCTCTTCGATCGTGGCCCCGCCACGGGTCAGCTCGGCGAGCTCGGCGTCGTAGTCGTCGCCCGACCCCATCGCCTTCTCGAAGATCGACGGGTTGGAGGTGACCCCCCGTATCCCGTCGTCGGCGACGAGGCGGGCGAGCTCGCCACCTCGCGCCATCCCGCGGGTCAGGTTGTCGAGCCACGGGCTCTGCCCGAAGTCGTTGAGCCGGGCGATCGCACTGGTCATCGTTCTCCTCCTCGGTCGGGCACCGGGCGCCCCGGTCCGCGCGGGCCCCGGGGGAGCGGCCGGGTGCGGTTGTCAGGTCGGTGCGAGTAGGGCGCGGGCCCGGTCGACGACGTGCGCGGCGTCGAAGCCGAGGTTGCGCATCGCCGTCGCGCCCGGCGCCGACGCGCCGAAGCGGTCGAGACCGATGACGGCGTCGGCGTAGCGCTCCCACCCGAGCGTGGCTCCCGCCTCCACCGCGAGGGTGGGGACCCCGGCCGGCAGCACCTCGGCCCGCCGTCCGGGCGGAGCGGCCTCGAAGAGGTCCCACGACGGCATCGACACGACCCGCACGGCCACGCCGTCGGCGGCCAGCGTGGCGGCGGCGTCCACGCAGAGCGACACCTCGGACCCCGTACCCACGAGGACCACGTCGGGCCGGTCGGCGGCCTCGTCGACCAGCACGTACGCCCCTTGGGCCACCCCCGCCGGCGCCCGCTCGGCGGTGCCCTCGAGCACCGGCAGCTTCTGGCGGGTCAGAACGAAGCCGGTGGGGCCCTCGCCGTCGACGTGGACCCGCCACGCGGCGGCGACCTCGTTGGCGTCGGCCGGCCGGATCAGGCGGAGGCCGGGCATCGCGCGCAGCGACGCCAGTTGCTCGACGGGCTGGTGGGTGGGTCCGTCCTCGCCGATCCCGATGGAGTCGTGGGACCACACGAACGCGACCTTGTAGCGCGACATGGCCGCGAGGCGGACGGCGGGACGCATGTAGTCGCTGAACACGAAGAAGGTGCCGGCGAACGGGAGCAGACCGCCGGCGGCGATCCCGTTGGCGACGCCGGCCATCCCGTGCTCGCGGACGCCGAAGTGGATCTGGCGCCCGGCGTGGTGCGACCGGTCGAAGAGCTCCTCGTCGGGGAGGTGCGTGCCGGTGTTCCCGGTCAGGTCGGCGCCCCCGCCCACCAGGCCGGGGACGACGTCGGTGATCGCCCCGAGCACCTGGCCGCAGGCCTGGCGGGTGGCCAACGCCTCGCCGGCCGCCCACGACGGCAGCTTGGCCTCCCAGCCGGGCAGCCCTCTCCCGGCCAGGCAGGCGTCGAAGTCGTCGACGCGGGCCGGTTCCGCCGAGCGCAGCGCGTCGCGCCGACGCTCCCAGTCGAGGCGGACCGCCTCGCCCTCGCGACCCGCGGCGCGGTACATCGCCAGCACGTCGCCCGGCACGTGGAACGTCTCGTCGGGCGGCAGCCCGAGGATCTCCTTGACGGCCCGGACCTCCTCCGCGCCGAGGGGGCTCCCGTGAGCGGCGGAGGTGTCGGTGAAGCGGGGGGAGGGCCAGCCGATGTGGCTGCGCAGCACCACGAGGCTCGGGCGCTCCGTCTCCGCCATCGCCTCGCGGATGCCGGCCTCGAGGGCGTCGAGGTCGTTGGCGGCCTCACCGAGCTCCACCACGTGCCAGCCGTAGGCCGCGAAGCGGCGGGGGGCGTCGTCGGTGAGCGCGAGCTCGGTGGCGCCGTCGATGGTGATGTGGTTGTCGTCGTAGACGGCGACGAGCCGGCCCAGGCCGAGGTGGCCCGCGATCGACGACGCCTCGTGGCTGATGCCCTCCATGAGGTCGCCGTCGGAGCAGATCGTGAAGACGTGGTGATCGGTCAGCGACGGGCCGAACCGGGCCCGCAGGTTGGCCTCGGCGACCGCCAGCCCGATCGCGTTCGAGATCCCCTGGCCCAGCGGCCCGGTGGTGACCTCCACGCCGGCGGTGTGGCCCCGTTCGGGGTGACCGGGGGTCGCGGAGCCCCACTGGCGGAACTGCCGCAGGTCGTCGAGCTCCAGGCCGAAGCCGCAGAGGTGGAGCATCGCGTAGAGCAGCATCGACGCGTGCCCGGCCGAGAGCACGAAGCGGTCGCGGTCGGGCCACTCGGGCGCCGAGGCGTCGTAGCGCATGATCCGCGTGAACAGCACGTGGGCCAGCGGGGCCAGCGCCATGGGGGTGCCGGGGTGCCCCGACTCGGCTTCCTGCACCGCGTCCATCGCCAGGCCGCGGACCACGTCGATCGCCCTCTGTTCCAGTGCCGGATCGATCTCGTTCGTCACGCTCGCTACTTCCTCCCGGGGTGCCCGCCGCGGCGGTCCTGGCCCCAGCCTACGCCCGGGTCCGCGGAGGTCCCCCGGGCCGCTCGGCTAGAGGTCGACGGCGATCACCGCCACCACCCGGAGCGGGCCGTGGACGCCCATCGTGGTGCGCATCTCCAGGTCGCCGGTCCGGCTCGGCCCACCGATCCAGGTCAGCGCGCTGGGCGGCCCGCCGGTGAGCGCGCGTGCCAAGGCCGCCTCGAAGTCGGGCTCGACGACCGACTCGGGGACCACGCAGAGGTGCACCGGCGGTACCAGGGAGGTCGCCCGGGGGAGGGTGGGCCCGCAGCGGAGGGCGATCACACCCTCGGCGGCGGCGGCCGCGTCGGCGCCGGTGATCCCGACGCCGGCGGCCGGGAGGCGCGCCGCCCAGGAGGGCTCGCCGGGCGTGATGACCTCGGCGCCGTCGCCGGCCAGCACCTCGATCGTCCGCCGGATCGACGGCCCTACTGCCGCCTCGCCGCTCGGCCCGCTCTCCGGGCCGGTGCCGGGCGCCGCGGCGACGGGTGCTCCCGCCGCGACCGAGGAGGCCAGCGCGGCCAGGTTCTCGGGGAGCTCGGCCGGCGTGGCGAGGTGGACCTCGCACCGGTTCGCCTCGAGTGCGGCCCGCAGGCGGACCACCGGGCCGGCGGGCGAGCTCACCACCGCTCGCCGCCGGATGCCCGGGCGCCCCAGCGGTCACGGAAGGGGCGGGCCGCCGGGAGCGGCAGGTCGCGGGTGGCCGTCCACTCCCCGGAGCCGGGCACGCGCCGGCCGGTCCAGCGCGCCCGGCCGAGCAGGCGCGAGCCCGCACGGCTCGCGGCCGCGCCGAGGCGGTAGCCGACGGGCGTGGACCACAGCGCCGCCCACGCCGCGAAGCCCAGGCGGCGGCGCCCGTAAGGCGCGTCGCGGCGGGGCGACGGCAGGGCGGCTTCACCCGTCCACCACGGGTACCCCTCGCCGGGCAGGCGCCGGGGGCGAGATCCCGGGCCGCTCGCGGGCACGCCGAGCCGGTCGGGTGCGGACGGTGACGGCGGCGGCGGGCGACGCGCCGGGCCGGGTCGCACCAGGGGTCCCGGGCCACGGAGATCGGAGCGCAAACGCACGAGGAGGTCGGCGAGGGGGATCTCCACCGGGCAGGCCTCGGTGCACGCCCCGCACAGCGTCGACGCGAAGGGCAGGTCGCACCCCTCCTCGCCGCCGCTCAGCAGGGGCGTGAGGATCTTGCCCATCGGGCCGGTGTAGACGGAGTCGTAGGCGTGGCCCGACGTGCGCCGGTACACGGGGCAGACGTTGAGGCAGGCTCCGCAGCGGATGCAGGCCAGCATCTCCTCGTAGGGAGTGCCGAGCAGGCGCCGGCGGTTGTGGTCGAGGAGCACCACGTGGACCTGCTCCGGCCCGTCGAGCTCCCCGGCCCGGCGCGGGCCGGTGATCATCGTCACGTAGTTGGTGAGCGCCTGCCCGGTCGCGCTGCGGGTCAGCAACGGGAGCAGCACCGACACGTCGGCCAGCCGGGGGACGACCTTGTCGACCGGAGCCAGGACCACCTGGATGCGGGGGAGCGTGGTGCAGAGCCGCCCGTTGCCCTCGTTGGTGACCAGCACCACCGTCCCGGTGTCGGCGGCCACGAAGTTGGCCCCGGTCACGCCCATCTCCGCCGCGAGGAAGCGGGGCCGAAGGTGGTCGCGCACCCACCGGGTGAGCACCTCGGCGTCGGCAGGCAGGGCGCGGCCGGCCTCGGCGGTGAGAAGGTCGGCGACCTGGGGGATCGTCTTGTGGATCGCCGGGGTGACCATGTGCGACGGCCGCTCGCCGGCCACCTCCACCACGTACTCGCCGAGGTCGGTCTCGAGGCTCGCCACCCCCGCGGCGCGGAGCGCGTCGGCGAGGTCGATCTCCTCGGTGGCCATCGACTTCGACTTCACGACCTCGCGCACCCCCTCCCGGAGCGCGAGGTCGACGACGTAGCGGGCGGCGTCGGCGGGCGTGGCAGCGCGGTGGACCACGGCCCCGACGGCCTCCAGGGCGGCGGCGGCGCGGTCGAGCCAGCCGTCGAGGTCGGACAGGGTCTCGCGGCGGATCGACGCGGCCCGGTCCTTGAGCCACGGGGTGGTCCTCTCCACGTCGGCGGCGGTGAACAGGCGCCGGTCGAGGTTCCGCATCGCGGCCTGGAGGCCGGCGTTCGCCAGGGCGTGCTCGGCCCGCTCCTTGAAGGTGCGGCCCGGGGTGACGACGCGGCCCGTCACGGCCCGTCCGCCCCCGGGGCGCCCGTTCGCGCCGGGAGGCCCCGGGCGAGCAGGTCGGCGAGGTGCACGGGTCGCGGTCCGGCCCCGGTCCGGCGGCGGCGGCCCTCGAGGTGCAACAGGCACGCGGCGTCGCCGCTCACCAGCCACTCGGCGCCGGTCGCGGCGGCACCGCCGAGCTTGGCGTCGGCGAGGGCGCCGGCCAGGGCGCCGTGGTGCTGGGAGAACGTGCCCCCGAACCCGCAGCACGTCTCGGGTTCGGCCATCTCCACGATCGTGGCCCCGGCCGCCTCGAGCAGGGCCCGCGGGGAGCGCGACACCCCGTGGTTGCGCAGGCCGTGGCAGGCGTCGTGGACGGTGACGGTGGTGTCGAGGCGCGCCCCGACGTCGGTGACGCCGAGCTCGTCGACGAGGTAGCGCGAGAGCTCGAAGGTCCGTGCCGCGAGGGCGGCGGCGCGGTCGCGGTCGCGCCCGGTGAGCAGGCGGGTGTACCAGTGGTGGACCATCGCCGCGCACGACCCCGACGGGACCACCACCGCCTCGTAGCCGTCGAAGACCTCGAGGGTGTGGCGGGCCAGGCGGGCCGCGGCCTCGGGTTCGCCGGCGCTGAGCGCCGGCTGGCCGCAGCACGTCTGCGCGGGCGGGAACGCGACGTCGACGCCGGCCGCCTCCAGCAGGCGGACCGCCGCGACCCCGGTGTCGGGCGCGATCTGGTCGACGACGCAGGTCACCAGGAGCGCGACGGTCGGGCGGGGGGCCACCCGCGGAGGCTACTAAGGGCCGCCGGCCGCGGAGCCCGCCCCGGAGCCCGCCCCGGATCCCACCTCGATGCCACCGATCCACGTCGAGACGGCCCGGACCGCACCGAGCTCCCCCCGTGCCGCGACGGCGTCGGGCGGCGGCGCGAGCGCGACGAGGTCGGCCCGCCCGCCGACGCCCACCGCCCCGAAGGTGTCGAGGTCGACGAGCCGGGCCGGGACCACCGCGGTCATGGCGACGGCCCGGTCGACGGCCACGCCCGCCGCCACGAGGTTGGCCACCGCGTCGAGCAGGGTCATCGACGTCCCGACGAGCGTCCCCCCGGGAAGGCGGACCGCGTCGCCCGCCGACGGCCCCTCGCCCACGACCGCGCCGTCGAGCCCGACCGCGCCGACGTGCCCGGCCGCCAGGGCCACGGAGTCGGTGACGACCGCGACGCCCGCCTTGGCCCGGGCGACGAGGCGGACGACGGCCGGGTGGACGTGGACCAGGTCCGCGATGAGGCCGACCACCACCCGGTCGTCGTCGAGGGCGGCCCCGGCCAGGCCCGGCTCCCGGTGGTGCAGTGGCCCCATGCCGTTGAAGACGTGCGTCGCCATCCGGGCGCCGGAGTCGAAGGCGCGCCCGGCCTGCTCGAACGACGCCCGGGAGTGGCCGAGCGCCACGACGACGCCGCGCCCGGCGAGCATCCGGGTGCACCCGCCGTCGGGGTCGGCCTCCGGGGCCAGGGTCACGATCCGCACCAGGCCGGGGTGGGCGTCGAGGAGGCCGGCCAGCCAGGCGACGTCGGCCGGGCGGATCAGGTCCACGGGGTGGGCGCCGGGCGCGGCGCCGAGGAAGGGGCCCTCGAGGTGGACGCCCACGATGTCGGCCCCCGCTGCGGTGTCG
>WBZO01005881.1_pt1 | contig 12171 bp, 11 predicted proteins | sample 5204261 | NCBI WGS metagenome assembly WBZO01 (sample SAMN12412400, study PRJNA552823) | activated sludge metagenome | isolation source: activated sludge from anammox sidestream of wastewater treatment plant... | place: USA: North Carolina | collected 2017-09 | reverse complement strand
AGCAGGCAGTATCTGGCCTTCAACTTCCGTTACTCCTTCAACCCTGCCGTTACAGTACTGTGTCTGAAAAGCTAACGAACCCGCCGATTATGCTTATATTATAGCACAAAAGTGCGACGGCGGATGAGCCGCAGCCGGGAGGGGGTGCGGGGAACGAAAAGCCGTGGGACGGGGGACGCCCACGGCTCTCGCGCTGTTCGAAGGCCCGGTTTGTACACCCGGGCTACGGAAATCAGAATCAGGTCGCAGGCGGTGTCAGGACAGTCGGGATGGGCTGGGCGGTCGGGATGGCCGCCGGAAAGATGCAGCCGTCGTCGTCGCTCAGCAGTTCCCCGGTCAGGCGGGAGTAGTTCTTGATGTCGGCGCGGGCGTTGTCGCATCCGTGCCAGATAGCGACGTATTCCTCACTACCGTGGTAAGCGTTGACCTGGAATTCCCCGGTGCTCAGCCGGAACAGCCGGACGTTGCCATCGGCGGATGAAGCCAGCAGGGTATTCTCGCCCGGCACACCTGTTGCGTCGATGGTAAGGTGGCTGACGCGCAGCAGCAGATCGCCTTCAGTATTGTAAATATCAACGCCCTGGCGAGTGCAGTAGATTACAATTGGAGAGGCATTCTGGCAGTTTAGCCGGCCGTCCGCCGCTGCGTATGCCGCGGGTGGCATGGCCATGAACGATACCAGCACAAAGCCGGCGATCATCACGGCGATGGCGATAACAAAAAACAGAACACGACTCTTCACCATAGCTATTTCTCCTCATGGATACAGATATTATAGATACGATATATCCTGCATTCTTTTATAATATTCGTTATTACAATCGCAGGTATATGAGAATAGAGTCCTATTTATGTCACAGCGCCGATAGAAAACCCCCGCCGGGCCTTATCTCCTGGCGGGGGTTCTGTTTCCGGGTTGCGGGGGGTTTACTTCTGTCTGGCCGGCGCGGCGAAGAGCGCCGCTACATCGGCGTTGTAGCAGATATCTTCGACCGTCCAGACCGACCACGGATGCCGGTCATCGCCCCAGGTCAGGCTGGTCGGCGTGGGCACGGCGATCCCGTGGAAGCGCCGCCAGCCGTGCACGTCCATCACCCAGCGAGTCTTCGCGGCGTCCCTGGCGTCTTTCCAGCGCAGCGCCTCCATCCGGCGGAGCAGGCCGCTCTCCGGGTCAAACGTCACCGTGAAGCGGTCGCGCTCCTCGCCGAAAGGGACCTCCATCACCAGCGTGTGGTCATCTACCGGCTCCCAGCGCAGGCGGGGATCGGTCGCGTAGATTGCCGGCAGCCAGACCGATTCGCCCCACAGGCCCAGGTTGGCCGCCGCATCTATCTTCGGCTCGTTCTCCACCACGCCGGAAGGCAGGGCCATCCGGGCGCGGTTATGGTGATAGAGTTCGTCCACCTTCATGATGGGCCGGCGGAACCACGTCACCTGGATGATGTGGTGGTAGCTCTGGCCCGCCAGGTGAGTGATGCGGAAGCGGGCCGGCATAACCAGCCCGAACAACCGCACGGTCACCCGCCCGCTGATCACGGCGGAATGAATCATCGGCACATCAGGGCCGATGGCTTCTTCAAGATAGCGGCGAACCAGAGGGGGCAGCGTCTCCGGCAGCTTGCCGGTGGCGGGTGTAGGCGGCGGCGCGACATAGGCTTCGAACGGCTCCGGCTGCACTCGAAAGCCCAGCAGGCCCACGACAATCAGGATGACCAGCACCACTATCACGAGGAGCAATATACCCATCGCCCACCTCTCTCCCTTCCGGTCTCAACACCGCCGGCGATTCTACTCCGCGCCGCCGGATCGAACGAGGGCGATCTGCGGCTTCCTGGCCGCCCGATCGCCCCCGGCTAATTCCAGCGGTAAACGTTATCGCCTTACGCGCTCCACAGCTCCAGGCTGCGCGAGGACACAATCTGCTCCAGCCGGGCGATGACCTCGTCCACCGGGATGCCGCCCAGGTCCTCCCCGGAGCGCAGCCGCACACTGACCTGCCCGGCTTCGATATCGCGGTCGCCGGCGATCAGCATGTAGGGGATCTTCTGTTCCTGGGCGATACGAATCTTGTTGCCCATGCGGTTATTGGAATCGTCCACTTCCACGCGGAAGCCCTTCGCCTTGAGCCGGGCCGCAATCCCGCGGACATACTCCAGATGCCGGTCGGCGATCGGGATCAGCGCGACCTGTACCGGCGACAGCCAGGCCGGGAACGCCCCGGCAAAGTGCTCGATCAGGATGCCGATGAAGCGCTCCAGCGAGCCGAACGGCGCGCGGTGGATCATGATCGGGCGGTGGGCCTCGCCATCCGCGCCGATGTACTCCAGCTCGAAGCGCTCCGGCAGGTTGTAGTCAACCTGCACCGTGCCGAGCTGCCATTCCCGCTTGAGCACATCGCGCACGATGAAGTCCAGCTTGGGGCCGTAGAAAGCCGCCTCGCCCGCCTCCACCGTGTAGTCCAGGCCCATCTGCTCGCAGGCTTCGATGATGGCCGCCGTAGCTTTCTCCCAGGAAGCCGGGTCGCCGACATATTTGTCCGATTCCGGGTCGCGCGTGCCGACGCGGGCGCGAAAGTCGCTCATGCCCAGCGTGCTGAACACGTACTTGATCAGATCGGCCACGCCGATAAATTCGCTCAGAAGCTGCTCCGGCGTGACGTACAGATGGGCGTCGTCCTGGGTGAAGCCGCGCACGCGCGTCAGGCCGGAAAGCTCGCCGCTCTTTTCGTAGCGGTAAACCGTGCCGAACTCGGCCAGCCGCAGCGGCAGGTCACGATAGGAGCGCATCTCGCTCTTGTAGATCATGCAGTGGTGCGGGCAGTTCATCGGCTTGAGCAGGAATTCCTCATCCTCCACCTGAATCGGGTTGTACTGGCTATCCTTGTAGTAAGGATAGTGCCCCGACGTGCGGTAGAGGTTCAGGTTGCCGATGTGCGGCGTGACCACAGGCAGGTAGCCGGCGTTGCGCTGCGCCTCGCGCATGAAGTCCGTCAGCGTCTCGCGCAGGATCGCCCCGTTGGGCTTCCACAGGGGCAGCCCTTTGCCCACCAGCGTATCGATCACGAACAGGTTGAGCTTCTGGCCGAGGACGCGGTGATCGCGGCGTTTGGCTTCTTCCAGCAGGTGCAGGTATTCCTCAAGCTGCTCCGCCGTCTCCCAGGCCGTGCCGTAGATGCGCGTGAGCATTTCGCGGTTCTCGTCGCCGCGCCAGTAAGCGCCCGCCGGCTCGCGGAAGGTGATGCTGATGGCGTCCGGGTTGATCTCGCGGGTATTAGCCACATGCGGCCCCCGGCAGAGATCCTCAAAGGTATCCTGCTGGAATGTCGTAATCGTGACCGGGCCGTCGATGGGGTTGCCGTATTCGTCGCGGCCGCCCTTTTCCAGGCCGTCGATCAGCTCGATCTTATACTTTTGGTCGGCGAAAATCTGGCGGGCTTCCGCCGCGGAGACGACCTTGCGGTTGAACGGATGCCCTTCGCGGATGATCGCGCGCATACGGGCCTCGATGGCCTGCAGATCCTCCGGCTCCAGCGGGCGCGGCAGATCGAAGTCGTAATAGAAGCCGTCCTCAATCGGCGGGCCGATGGCGATCTGGGCCGTCGGGAAGGCTTCCAGCACGGCCTGCGCCATGACGTGCGCCGCTGAGTGGCGGATACGGTAGAGTTGCGAGTCTTCGTAGCGTGGCATTGGGTTCCCTCAACAGAACAGAACAAGTACGGGACAGATCAGCCGGGGCGCCCTGACGGGCATCCTGTCGGTGCTGCGGTATACAGTTGGAATTCAGGGGAAAAGGCGACCTGCACAGCGCCTTACCACCCGCCGGTGACAGCACATTGAGCGCAGCCCCCTGGTGGTAAGGACCCGTGCAGTGATTCCTTACCGGGGGCTAAGAGTGATGGTGGTTAATCTGGCGTTTTCGGTCATCACCTGTACTCCCAGCCGCTACATGGTCACATTGTGCGGCCTCACCTCCGGCCCCTCCCCATCTGCGTGGAGAGGGGAGTCTTGCTCTCTTCCCTCATTTGAGGGGAAGGGTTGGGGATGGGGGCCTACCGCATCCCGGCGATATTCGCCCCGTTGGCGGCCAGCATATCGTGCATGACCTCGCCGGAAATCGGCTCAAACATGCTCTCAAAGACATCCAGCGCCAGCAGGTTATCAATCACATCTTCAATGGTATTCAGATCGAGCCGATCGACGATCACGTGGCGCGTCTCGATGGTGGCGTAGCGGATCTCCGGGGCGTCGGTATACGCCTGGCTGCCCTGCCGCCCATATTCCATCTGCTCGCGCAGATAGGGGATGGTGACGAAGCGGGCCATCCAGAGGGAGCTGTCTTCCATCTCGGCCAGCACATCGACGCTGCCTTCCCGCATTTCCTCCGTGTCATCGATCCAGATACGTTTAACGGTGTACATAGCTTATTTCCTGTGCCAACTCTGTGCTGCGCCTGCACCGGTTATCCCGCCGGGGGCGCATAAAAAAACCCCATCCCCGGTATTGGGGCGAGGCTGAAATCACCACGCGGTTCCACCCAACTTCGCGCTCCCTTTCCACCCCGGAAGAGAAGCGCCTTCAGGCTGATAACGGGGCCGGCCGTACCGCCTTACAGGCCCTGGCCGCGGCGGTCACTCACGGGGGGTATTCGCCGGCTGGAGCCGTGAGGATGCTTCCAGTCCGGACTGCTCCAGAGCGCTGAACTCTGAGCCGTCCGTGCCTCCCCTCCCTGAGCGGGCAGAACGGCGAACATGTCCCGGTCAACGTTTTATCAGTATACAGCCAGCATACGGCAAAGCCAGGCGAGTGTCAAGGCTCTGTCATTCAGGTTTTATGAGCGGGCGGGGCGCGGCCTGTCCGGCGGAGCACACTGCCTTCGATCGGCCCCGGCTACCTCGCGTTAGAAATGTCTATAAACGGCCCGCAGCCCCCTGTCGGGGGAGCTTTCCGCGTTAGAATCAGGCGCGTTGAGTATCGTGATGCTTTACAAAAGTGGTTGTTCGCCACCAGAAAGTGAGCGCAGTCATGTTATCCCCTAAAATGGAACAGGCCCTTAACGACCAGATCAACGCCGAGTTTTTTTCCGCTTATCTGTACCTCTCCATGTCCGCCTACTTTGTCGCCACCAACTTCGACGGCTTCGCCAACTGGATGCGCATCCAGTACGAAGAGGAGACGCAGCACGCCCTCAAGATCTACGACTACATCAATGATCGGCGCGGCACGGTCGTCCTGCAGGCTATCGAAAAGCCCCAGACCGAATGGGACTCCCCGCTGGAGGTGTTCGAGGCTTCCTTCAAGCATGAGCAGTTCGTCACCGGGCGCATCAACGCCCTGGTAGCGCTCGCCCGTGAGGAAAAGGACCCGGCGACCGAGAGCTTCCTCAAGTGGTTCGTGGATGAGCAGGTGGAGGAAGAAACCTCCGTCGATGCTGTCGTGCAGGATATGAAGCGCGTGCAGGACTTCCCCGCCGGGATGTTCCTGCTCGACCGCGAGCTGGGCCAGCGTCAGGCGGAGGCCTCCGCCGGTGGGGCAGACGCGACGTAGCGCGCTGTCCCTCCTCTGTTGTACCCCAGCCTCAGAATCAGTTCCGGGCGGATCGTGGTGATCCGCCCGGATGCTTGACGGGCCGCGTTCGCCCGGTCGTTGCTTCAGGGGGGTATACCTGGCCGGGTGTACCCCCCTCCCCAAAACCCCTGAGCAGTACAGGAGACTAGTGATTGCAGCTTGTCACGTCGAACAGGCCGTACAGGTAAGCCACGCCGTCCATGTAGCCCCTGTAGTAGTTGCGCGTGCCGCTGCCGCTGGCGAAGGCGTCATTGGCCTGGGAGGCGCCGAGGCCACCGTTCGTATTGTGGGCGTTCAGGGTGTTGAAGCCGGTGTTTACCGTCCTGCTGGCCACGCCGTCCAGATACAGGGTGAAGGCGCCGTTGTTGTAGACCATAGCCACGCGGTGCCAGTTGCCATCATTGGGGAAGGTGATGCTCGTCGCGTTCTGCTGCTTGCTGCCCTTGCGCACGGCCGCTTCCAGAGTGTTGCCGTTGAGCCGCATGGCGATGCCGTTGGTATTGTTGCCTTCCTCGAACAGCGTCTGGAGGCCGGTCAGGCGGTCCGGCTTAATCCACATCGCCACGGTGAGCTGGCTGAAGCTCTGCGTCATGAACTGGTTCTTTTTGCCAGCGTCGTAGCGGAGATAAGCCGAGCCGTTGAAGTAGGCCGAGTAGCTGCCGATGCGAGCCGTTGACCTGAAGAATGGGTTTGTACCGTCCTTCAGGTTGTGGCCGTGGCCGGAGCTGTCGTTGGTATTGTTCTCAAAGTCCCAGTAAGCCGACATCGCGCCGGGGTCAACGCAGTCAGGCGTGCTGTCGCAGGCGTCGCCGATGCCGTCGCCGTCGGTATCGCGCTGGTCAGGGTTGGCGACCAGCGGGCAGTTATCCACGGCATCATCAATGCCGTCGCCGTCAGCGTCGCCGTTGGGCGTGGGGTCGCAGGCGTCGCCCAGGCCGTCGCGGTCGGTGTCGCGCTGGTCGGGGTTGGCGACCGTCGGGCAGTTGTCCACGGCATCATCAATGCCGTCGCCGTCAGCGTCGCCGTTGGGCGTGGGGTCACAGGCGTCGCCGATGCCGTCGCCGTCAGCGTCGGTCTGATCGGGGTTGGCGACCGCCGGGCAGTTATCGATGGCGTCATCAATGCCGTCGCCGTCAGCGTCACCGGTGGGCGTAGGATCGCAGGCGTCGCCGATGCCGTCGCCATCAGTGTCGGTCTGATCGGGGTTGGCGACTGTCGGGCAGTTATCGATGGAATTATCGACGCCGTCGCCGTCGGTATCGCCGTTAGGCGTGGGGTCGCAGGCGTCACCAATGCCGTCGCCATCGGTATCGATCTGGGACGGGTTGGCGACCGTCGGGCAATTATCGCTCGCGTCGGGGATGCCGTCGCCATCTCTGTCGCTGTTGCCACTACCGCTGCCGCTGCCGCTGCCGCCGCCGTCGTTATTGCCGGGGATGCAGCCGGGGATTGCGGCGCAGCCGGAGGGGTTGCTGTAATCCCAGGCGATCGGCACATAGGCGGGCGGGCTGGTCACCCCCTGCACGACATCCTGGAAGGTATTCTGCACGACATTGCCGACTTCCGGCAGGACGAGGAGGAGGGCCATGCCGATCATGGCCAGGATGATCGCATATTCGACCACGCCCTGGCCCTTCAGACTGCTGTGGGTTGACTTCGTCTTTCGCTCCATGATGACTGCTCCTGTCTTGTCTGGGCGGGCAGTTTGGGGGACCGCCACACGCCCGATGATTGGGGTTTGGAAGAACCGTTCAGCATCGCGGAATAAGAAAGATGAAGATACTGAAGGTTCTGATATTCATTGTAGATGATCTCAACAAAATTGCCGTAAATTTTTCCTAAATTCCACAGCGTATCTCAATTATTCACAATTGTTTCACAGATCAGATCGTTGAGATCGAACGGCCAATAATTGAGAAAGAGACCATCGCCCTTAATGAATGGGGCCGCAGAAAATGCCGAGGGCGCGCTTTCTATGGCGATCTGGCGGTTTCTGCACGCCTGAGCCACAATGCTGCCGGGCCGGGCGCCGCCGGGCGCCGTAGCAGGAGGAGCCAGATAACCACTATGACCAACCCCGAAGAGACACGCATCGAGCGCTTCCGCCGGGAGCGGAGCGCCCTCAACGAAACCGTGATGCGTTACGCCGGGCAGGGCATCAAACGCTACTACCATCTGGACTGGGCGGCTTACCAGCCCGGCGCGCTGGATGTGAAGACCAAAGAGCTGCTCGGCCTGGTCGCGTCGCTGGTGCTGCGTTGCGATGACTGTGTGACCTACCACGTGGACCGCTGCCTGCAGGAGGGCGTCACGTCGGCAGAGCTGCAGGAGGCGCTCAACATCGGCCTGGTTGTCGGCGGCTCGATCACCATCCCCCATCTGCGCCGGGCGCTCCAGACCTGGGATGAGGCGGTAGCCGCCGGGCTGCACCCGTCCGCGGGCAGCGCCGCGGGCGCGTCAGACGGAGGGGAATAAGGAACCGCCCGGAAAGACGGACAGGCGAGCGGGGGGAAGTAGAAAATCAGGGGGTGTTGAATCGGGGCAGGATCGCCCTGTGTTTTCTGCACCTTCTGCGGCCCCTCGCCTGCCCCGGCTGTCTGCTCCCCTTTCGCGCCAGTTGACAGCCCCGCCCGATCCTTCCACAATGACAGAAAGATTTATGTGAAGCGGAGGAACGCCATGGCGATTCGGACCCTGATCCTGTCCGGCGGCGGCGGGCGCGGCGCTTTTCATATCGGCGTCTACAAATATCTGTGCGAAGCCGCCAAGGCCGGCGTGGACGAAGCACACCGGGGAGCCTGGGACCCGGAGATCATCGTCGGCACATCAATCGGCGCGGTCAACGGCGCGGCCATCGCCCAGGGCCTGCCGCCTGACCTGCTGGAGCGGTACTGGAAAGACTTACAGGAGAAGGATGTGGAGGGCCTGCCGCCGGGCATGAATGTGCTGGCCCGCTGGGCCTCCAACGCCGTCTACCGCCGCATCCTGCAGGAGAAGCTGCCGCAGGTCCCGCGCGCGATCGCCAGCTCACAGGACCCGCCGCAGACATGGCCGCTCCTGCCGCTGTTGCCCCGGGCGTTGAGCAAGCGCCTGATCGGGCGCTGGGCCAACCTGCTGGATACCGGCCCGCTCAAGCAGACGCTGCGCCACAAATGGGGCATCTCCGCCCACCGCCTGACTGACAGCGCCAGCACGCTCCTGATCAGCGCCACCAATGTCCAGACCGGCGAGCTGACCATCTTCAGCAACAAGCCGGTCCGGCGCCGCGATACCGGGGAACAGCGCGAAGATGTGCAGGTAGGGATCGACATCGATCGCATCCTGGCCAGTTGCAGCATCCCGCTCGTCTACCCCTGGACGCCGATCGGCGACGCCTGCTTCTGGGATGGCGCGGTGGTCGCCAATACGCCGCTCGGCCCGGCGCTGGATGTGGCCGCCGAGCGCTACGGGCTGGAAGAGCCGATGGAGGCCGTCGTCGTCCTGATGACGCCGTGGTGGGAGAAAGGCGGTGTCCCCGCTTCCCGCAAGAGGCTGCCCGGCGACTTCGGCGAGGCCATCACCTGGGTGTTAGACTGGGCGCTGCTGGCTTCTTTCCGCGCCGATCTCGCCCTGATCCGCGCCTTCAACCGCCAGGCAGAGCTGGACCGGGGGGAGGGCCGCGAGCCGCGCTACCGCATAGTGCAGCCGATCATCGTCGCCCCGGACGAATTTCTGCCCGTCGCCCGCATCATCGACTATGACGAGCCGGAAAGCGCCGACCTGATCGACCTCGGCTATCGCGCGGCGCAGGCTGCCTTTCAGAAAGCGTTCCCGGGGTAGCGCCATGGCCCTGTGGGAAGGCCGGGTCCGCAGTGGGTTTGTGCGGCTGCACTTTCTGGCCAGCGTGCCGGAAGTCGCCGCGGGCGAGGGCACGCCGCTGGTGATTGTGCCCGGCACGGCGGAGGCGGCGGAGGATTACGCCGACCTGCTGGAGGCGCTGGCGCCGCGTCCGTGCTTCGCCCTCAGCCTGCGCGGGCGTGGTCAGAGCGCCGCCCCGGAGCACGGCTACCGCCTGGCCGATCATGTCGCCGATATCGAGGCCCTGGTCGCCGGGCTGGAACTGTCCCGCCCCTGCCTGATGGGCTATTCGCGCGGGGCGGTCTACGCTCTGGCCTGGGCGATTGAGCAGACGGCCCGGCCATATCATCACGTGGCCGCCCGGCCATATCATCACGTGGCCGCCCGGCCATATCATCACGTGGCCGCCCGGCCATATCATCACGTGGCCGGCCTGATCATACAGGATCACCCGGCTCACCATCCCGCCCTGCCGCCGGAATGGACGGAGCGCTTCCTCCGCTCAACCTGCCGGGGGACGCCGGTCTCCGAGCGCCTGATGCCGCATGTCGTCGAGAGCCTGCAGCGGGAGGGGGAGGATATCCGGCTGTGGGACGCGCTGCCGGGCCTGACCTGCCCGGTGCTGATCATGTACGGGGCCGGGCCGGGGTCGCGCCTGCCGCTGGCCGGCGTGCAGCGCTACCTGGAACGCCTGCCCGACGCCCGCACCGCCCGTTTTGAGAACAGCGGACACCGCCTGTGGGAGCCGGACTTCGGCCAGTACGTGTTGACGATTGCCGCCTTCCTGGCCCGCCTGGATCCGCCAGCCTGACCCCGCGGAGGACCTGACCATGATCGTCGGAACGTGCCAGATCGAGCTGGACCTCCCCGGCATCACGTCGCTCAAGCAAAAGCGAAGCTGCCTGAAGGGCCTGATCGCCCAGCTTCACCGCCAGTTCCACGTGGCGGCGGCGGAGGTGGACCTGCACGACGTGTGGCAGTCGAGCGCGCTGGGCGTGGCGACGGTCAGCACAAGCGCCGTCCACGCCGGGCAGGTGCTGGAGAACGTGGTCCGCTGGATCGAAGACAACCGCCCTGACATGGACGTGGTCGATTACCATGTCGAATGTCTGCACCTGTGAGGCCGCCCGCTCCTCACCGCCTGCTGCCCGTTTTCCCCGCCGCTCACACGGGACTCGCGCCGCTGCGCTACAAGAAGGGTAGTGCATCCATGGTACAATACAGGCAGATGATGAAAGGACCCGATCATGGAACGCTATTCATTACAGGAAGCACAGGACCACTTGCCACAACTCGTCACTGATGCGCGGCAAGGCAAGACGGTAGTAATCCTGGACGGCAGAGGAGCAGTGCAACTTGTCCCGCTTGCGGCAATTCCGGCGCCGCGTAAAGCGGGCAGCGCACGTGGAAAAATCAAAATGGCGCCAGATTTTGACGCGCCTCTCACTGACTTCGAAGACTACATGAAATGAGCTACCTGCTTGATACTCATGCCTTTCTGTGGTTCATCAATGACGAACCGACTTTGCCTGCTACAGCGAAGGCTCTGATCGAAGGTGGAGGAAATTCCATTTTTCTTAGTACAGCCAGTGTATGGGAGATGGCAATCAAAATAAGTCTTGGCCGGCTGGTGACGCCATTACCATTCGCCGATTTCATCACCGAACAACTGGACGAGAACAACATTCTGTTGCATCCAATTCGAATCTCGCATACCGGATTAGTAACGACATTGCCTTTTCATCATCGTGATCCGTTTGATAGGATGATCATCGCGCAATCACTATCAGATCAACTCCCGATTATTGGGCAGGACACAATCTTCGATGCTTATGGGGTGCAGCGACGCTGGTAACCCCGGCAATCCTCCCCACTCCCTGTTTTCCCGACTGCCTGCTGCCCGTTTTCCCCGCCGCTCACACGGGACTCGCGCCGCTGCGCTACAATAAGAAGCGCCGGGCAGGGCCTCAATTGAAGGGAGGCAGAATATATGTTTGAACGGTGGAAGGTGCAGGACTTCCCGCCGGGCGAAGGGCTGGCCGCCGGGGTGCTGGGCGGCGAGTATGACGACAGCGGCTGGGCCGATGTGCCCGTCCCCGGTGACGTGCACCGGGCGCTGCTGGCCGCCGGCTGGATCCAGGACCCTTTTTACGATCAGAATGAATCCGGCGCGGCCTGGATGGAGGAGAAGGAATTCTGGTATCGCATCCGCTTCCCCGGCCCGCTGAACGCGCTGGAACCGGGCGAACGGCTTCAGCTCGTATTTGAGGGGGCCGATACCTTCGCCACGGTGTATCTGAACGGCCATGAGCTGGGCCGCCACCGCAACATGTTCCGCGAAGCCGTCTTCGATGTCAGCGGCGCGGTGCAGTTCGCCCACCCCAACACGCTGGCCGTCCGCTTTGACCCGCCGCTGAAGCAGGTCCCGCCGCCGGAGGAATGGGGCTTCCGCCCCTGGGCGCCGGACCAGCCGCGCGTCTGGATGCGCAAGGCCCAGTTCGGCTACGGCTGGGACTGGGGGCCGCGCCTGCCCACAATCGGCCTGTGGCGGCCGGTACGCCTGCGGCGGCAGCGCGGCGCCTGCCTGCGCGGCGTCCACTTCCACACCCTGCATCTGGAGGCCGACCGTTCCCGGGCGCTGGTCGCCGTGCGGGTGGAGGCGGAGCAGTTCGCCGATCTCGCCGGGGCGGGCCTGAAAGCTGCGATCACCCTGACGGCGCCCGGCGGCGGCGCGGCCCGCTACAGCCTGCCTCTCGCGAGCAGCGAGGCC
>WBZO01001682.1_pt3 | contig 12173 bp, 11 predicted proteins | sample 5204261 | NCBI WGS metagenome assembly WBZO01 (sample SAMN12412400, study PRJNA552823) | activated sludge metagenome | isolation source: activated sludge from anammox sidestream of wastewater treatment plant... | place: USA: North Carolina | collected 2017-09 | reverse complement strand
TTTACCGGATCCCGGAAACGCCGGGCGACGGCAGTGGCCTGGGTCTGGCCATCGTCGCGGAGATCGTTCGCCGGCACGACGCGGTCATCGACATCACGGGCGGGGAGGCGGGACGTGGGATGCGCGTCTCGATCCGCTTCAAACACGTCGTCACGCCGACGCGTGCGGCCGGCGGCGCCTGAGACGGCATTCAGGCGGCCTTGCGCCGGTTCTTCATGTGCAGCTTCCAGAAGTAACCGGCCAGGTTGTCGCCGTAGGAGATCGCCTTGCGGGGCAGGGCCAGGAGGTCGTCCCGGTCGGTCGCGGCGGCGCGCACGCAGGTCACTGCCGTCCGGTAGCCCGCGGCGCGCGCGGCCTCGACGACCGCGGCGTTGTGCCGGCCGTAGGGATAACAGAAGTGGCGCACCTCTTCCCCCAGCAGGTCTTCCAGCGCCGCCTTGCTGCGTGTGAGCTCCTCTTCCACCCGCGCGGCGGTCACGTCGGTCAGTTTCGCGTGCGATACGCCGTGCGAGCCGAAGTCGACGCCCAGGCGTCTGAGTTCCCGGATACGGTCGGGTCCCATCAACGGCGGCGTGTCGCGCCGGTCGGCGGTGAACCAAACGGCCGGGCCACCCAGCAGCCCCGACAGGAGATAGACGATCGCCGGAAAGCCGTAGCGGTTCAGCACCGGATAGGCGTATTCGTAAAAATTCTCGTAGCCGTCGTCGAAGGTGAGCACGACGGCGCGCGGCGGGATCGGCTGGTCGCCGCGCAGGGCGGCGACCGCGGCGTCCAGGCCCAGCACCCGGTAACCGAAGCGATGGAGAAAGGCCATCTGGGCGGCGAAGCGCTCATGGTGGCAATAGGTCGAGCGATGCGTCGGCATCGATGGCATGTCGCCGACCTGGTGATACATGAGTATCGAGATATGTCCCGTCATGCGGTCTTCCGGAGCTGTTGCGACTGGGCCAGCAGCGTAACGTAGAGTTCGAGATACAGGGATACGATCCGCCCGCGACCGAATTCGCGCTCGAGCCGCAGGCGTCCCGCGCGCGCGAGCCCCTGCGCCAGCGCCGCGTCGCAGGTCACGGCCCGCAGGCCGTCCGCCAGCGCGCGCGCGTCGCCGCACGGCACCTGCCAGGCGTCCTGGCCGTGGCGCGTGATCTCGCGCGCGCCGCGGAAGAGGGCGGTGACCAGCGGCTTGCCGTGCGCCCAGGCCTCCAAGATTACATTACCGAGCGCCTCCTCTTCCAGCGAGGGAAAGGCCACGCTGTCCGCCAGCGCGTAGAACGGCGCGGGGTCGGTGCGCCAGCCGGTCCAGGTGATCCGGTTCCCGATGCCGGACTCGCGCGCCTGCGCGGTGAGCGCCTGGCGCAGGGGGCCGTCGCCGACCATGAGCAGGTGCAGCGGCCGATCCTGCAATCGAAGGGGCAGCCGGGCGAAGGCCTCGAGTAGGTAGCGATGCCCCTTCACCGGCACGAAACGGCCGGCGGTGACGTAGACCCACGCGTCGGCCGGGATGCCGAGTTCCGCGCGCAGCGCGGCCGAGCGTTCGGGGGCGATCGGCGCCGGCGGGTCCATGAAATTCGGGATGTGAAACACCCGGCGGGCCGACATGCCGCCCTGGATCAGATGGTCGCACACGCCCCGGGTGTTGCCGACCCAGGCGTCCGCGTGCCGGTAGCCGTCGAGCTTGTAATAGCCGCCGAGGCGCGCGACATGCATGATACCGCTGCCGCTCACGTGCGTGAGCCGGGTGGCGCGGCCCATGTAGGTCTGGACGACCCCGGGGGCGATCTGGTGCAGGAGCCGCGAGATGCGCCAGCGCGACCACGGGTCCCAGACCGTCCGCATCGGGGCCTCGAACACCGGGACATCGGACGGCACCTGCGCGGTGACCGCGCCGCCCTGGCGGGTGAGCGCGACGGTCGACCGCCCGCGCGCCTGCAGGGCCTCGACCAGGCGCAGATAGAAACGCTCCGCGCCTCCGAGCGTCTTGCTGCCGATGATATGCACGGTCTTCACCCGATCGCTCCCGCCGCCTCTTTTCCCGCACCGTCTGTGTACCATCACCCCCTTGCGTGAAGCTGACGGCCCTGCGTGCGATGAGAGTCCGGTATGGGCGGGCCGGCGCGAGGGAACAGAGGGTGGTTCCGTAGATCACGTGCTACCCCGTGGCGGGATCCAGGAAGGTGGAGTGGGCTGCGCCTCTCCGGCCTCCCCGGCGGCTTGATGGGTGCCGGAGATTCTCATACATTACGAGGCCGGGACTCCGGGCGGAGGCGGGCGGATCATGGCGGCGCGCCGGAATACAATCGAGGATCGACGGGAGCCGAATGAATGGCGGCGGGCGCCGACAGAATCTTGGTGATCGATGGGCTGCGGGGTTATTTCCTCGTGTTCATGACGCTCAATCACATGATCTTTCAGGGCGGGGCGTGGTTGAAGCGGATCAATCACGCCGAGCTCGGTTTCGTCGAGGATGCGCAGGGCTTCGTATTCCTGTCCGGGCTGGTGGTCGGCATGAGTTATGCTGCGTCCCTGCAGCGGCATGGGCAGGACAGGCTATGGCGCAAGGCGACGGGGCGGCTGGGGGAACTGTACCGCGTCATCCTGGCCCTGCTGGCGATCCTGCTCGCCGCCGCGGTGGTCCTGCCGGACGCGGGGTCTTTCTGGAAGGACTACCTGGGCGGCATCGTGACCGCGCCGAAGGCCTATCTGAGCGGCGCCGTGATGCTGGTGTATCAGCCCAGCTTCGTGGACATCCTGCCGCAGTACATGATTTACCTGTTGCTCGCGCCGTGGCTGGTGCAGCGGGTCCAGAGGGGACAGGGCCTGTGGGTCGTGCTGGCCAGCGTCGCGGTGTGGGGCGCGTCGCAATTCGAACTGCATTCCTGGCTCGGTTCGGCCCTCGGGTATTTCGCGACGAACCTCATCCCGCCGTTCGGGGAGGGCGAGGCGCGTTCCTATTTCAATCCGCTGGCCTGGCAGATGCTGTTCGTCGTCGGGCTGGTCATCGGGGTCGAGTTCCAGACGGGCCTGTTCACGGTGGACCGCGCGTTCTCGCGCGGCAAGGCGCCGCTGGCCGCCGCCTGCGCGCTCGCGTTCCTGTTCTTCATGGCGTGCAAGCTCATCGTGACCTATCCCGGCCACCTGTCCGGGCTCGCCTTCTTCGATCATTTCGTGGCCGTCCTCGACCGCCCGAACCTCAGCCTGATCCACGTGCTGAATTTCATCGCGACGGGCTATCTGTTCGGCTGGATCCTGGTGAACGGCCGCGCGACCGGATCCCGCCTTCTGAGAGGGCTGAGCACGGCTCTGTATATTCTGCTGACCACCCGTTTCCTGGTGCTTCTGGGCCGTCATTCGCTCTATGTATATGCCTGGCACGTCCTGGTGGTGTACGGCCTGCTGGCCGTGGACTGGTATGTGGGGCCCTTCTCGGAAGGCGCCAAGACCCTGCTCATTCTCGCGGGCATCGGCAGCCTGGCGCTGCCGGCGCTCTGGCGACAGCGCAGAACCGCGGTACAGCGATATGCCTAGGTCAATGCGTCCGTCCTCCTTGGCGCGATAGCCTCCGGGCGGGATAATCGGAGTCGAGTCTCATCATGCACGGAGATGATCTTATGACCGTGAGCGGTGCATCCGGGGTCATGCGGGAATTCCTCGACGCCCTGGCCGGGCGCGATTTCCCGCGGGCGCGCGCCTGTCTGTCCGATCATCGTTTCGTCTATTCCAGTCCGCTGTCCGTATTCGACGATCCCGACGCCTTCATCGCCGATATCTCCCGCCTGGGTTCCATACTGGAGAAACTGGAGACGCGGCACGCGCTCGCCTCCGACGCGGAGGTGTGCGCGATCGTGAATTTCAAGGTGCGCATGGCGGAGCTGAGCTCCATAGACGTGGTGCTGTGGGCCTCCGTCGAAGACGGCAGGATCGTCTCGATGGAGGCGTTCTTCGACGGGAGGAAATACGACGCCCTGTTCGAGGGATGATCCGGCAGCCGCCGTTGCGGGCCGAGTGATTCGGCGGCGCCGGATCAGCCGGAGGGCGCGCGCGCGGCCCCGGCCCGTCGAAGAAATTCGACCAGCGCCGCGCCGGTATCCGCTATCGGATCACTCCATTCGTGCACGCGTGTCTGCCGGAACAGGCGCGCGCTCGGATACCACGGGCTGTCCGAGCGTCCCAGCAGCCAGCGCCAGTCCGGATCGGACGGCAGCAGGATCCACACCGGTTTGCCCAGCGCGCCGGCGAGATGGGCGACGGAGGTGTCGACCGTGATGACGAGGTCCAGGCAGGCGATCAGCGCGGCGGTATCGGCATAATCGCGCAGTTGCCCGCCGAACTGCCGGATCGCGGGCATCGCGGCGAGCGCTGCCCGGTCCTCGGCGCGGACGTCCTTCTGCAGGCCGATGAACTCCGCGCCGGGGGTGAGCAGCGGGGCGAGCTCCGCGAGCCGGATCGAACGGTTCATGTCGTTGCGGTGCGTGGGACGCCCCGACCAGGCCAGACCCACGCGCGGCGCGCGCGTTTCGCCCAGTCTGGCGCGCCAGGCGGCGGTTTCCGCCGGGTCTGCGCTCAGATAAGGGGTCTCCGCCGGGATGGACGACAGCTCCGTGCCGAGCGCGAGCGGCAGGCTCATCAACGGGCAGTGGAAGTCGAACGGCGGCAGCGGGTCGCCCGGCGCGATGACCTGCGCGGGCCCGGCGAGCCGCGCCAGCAGGGTGAGCAGCGGGGGCTGCGCCTGCAGGATCACGCGCGCGCCGCGATCCGCGACGAGGCGGGCGTAGCGGCAGAACTGGAGCGTATCGCCGTAGCCCTGCTCGGCGTGGAGCAGGAGGGTCCGGCCGGCGAGGTCTTCGCGTCCCAGCCACGGCGGCTGCGGGAAGGCGGGCGCCGTCTCCGCGTCGCTCGCCTGCCAGCGCCATTCGTATTCCACCCAGCCGCGTGCGAAGTCCCCGTGCCGCAACCGGTGGAGGGCGATGCAGTAATGCGCCTCGGGATGGTCGGGCCGCAGGGCGAGTACGCGCTCGAAACTGGCCAGCGCCTCCGCGCGCCGGCCCAGGGCGTCGAGGACGATGCCGCGGTTGAGCCAGGCCTCGGCGTATTCCGGTCGCAGCGCCAGCACGCGTTCGTAATCGGGCAGCGCCGCCTCGGGCCGGTTCAGCTCGCGCAGGATATTTCCCCGGTTGTTCCAGGCCTCGGCATAGCCGGGGTGGGCGGCGAGGGCCTGGGTGTAAGCCGTCAGGGCCTCCTCCCTGCGACCGAGCGTGCGCAGCAGGTTCCCGCGGTTGAAATGCGCCGGGGCGAGCCCGGGCGTGAGCGCCGCGGCGTGTTCGTAGGAGGACAGTGCCTCCTCCGGGCGCGCCAGGGTATCGAGCGCGTTGCCGCGATTGAGCCAGGCCTCGGCATAACCGGGATTCAGCGCGATCGCCCGTTCGTAGGCGGCCAGCGCCTCCCGCCGCCGCGTCAGCGCCTGCAGGATCACGCCGCGGTTGAAGTGGATCTCGGCGGCGTCCGGTTTCAGGGCCAGCGCGCGCTCCATGCCGGCCAGCGCCTCCTCGTGCCGGTGCAGGGCCATCAGTACGTTGCCGCGATTGCAGATCGCGTTGACGGCGGCCGGATCGACCGCGAGCGCCCGGTCGAGCAGGCGCAGGGATTCCTCGCCGCGCCCGCTCTGATACTCCAGCAGGGCGAGCATGCACAGCGTATCGAAGTGATCCGGCTCGGCCGCGAGGATGTCGTGATACAGCGCGGCCGCCTGCGGCAGTTGTCCCGCGCGATGCAGCGTCTGCGCCTGCCTGAAGGCGTCCAGGGTATTCATGGGCGGGCGGCGTCCGGAGTCGAACGCCGCCCGGTCCGGAGGCGGCGCGGGGCGGCGGGTTCGTCGGCTGCGGTCAGCGTGGCATTCATCATGATCCCGTAGGTCGGGCGATGCCGTCGCTCGTGGCGCCGCGCTGCCCGTGTCCGCCCATATATTAAGGTTTGCTGTGCTAGTATAGCCACCGGGTTTACGAAGCGATCCGCCCCGCCGGGCGGTATCCGGCCGCCCCGGAGGCGCCGGATCGCAGGCGATTTCCAGACGAAGGGGGTTTCCGTGAGTGGTGGAGGAGAATCCGCCGCGCCGCGCGCGCCGTGGCTGTTGCTGACGCTGGCGTTTACCGAGGGCGCGGCCGTGATGGTCGCGGAGCTCGTCGGCGCCAAGATGCTCGCGCCGCTCTATGGGAACTCGCTCTACGTCTGGGGCGCGACCATCGGTGTCACGCTCGTCAGCCTGACCCTCGGCTATTATCTGGGCGGCCTGCTGTCGTACCGCCGCCGGCGCGCCGAGATCGTATTCTGGTTCATGCTGGTCGCGGCGTTTCTGGTCGCGCTCATGCCGACGCTCGCGCACCGGCTGATGACCGTGCTCGACGGGATGGGCGCGGTGAGCGCGATCCTGCTGGTGACGTCCCTGTATCTGCTGCCGCCCCTGTTGCTGCTCGGGGCGACGACGCCCCTGATCATCTCGATCCTGTCGCGCGACGTGGCCGATGCCGGCGGGGTGGCGGGCAGGGTGTACGCCGTCTCCACCGTGGGCGGTATCCTCGGCACCTTTGCCGCGGGATTTTATCTGATCCCGGGTTTCGGGTTGACGCGGACGGCGATCGCGGGCGGCGTCGTGCTGGCGATCCTGCCCTTCATTCTGTTGCTGCGTCTGCGGCACTGGCCGGCGTTGCTGTATCCGCCGGTCCTGGCGCTGCTGCTGTTCCTGCCCGGCGCGGCGGAGAAGCCTCATCCGGGCGTCAGGGTGCTGTATCAATCCGAGGGCTTGCTGGGCCAGCTCAAGGTGGTGGATATCTCGTATACGACTCCCGACGGCCGTTCCCACAGGAATGACCGGATCCTGTTCGTCAATCGCGCCGGGCAGACCTGGGTCAATCTCGATACGGGAGAGGCGGAGTGGGACTATGTGCATTATCTGAAGAGCATCGGGAGCGTGTTGCCGCCGGGCGCCCGCGTGCTGCTGCTGGGTCTCGGCGGCGGCATGACCGCGCGCAATATGCAGGCGATCGGGCACCGTGTCGACAGCGTGGAACTCGACCCGCGCGTCCCCGACATCGCCCGCCGCTATTTCGGCCTGTCGCCGGACAGTGCCGTGATCGTCGATGATGGGCGCCACTACCTCCGCAGTACCCGTCAGCGCTATGACCTGATCATCTTCGACGTTTACCAGGCCGAGATCCCTCCGGCCCATATGCTGACGGTGGAGACCTTCCGCGAACTGCAGCAGCGGCTGAATCCCGGCGGGCTGGTCGTCATCAGCTACACCGGTTTCCTGACCGGTTCGACCGGTTACGGGGCGAGATCCATCTACAGAACCCTGCTCGAGGCCGGCTACACGGTACACCTGATTCCGACCGGGACCCGGGAGGAGGCGCGCAACAATATCTACATCGCCACGCTCGGCGCGATCGATTTCAGCCGGCCGCGCGCGCCGCTCGTCGTCGAGGGCCGCGTACGCCCGCTGCCGGAACTGTTCGTCGATCCCGCCCGGCTCGATCTGGAGCAGGCCATGGTGCTGCGCGACGATCAACCCATTCTCGAGAAGCTCAACCTGGAGGCCGCCGCCATCTGGCGCGCGGGCTATTACCAGGCCTTCACCCGGCCCTTCCTCGACATGGGGATTCCCCTGTTCGAATAGGGTTCGCGGCTCCGGCTATTGCCCGGTGATCCGTCGTTCGAGGCCGGAAAAATACAGGAAGGGAAACAGCGCCAGCGCCGCCGCGGTGAACAGCAGGCTCTCCCGCATGCCGGCCTCCGGGATGGCGTAGAAGGCGACCACGTAGGTGGCGAGGATCCCGCCCACCGTCGATACCGCGTAGACCGTGCCGGTGGCGTGTCCCACCTTGTCGTCCTGCCCGGAGACCAGCCGGATGATCAGCGGCGAGACCATGCCGAAGCAGATCAGCGGGGGGACCAGGAATGCCAGGCATGAAAGGGTGATGCCCCAGCGCAGGTCGAGTCCCAGCGTGGCCGTCATGACCAGGCGGGCGCTCCAGGGCATGAGCATCACCAGGACGGCGGAAGCCAGCATGATGAGATAGAGGGCGCGCTTGCAGGGAAAGCGCCGCGAAACCCGTCCACCGAGGAAATAGCCCACGGTGAGTCCGCCCAGGGTCAGCGCCAGCACCGCCGCCCAGACGTAGAGCGAGTTTCCATAGAAGGGGGCGACGAGCTTGGCGCCGGTGATCTCGACGGCCATCACCGCACCGCCCTCGACGAACGACACGATGAACAGAAACCAGAAGGTCAGCAGGGAGTGACGCGTCTGTTCCATGAGGTCCGGGGTTCTGTGGCTGCGGGTTCGGGCGGCCGATCGCGCCGCCGTGGATAGGCTGGCGCCATTTAAACAAATTTTGCGCCGCCTCGCCAGCGCGCCCATGCTACCCTTATAGCCGGACATCGGATTCATGGCTTCGAACGCGCATGCAGAAACGCCTCATTATGCTGGCGTCTTACCCCCGTAGCGGGAACACCTATCTCCGCACGATACTCTGGCACTGTTTCAAGCTCCCTTCCGCAAGCGTCTACCAGCAGGATCTGCTGGGTGCCAAGTCACTGGAACGCTACGTGGGCCATGTCGAGATCGCCCCGGGAGAGTTGCAAAACTGGCCGGGAAAAAAGGGGATCCAGGCGGTCAAGACTCACAAATATCCTGTGGATGACACGCCCGCGATCTATGTGGTACGGGACGGCCGGGCGGCGAGCGTGAGCCTGTGGGAATTCATCAACAGGAAGATCTCTCTGGATGAGGTGATCGCGGGTGACCATCTGTATGGCACCTGGGCGAATCACCTGTCGGCCTGGCGGCCCTGGGAACGGCCGGACACGCTTCTGCTGCGCTATGAGGATATGGTCGCGCGGTTGCCGTTCGTCCTGGATGAGATCAGTCGCTATTTGGGGCTCAAGATCCTCGCCCATAAGGTGCCCGAGCGGGACAGAATCGCCGACATCGCCTTGATCTGGGTGAGACGGCAAACCGATTGGCGTGAATGCATCGATGATCGTCAACTCGAACTGTTTGAAAGGATCAACGGGGCCATGATGCGCAGGATGGGCTACGGATCGCCTGCCCCTCCCTCTATCTGAAAGTGCGCTGCCGCCGGCTTGGCCCCTCTGTCCAGGCTATATAGGTTCCCCCGTCCATGCCTGTTAAAATGGCATCGGCCGATTGAACGGCAAGGCGGCGTTCATCGCTTCAACGGGGATTGAAGGGAAGGGCGATCAATGAAACAGGTTTCCGGGGTTAAGGCCGGCGTTCTGGCCATCGTCGTCGCGCTGATGGCGGGCTGTGCCTCTACGCTGACGGGGGATTCCTACTCCCGCGACGAGGCGCGCCGTCCGCAGCAGGTACAGATCGGCGTGATCGAGTTCGTGCGGCCCGTCGTCATCGAGGGCACCAAGACGCCGATCGGGGCCGGGGCGGGCGCCATCATCGGCGGCATCGCCGGGGGCGCGGTGGGCGAGGGGCGCGGCAGCGCCATCAGTTCCGTGCTGGGATCGGTGGCGGGCGGTCTCGCGGGCGCCGCGGCGGAGGAGCAGGTGACGAAGCGTCAGGGCGTCGAAGTCACGGTGCGCCTGGAGAGCGGCAAGGTGATCGCCGTGGTGCAGGAAGAGACGTCCAGCGAGACCTTCACCGTCGGCGAACGCGTGCGCGTACTGACGGTCGGCGGCACGATGCGCGTCAGTCACTGATCGATGGATCCCCCGGGGGATTTCCCCGGGCACGGTTTCCGCCGCATCCCCTGATCTCGAGAGGGGGCGCCCGCGTCGACTGGCGCGGGCAAAGACCGGTGTGCAATGTTTCCCCCGCGGTGGCGGAGAGGGCCGGGGCTAGGCGGTGCGTCTCTGCGTGTGTTCGCCGCCGGCCTCTTCCAGTCTGGCCTGGGCATCCCGCAGGGCCGTGCGCAGGCCTTCCTCGATCACCGGGTGATAGAACGGCATTTCCAGCGTCTGCTGCACGGTGAGACCGGCCTGGATGGCCCAGGCGAGCAGGTGGGCGAGATGCTCCGCATCCGGGGCCATCATCTCGGCGCCGAGCAGGCGCCCGTTCCGGGTATCGGCATAGACGTGCAGCACTCCCTTGTTGCGCAGCATCACGCGGCTTCTGCCCTGGTCCTCGAAGGAGACGCGTCCGGTGACGAAGCTCCCCGGAGTAAGGTCGGCGTGGCGTGTCCCCGTGACCGCGAGCTGCGGGTCCGAAAAGACGATGGACAGCGGCACGCGGCGCAGGCCGGGATGGACGGCGGGGTAGCCGGCGGCGTTCACGCCCGCGATGCGGCCTTCATCCGCGGCCTCGTGCAACAGCGGGAGGTCGTTATCGGCGTCTCCCGCGATGAAGACAGAGCTGGCGCCGCACTGCATGGTGCGGCGGTCGAACAGCGGTACGCCGCGCGCGTCGAGCGCGAGCGAGGTGTTCTCCAGGCCGAGGTTGCGTACATTCGGTGTACGCCCCGTGGCCACGACCACGTAATCGACGATGTCGCGGCGGGCCTTGCCTGTACGATCCTCATAGCGCACGGCGACGCCGCCTTCCACCGGTTCCAGGGAATGAACCGCGGCGTCCGCGTCGAGATAGAATTCTTCCTGGAAGGCGCGCGTCGCATAAGCGCGCACCTCGGGGTCGGTGAAGGGACCCACCAGATGTCCTTTGCCGAACATGAGTACCTTTACGCCCAGCCGGTGCAGCGCCTGTCCGAGTTCGAGGCCGATGACGCCGGGCCCGAAGACCGCCACTGATTCCGGCAGATCGTCCCAGGCGAAGATGTCGTCATTGACGAGCGCGCGTTCACCCAGCCCGTGGAACATCGGCGGGACACCGGGAGACGAGCCGGTGGCGATGACGGCGCGCGCGAAGCGGATACGCGTGTGTTCATCCACCTGTAGGGTGTGGTCATCTGTGAAACGGGCGTAGCCCCGGATCTTGTCCTCCTCGGGGAGGGTGGCGACGCCATTCAGAACAAAGCCGACGAAGCGGTCGCGTTCGCGCTTCACCCGCGCCATCACCGCGGGTCCGTCGACGCTGACGGAGCCCTCCAGCCGCAGACCGAACTCCGGCCATCGGGCCGGGACGTGGGCCGCCTCGGCGGCGGCGATCAGCAGTTTGCTCGGCATGCAGCCGACACGCGCGCAGGTGGTACCGTAGGGGCCGCCCTCGATGATCACGGTGCGTTTCCCCGCGGCGACGGCCGCCCGATAGGCGGCGAGGCCGGCGGTCCCAGCGCCGATGACGGCGACATCGACTTCAAGTTCCTTCATGAGTCTCCCTCTCGTTGTGGAATGGGACAGGGTTGCGGCGGCCGCTGTCGCGGCCGCCCCGATCCATCGCCGTCAGGCCGCCCGTTTCGCCCACCGCTCGAGCTCCTCGAGACCGCCGATGAGCTCTCCGTTGACGAATACCTGCGGCACCGTCTTCTTGCCCGCGACCGCGCCGACCACCTTGCTGCGCGTGGTATGGGCCAGCGGTATCTCGGCGTAATCATAACCGAGCTCTGTCAGCAGGGACTTGGCCTTGGCGCAGAACTGGCAGCCCTCGCGCGTGAAGATGGCCACCTGGTCGGGCTTCTTCGCCTTCGGGTTTATATAGCTCAGCATGGTATCCGCATCGGAGACCTCGAAGGGGTCGCCGGGCTTTTCCGGCTCGATGAACATCTTCGCCACGACGCCATCCTTCACCAGCATGGAATAGCGCCAGGAGCGTTTGCCGAAGCCCAGGTCGGATTTATCCACCAGCATGCCCATGCCCGCGGTGAATTCGCCGTTGCCGTCGGGGAGCAGCATCACGTTGTCCGACTCCTGGTCCTTGGCCCATTCGTTCATCACGAAGGTGTCGTTGACCGAGACGCAGACGATCGCATCGACGCCGTTGTCGAAGAAGGCCGGCGCCAGCTCGTTGAAGCGCGGCAGATGGGTGGACGAACAGGTGGGGGTGAAGGCCCCAGGCAGGGAGAACACGGCCACCGTCTTGCCCTTGAAGACATCGTCCGTGGTCACGGTTTTCCATTCATTGTTCTCGCGTACGCGGAAGTTGACCTGCGGGACGCGCTGACCTTCGTGGTTCTGTAACATCGATAATCTCCTTTCCGGTAGAGTGGGTTGATGGTACGGTCCGAAAACTCGGTTCACGCGGTCCACTATAGGGAGCCATCGTA
>WBZO01005879.1_pt1 | contig 12174 bp, 23 predicted proteins | sample 5204261 | NCBI WGS metagenome assembly WBZO01 (sample SAMN12412400, study PRJNA552823) | activated sludge metagenome | isolation source: activated sludge from anammox sidestream of wastewater treatment plant... | place: USA: North Carolina | collected 2017-09 | reverse complement strand
TTAATAACCACGCTGGCGATACATTTTGATACGTGGCGATAAATCTTGCAATTATTTCTTCTGTAATCCCGGAATTACTTTCCAATGTGCCTCTTGAAATAGCAGTGGAAGAATAAAATTCACGCTTGCTAATGCCCAGGCTTCCAATGAATTGTAATATTCTTTGCTTGATCGGCGAAATATTTTGTATTTTTTCTTGCATGTGGCGAAATCTATTGTATATTTGCGCTGTGTAATCAACAGACAAATATAAGTCATGGAAACAAGAAAACCGAAAAAAGAGATAAAATTTCCGGAAAACCGGAAAATAGCCAAACAACTCATGAAGGGCGACCGTGTGGTGATTGCCCGTTATGCCAATTTGAGCGCGGTAACCATACGCGATATGATGATGGGCTACCGGCGCATTACCGACAATGTGGCCCGGGCCATTCTGCGGCTGATGGCAGAGCGCCAGGAGCTTGCCCGCGCGCTTGAAGAAATTAGTAACCAATAAACCAAAAACAAATGGAAGAGCATCCGATTATCATCAACATTCAAAAACTGGTAGGAGAAATAAATGTAAGCTGTTGCTCGAAATTAACTGAGCAGCAAACGCTTGAAATTCAAAATCAGGTAACCGAAGCTATCCTAAAGGCAGTTAAATGTGCCAGAGAGGCTATAGCTGAAGGTCAGGAAACTCAATTAGAAAATTAAGGTAAATGCGACAGGCAATAATTAGTTCACCAAAACCAAGGTCAGGGTTTTCATCAACAGCTTTTTTGCAGCATATCCTGAATTTGGCGATTACCATTGGATGAAGTCCTTCTAATTTACCAAGGTTTTCAAAATGATTAAAGAGTTTAGTTTCCATAACGCAACATTTTTAAGGTTAGCACCACAAATGTAGCAACATCCCCGGGAAAAGCGAGAGCGGCCGTATCGAATAGGCCCCGGGGAGCAAAACATGCAAGGCGATGCCCGAATATTACAACAACATACTATGTGTGAGCAAGCCCGAACTAACCGATGGCAACCCGCCGGTGATGACGGCACATGCGTATGATAGTTATGTATGGAGGCATCCCCATGTGAGGCTGCGCATGGGCAAGGGCAAAGGCACACCTGCGCTTTTGAGCTGGGAATTGCTGCGCGAAGACCTGAAGCGGCGCTACCGGGCAGCCTATGGCGATCCAAGGGCAGCAGCCGGGCCATGCTACACGCTTAAAAAGCTGATTGAGCCCGACTATAAAGCCGGGGCTTTTTATGCCACACATCTGATAGCCGACAATACCAACCTGCCTGCCGAGAAGCAGCGCGAGTATGCAACCAACGCAAGTGTGCTGAATGCTGTAATACGGATGGCAAACGAGGGGCGAGCATTGCGCAAGGCGCTTGGCGGTTCAAAAAAAGTGTCGTGGACGGCCATCAGCGAGCAGGTGAATGCGCTGCGCGACGAATTGAAGCACAGCCTGCCAGCCAATGCGCTGCGGCTTAGCCATAAGGTTGCGCAATACAAAACAGGCGGTTATGCCAGCCTTGTTTCGGGCAAATTCTTAAACAAGAATGCCTGCAAAGTGGTTGATCCGCAGCAGGAGTCAATTATGCGGCAGTTGCTTCGCAAGCATAACAATTTTGACAATGCGCAGATTGCTTCTGTCTATAACAGTGTGGCTGCCGGTTTAGGCTGGGACAGTATTACATCCGGCACGGTTGCCAACCTGCGCAAGGGGTGGGGATTGGAAACCTATTCGGGGCGGCACGGCGAGAGTGCATGGGACAACAGCAAGGCAATGCAGGTTAAACGCACCCTGCCCACACAGCCGCTCTACTATTGGACAGCCGACGGCTGGGAGGTTGAACTTCTTTATCAGAAAACAGATACCGATGCCTCGGGCAACAGCCGTACCACTTATCACAACAGGCTGACGGTGGTTGTGGTGCTGGATCCTTCGCACCAATATCCGGTAGGCTATGCCATTGGGGAGCGCGAAAACCCCGAACTGATAAAGGCGGCAATGCGCAATGCCATACAGCACACGGCCGAATTGTTTGGCCGGCACTACAAAACGCTTCAGTTGCAAACCGATAACTACTCTAAAAAGAAGCTCACCCCCATTTATGAGGCCATTTCGGGCATATATACCCCTGCCAGGGTTCACAACGCAAAGGCGAAGGTTGTGGAGCCATATTTTAAAAAGCTGAACAAAAAATATTGCCAGATGCAGCCCAACTGGGCGGGCTTTGGCATTACGGCCAAAAAGACATCGCAACCCAACGCACAGTATCTGAACAAAATACACGGCAGTTTTCCTGATGAGGCGGGGTGCCGGCGCCAGATCATTGCCATGATAGAGGCTGAGCGGGCTGAGCGCCGCACGGCTTATGTGGCGGCCTTTGAGGCGCTGCCCGAAGAGGATAAGCACACCATGGAATTTGGCGAGTATATGTATCTGCTTGGCGATACCACCGGCTTCACCAACCGCCTGAGTGCCGCCGGGCTGGTGGTAACCATTGACGGGGTGAAACGCGAGTATGACAGTTTTGATGTGGCATTTCGCCGCCATGCCGATGTTGACTGGGTAGTGAAATACGATCCTACTGACTGCAGCCGTGTGCTGGCCTGCTCAACTGATGGCAGGCTTCGGTTTGAGCTGGAAGAAAAATATGTGCAGCCTATGGCTCTGCGCGACCGCAAGCCAGGCGACAGCGCACAGTTGAAAAGGATAGGCAGTTTCAACAGGCAATTGAAAAGCGAGATTATGGAGAACATGCAACAGGATTACAACACCGTTGCAGAGCTTTTTGAAACCCATCCGCAGCTCGAGGGCACCCTTGCCAAGCTGATACTTGTTGACAGCAACGGCCAGCACAAAGATAACCGCAATGCTGCCCGACTTGGTGCAGCCCGCAAGGAGCTTGCCCGACAAAACAAGCAGATAGAGACTGCACAGGAGCGCACCTGGGCACAGGAGCAGGAGGCCTGGCTTGATTCAAAAGTTGACTTCACTAAATTTCTAAATCAATCATAAAGCAATGAATCACGAAACAAAAATCTCAATCATGGCGGCGCTTGAGGCCTATATGGCCCAGCACAATATGAGTGCCTCCGATGTGGCACGCAAAACAGGCGTAAGCGCTTCATACCTGAGCAATATGCGTCAGGGCAATTTTGTGGTATCGGCAGGCAATGGCAATACGGTTGAGCTGGCCGATAAACACTTTGAGGTGCTTGCTAAGCTGGCCGGCTTTAAGTTGGAGAAAAGCTACTGGGAACCGGTTCCCACTACACAGCTAAAGCGCATACTTGCCACCCTTGAAGATGCCCGCCAGTTTGGCTATACCAATGTGGTGATTGGCTCAACCGGCTCGGGCAAGACGTATGTAACGCAGATATTTGCACAGCGTTATCCGCTCGATTGCTTTGTTGTAACGGTTGGCAGCCAGGATAACATTGGCGACCTGTTGGAAAAGGTATGCGACCAGTTGCATATAGCGAGCGAAAAAACCAAGAGCCGCACCCTTCGTGCCATTTCACGCAAGCTTCAGGATATGAAACGCGACGGCCACAAACCGATTTTGATATTCGATGAGAGCGAGTATATGCGGCAGCCGGCATTGTGCAACATGAAGGAGCTATACGATAATCTTAACGGCACGGCCGCCATCATCCTTCTTGGCACCTCGCAGCTTATCCGCCATTTCGACCGTTTGCGGCGCAAAGACAAAGACGGCATTCCGCAACTATACCGGCGCATCAAGTTTGGCATCCGTGAGTTGCCGGCAATTGACCGCACGTTCAAGCCTTTTCTTGAAGGCGTTGTAGAAGACCGCCAGATACGGAGCTTCTTAGTGGAGCATTGCGAGAATTACGGCGAGCTTCACGATGTGTTAGTTCCGGCGCTGCGCGAAGCCGACAGGACAGGCCAGCCGCTGAGCGAGAACCTGATTCGAACCATGTTGAATATGCCTAAACGATAAAACATGGCCGATGCTTACACCGATAGTGCAGCGACCATTACAGAGGAGGCTACCTCACCGCCCATCGGGCACCAGTTAAAACGAGCCTTATCGGTAACCGACCTGCTGAACAAAAAATATAAGCTCTTTGAATTTGATGGTGAATGGTACGAGGCTTTCGGGCAGCCCGAAGCCCGCGGGATATGGTTTGTATGGGGCAACTCGGGCAATGGCAAAACCACCTTTGTGCTCATGCTGATAAAATACCTTGCCGGGTTTGCCAGGGTAGCCTACAACTCGCTTGAAGAGGGTGCTACACACACTATGCAGGAAGCGTTTTTGCGCGTTGGCATGGAAGAGGTTGGCCGCATGGTTGTGCTGCTCGACGGAGAGCCCCTTGCCGACATGGAAAAACGGATGCAACGGAGCAAATCGCCCGATGTATATGTAGTGGACTCGTTGCAGTATGCCGAGATGACTTACGCAGAGTACAAGGCTTTTAAGGAACGCAACCGCGATAAATTGGTCATCTTTATCAGCCATGCCGATGGCAAGCTGCCCGAGGGCCGCTCGGCCAAAAAGATAATGTATGATGCCGGGCTTAAGATTTGGATTGAAGGCTACAGAGCCCTGTCGAAAGGCCGATATATCGGCCCAAATGGCGGCACATTCACGATATGGGAAGAGGGAGCAGACAAATATTGGAACAAAACCTAAACCTAAACAAATTAACGCTATGAAGACAACAATGAAACAAAAGCGCACACAATATCAACTGACTATGATCAGCGGGGTGTGCAAGTTGCTTGAGTTGACCCCCGATCAACTCAATCATATGATGTTTGGCCTTGGCTGCGAATATGTGGAAAAGATGGTTGACAGCCAGATGGCGCACGAGTTTTTGACCGAGCCAATGTTTTGGAACTGGTGGCGGCAGCAGTGGGCTCTGATTGATGAGGCCTTTATAAGGCAGGCCGCGCAGGCTCCCTTGAGCCGGCAGACAATGCGCCGCTGGTATGCAAAGCATCACCGGTCAATTGACGTGTATCCGGACGACATCATCTGGGAAAAGATACACAACAGCTATCAAGATATGGTAACTAAAGTGATTGAAAAGCATACATCATGAGCTACTTAGAAAAACTTGAGCTTGAGCAAAAGCTGAAGCAGGCACAAAAGGAAATAGACCGGCTGTACAGCCTGAACGGACAACCTATCGAGCAACGCATACGCGAAATTGCCACACTCCAGCATAAAATGGCTTGTTGGAAAACCAGGATTGACATTTACAAAGGCATTAAAAATTACAATGTTCACTTAGAACCCGATTTAAGATGGACACCAGAAACCTAACCCCCGAACAAAAGCGCCGTTTATTGGCCGAATTAGAAGCCGAGTTGAAAGCGGAAGATCAGCGCAAATTGCGCGAAAAAAAGAACTACGAAGACCTGCGCGATAAAACAGTACAGCAGGTATTTAAAAAGTTGGAGAAGCTGAGCGAGACCCTGCTAAAGGTCAAAAGCGAGGCTTTTGACAATTTTGAAACGATACTGCAGCTTAAAAAGGAGCTGTTCCAGGTTGGCGCAGATCGCTGGCAGACACAGCAGAGCCACACCTTTACCACCGACGACGGAAGCCTCAGCATCATCATTGGGCACAATGTGATTGACCGTTGGGACGAAACGGTGAGCGCCGGTGTGGAGATGGTGAACGCATGGCTGGGCACATTGGCCAAAGACGATGAGAGCGCGGTGCTTGTTGACATGGTGCGCGACCTACTTAAACCCAACAAAGAAGGACAGTTGAAAGCCAATCGTGTGCTTGAATTAGCCAAAAAAGCCGATGAAATCGGAAACGCCGAGCTGAAGGAAGGGGTGCGCATTATACGCGATGCTTACAGGCCTGCCAAAACAAGCACCTTTTTGAAAGCCAAGTTCAAAGACGAATTAGGCCGCGACCAATGGCTGCCGCTAAGCATGAGTGCCGTATGATACGCCTGTTTATTACAGCCTATCTGCAAGTTGCCTTGGTATCGGCCAACACCTTTTTTGTGTCGCGTGGTGCCTGGGCAGGAGTAGCCGTGTGCTCTTTTGGCATTAGCTATGCATGGACACTCAACGTAAAAAAAATAAGCGCTTCCACAACTAAGCAACGGGTAGCATACAGCACCGGAGCAATGATGGGCGGGCTCACAGGCACTGCAGTCAGCATGATCATTTCGAAAAATGCCGGCAAATAAACCCATCACCCATCACCCATCACCCGACAAATGAACACTCAATACATTTTGCTCGATGTTGCATTAGTAACTGGATCTACGGCCATTGCACTCTTGATAGTGATTGCAGCAGTGATTTATATTGATACAAAACGGCTTGAAAAATGGAAGCAACGAAACAACAATTGAAAGTATTTCACGCCATATTGGCCAAACGAGGCCTGATGGACATGAAATCCATCATCGTAAGCGACGAGAGCAGCGGCCGCACCGAACACGCCTCGCAACTTACTTTGCATGAGATGGCAGCCCTCATCAAACGCTTACAGGTGAATCATGAGCTAAGATTCGACACTGTTAAGACTGCCGAAAACCGGATGCGCCGCCGAATACTAAGCTTGTGCTACAGCCTTGGCTGGACACGCTACGACGAACAAAAAAGAATGCAAACTGCCGATATGGAACGACTTGAAGCATGGCTGCAGAAATATGGCTATTTGCACAAAAAAAAGCTCAATGATTATGCTTATGATGAGCTTGTGAAACTTGTTACACAATTTGAAATGTTTACAAAATCCGAATTGCAATGAAAAGATACAGTTTAACATCAACTGCATTTGATGGCGAGGTGCTGCTTGAATTCAACGACAGTGGATTGCTCACAGGCTACGACTGCAACGGCGCAACGCTTACCGAAGCTCAACAACTGTGGATACTGAACCGAATGCCACGTGAAATTGCAGATCTAAAGCGGATAATAAACGAAGCCAAACAGGCCAAGCTAACCGAATTGGAAGATGAAGAAGTTTCATTCGACAAGTTTTGGAACAGGTATGACGAAAAGATTCGATCGTCGAAAAAGAAAACACTTGCAAAATGGAACAGAATGCCTAAAGCGCAAAGGCTTAAAGCCTATAATTATATTGCCACCTACGAGCGCAGCCTGTATGCCGGGGTGGCAAAAAAATATGCCGAAACGTATTTGAACGCAGAGCTTTGGAACAATTAAACGGATATGACGAAGATGAATCAGTTGGTACTTGAAAACAAAGAACGTCAAATGATGGAGCTTTATGGTAAAAAAGTGAAGCTGAAATTCAACCGTGAAGAGTTGAAAACATTTGATTATATCTTAAAATATTGGCTGGCACAGCATTCAATGACGGATGCCGACCTTTGGGAAAAGGCACAGGCTCAAATTGTGATCAGGCTCATCGAATCGAAGCTGCGGCCTTTTGTCATTGCATTGAAGCCACAGGCGACACTTAAAATTGACCTGATGCAGGCTTATGTGCTGCTCGAAATACTCGAAAGTTATTGTTTCATGGATTCGAGTTGGGAATGGAATGCCACAACCCGCATTTTAAATCAGATTGACAAACAAACGGTATGAGCATACAAATTACAAATGAGCAATACAACGAACTATTGCTTGCAGGGCTAAAACAGATAGCCCACGACGCCGAACAGCTTGGCAGTGGCAACATAACCCACCGGGCCGCCCAAATACGCGCTAATGCCATGCAATTGATTGCAATAACAGAAGAGGTAAACACTGCGTGTGAAAATGAGAAAAAGCACAATAAATGAAAACACCCTTAAAAAGGCCCTGATGATAAGGGCTATGGTTGAGGCTCATTATGAGCCTGGCCGCCAGGACAGAAACCGCCGGTGGGTGTTTCGGAATGTAGTATTAAAGGTTTACCCTATTTCAGAACGCACCTTTTGGCGATATATGACCCTTACAAGAAATATAACCCGAAAGCCGGAGCCAGATGACCCTAACCAATTGAAACTTTTTTAAACAACCTAAACCTTAACAATATGTACCAGGAACAAAATCAAAACCACACCAAAGCATTTGTAATGTTTATTGCGGTTATATCGCTCGCAATATCATTCGTATCGCTGGCTATTTCATTGCTGAGATATATAGAGACCACAGGCTGATTGCCAGGGCAAGGAGTGAGGCAATGCCATCCCAGCCAAGTTTATAGCCCTCGAAATTAAACCGCTTTTGTTCTTTATTTTTTTGAAGCGCCTCTTTAACAAATCCAGAGCTGTGATGAAACCACAGACCAACAGGGGTAACTGACAATGTGCTATCAAAGGTGAGCGGCCCGTTGGCGAAGTTTACAGTAAGGTATTCGGCCAGCCCGCGCGAAACAAGCACATCAACCATACCGGCGGTGTAGCCGATAGAGATAAGCTGCGATACAGATACCGTATTGCGGGTACCCACCCCGGCCAAGTAGGCAAGTAAATTATCAAGCGAACGCTCAAACCCGTATTTATCCATAACATGAATTTTATATCAAAATTAATTTTTTTAACCGGTAAACTTGACTTTGTGTGTATAAATTTTGTAATATTGCCCCTGACTTGTACTTATACACTCTTGGGCAAAAATCAAATCACAAATTTTTGACAAGATAAAGGGAACGCCCTTACGGTGGTTGTAGAGGAAACGACACAACTATTCACACGCCCTGCGTATGAGTGCAAGTCACACCTACGAGGGCGTTCTCTTTTATCGCAATTCTATCCAATATGACGCACGGAAAGAATGAAGCTGGCATCTTACTGCCCAAGGTATTCACCTTCAACCCAGCTAATGCACCTATTCGGGTGCAAATGATTAACGATGAGCCGTGGTTCGTCGGCAAAGACGTATGCGAGGCTATTTCAATAGTCAATCATAAAGATGCGTTAGGGCGACTTGATGACGATGAGCGAAGGGGGTCGGCAATACCGACCCCCGGTGGAGAACAAACAATTACAGTCGTTTCTGAATCCGGGCTATATAACTTAATTTTCCAAAGCCGCAAGCCGGAGGCCAAGGCATTTCGTAAATGGGTAACCAGCGAGGTATTGCCAAGCATACGGCAAACCGGCAGGTACGAATTGAAGCAAAGTGTTGGCCGGCCACGCACCACCAGGGGCGAGCTTGTGAATGCCGATGTATTGAACCTGCTTTGGCTTATTGGCGAAAGCCTGAACCACGGCGACCAGAAGAACATTGCCCTGGAGCTTGGCGTAAGCGTTCAGTCGGTTAACCGAACACTTAACGGCTATAACCGCAGCAGCCGGATACTCATGGCACTTTATAACCGTGCCAGGCAAAACAGAGAGGCATTCATGCTATACCACCGCCCTGAATACATGACAAAACAGCTATTGGGAGAGGCTGAGTTGCCTGTGGGTAATCACATGCCTGCCATAAAGCTTACAACCAAACGCGGCGGAACTATTGGCAACCAAAACGCCAGAAAGAAAGGAGGCCGGTAATGAGTACAGACAGAGTAAAATTGTTTTTTGAGAAGGCAATTGAGCCTGATCAGTTTGCAAAGATGATGCGCCGCTATAACTGTGAGGTGGTAAGAATGCACCTTGCGCTGCAGCAGCACTCCGGTGAGCTGACCAATCCAAAAGTAGTTGCCGATACAATTTACTGGCTTAACGAACTGGCCGAGGCCATTGATCCTTATTTTGATGACAATCCCCCGGAATTTTGAAAGCGCAATCAGATAAGCCAAAAAAGCCACCCGATGAGGTGGCTTTTTTTATTGCATCTTTTCAATGGCAAAGCTTGCCATTGTCTTTCTATCGGGCTTTGCTGCAGTAGTATCGGTAGCCATTGTGCTGTATTGCTCTATGGAGTGCATCAGCTCATCGTAGTTATTATCAGTGATGCTTTGCACTGATGTAAGACTGCCAAAATACTGCGCTTTGAATCCGTGCAGGCACAGGTTTACAGCATCCAGAAGGTCAAGGAAATTAAGGGCGTCGGCATCGTAGGGCGAAGGATTGTTCCATGTGGGAGCATTGCGGCGTGTAACCACATGCAGGTTAATGACAATGGTAGCATCGCGCACACCCTGTCCCTGGTGTCGCCAGGCAATGGGCAGAAACTCCACAAACACGGCAGGGGTGGCAAATGGCGTTTCTTCCTCAATGTACTCAAGCTGTTGGTTCCAGAGGTCGAAGTGTTGAATAACAGCTTTGGCTGCATCAAATTCGTCGGCCACTATAAAATTGCCGTCTTCATCTTTCTGTAACAGTTTAAGCCTGTCGCACACTGATTGGAAAAGGTTTTTTCTCATATTTTGGGTTGTTTTAAAAGGTCTTTCAACATTGTTTCAATTTCATTAAAATTGGCATCAATCACTCGTTTCACAGCCTGGTCAACTTCGGGGGCATGACCAATAAACCGCCGTTCGGGCATGGTAATTTGGCTGCCCGTTTTCATCAGCGCCATGCTTTTGTAAAATTCGGCATCTTCGGTCAGGGCTTTGTTTTTTCGGGTGTTGGCCATTGCACGCTTTTTGATGTTAAAAGTGATCCCCCCTTGCGCTTCGTAGTATTTTGCCCAGAAGAATCGTTTCATTTTTGCTGTAACGGTAATTTTGCCCCCCTCGTTGTGTATGGCGGCATAAGGCAGGCTGCTGGTAAAGGTTATGGCGCTTTCACCTGCCGTTGCCTTTAGCGAACCCCGCAGCCCGCCACCGCCTTTTACAAGCAACAGTGAGCCTTTGCGGCCGTGTTTGCGAGCAGGCCAGGGCTTTGTAAAAAATGCCTTCCGCTCAAAGTTTCGGTCAAACTCTTCGAGCAGCTCAACGCGCAGGTCGTTTAGGATTTTTTCTGAGAGGTTGCTTTTCATACATTTGGGGCAAAAAAGTTATGATAACAATTGAGCAAAAAGATGCCGTGCTTAAATTCGTTTGCGAGCGCTGCCGGATTGAAGCCATGAACCCGGTAAGAAAAGCCGAAGCCAAAAATATACTTGGCATGGATAGAGAAAGCGTTGGAGCAATACTCGCACAATTTGACCGGATGGGGCTTATTGATGATTTTTGGCATGATGCACATAGCTTTTATTTTGTGGTTTTTATTGAAGCTCACGATTACTATCGTCACGGCGGGTTTAAAGCACAGGAAGAGTTGTTAACGAAAAACATACAAAAGCTTATACTTGAACTTGAGCAGCTTAAGCCTGATATACCTGAACGTGCCGGGCTTATAGCGGGTATAGCGGGTAACATCGCCACCGCGCTTGGGCTCTTTGTTTGAGTGTAGCCAGCGATAAAACCCGGCCAGTGGCGATTGGTCGTACATGAACATTTCGGGGGTCAGGTGGTCGGAGTAGTGCAAATCGCCCTCCACAAAAATTTTGCGGTCAACACTCAGCAGAGCGCCACCCATAGTGGGAGGTGAGTTTTTGAAAGGCTCCACGTTGCGCTCAATGGTTAGCGTGATGGTCTCTTTCATAATGTGTTTTTTGTCTTTTTTCATTTTTATTTCAGTTTTACTTGACTTTGGTGTGTTGATTGTTGTATATTTGTGGTCCGATAGATGCCAACTATGATACGGGAGGGGAAGAAACCCTTTTTAGTTGATTAGTTGGCATTTATTATTTTATTGATGCTGTGAGGATATTCCACTCCACCTATCACCTCAACATTAAGCCTGAATGTTTCCCCCTTATAATCAAAGCTGTAATAATTATACTGGGTTACACCTCTTTCTTTTTTACGCTTTAAGTTAGCCTCTGATTTTGGTTTAATAGATTCGCTCAAGGTTGCCTGGGCGATTGGCTGCACCCTCTTTAAAATATCGGATATTTCTTTAGCCATTATTTTGAGGTCGTTGTTCGCTATGTGGGCGGCTATGTTCCTGACGTTTTTCCTTAAAATTATAGCATTTCCTGATATAAGATTTTCCGAATAAATCGTAAGGCCCTGTTCTGGAATATTTTCCTTAGCCCACTGTTTAATACCATCATCTACCTTTTTACGCTCAATTTTTTGAGCAGTTTTGTATAGTGCATTCACAACCTCTTTCACCCCTTGCTGCACTTTAAAATAGGGGTGTTTTTCGGGGAATATTACTTTTTGTTTGCCGGGGTTAAAGCGAAACATTGCTGCACGGTTCACCCCGTCTTTGCCTAATCTGGTGGTTGCTTTTTGGCCCTTGCTTACTGCTTCGGCGCTGTTGCTTGGCGTGTACTTGTCTTTCAA
>WBZO01005878.1_pt1 | contig 12176 bp, 6 predicted proteins | sample 5204261 | NCBI WGS metagenome assembly WBZO01 (sample SAMN12412400, study PRJNA552823) | activated sludge metagenome | isolation source: activated sludge from anammox sidestream of wastewater treatment plant... | place: USA: North Carolina | collected 2017-09 | reverse complement strand
TCGCGTGCCCCGATCCTTCGGCTGCTTGCGGACGAAGAACCACCGGCAGTCGGCGACCGCGGCCACCGCGACCGCGTAGGCGCACGCACCCAACTCGAGACCGCCGACCGCGTCGAAACCGATGCCGGCGTCGCGCACCACCTCGACCGTGGCCTCGGCGGCGAGGCGCAGGTCGCGCCAGTGGGCGAGGGCCTCCTTTCCGTCGATGAAGTCCTGGGACCACTCGCCCGACGCGAGCTTCACGGGCTCGGGCAGGCGGCGGAGACCCTTGGTCCTCAAGACCTCGAGCAGGGCGTCGCGGGCGGAGATCGACACGGTGGTACCTCGCCGGTTCGGTGGCCAGCCGAGGCTACCGAGGTGCCGCCACCGCTCGTGCTCCGCGGCGGTGATCCCCTACGTTCGGGGGCTCATCGAGTTGGAGGAGCTGGTGCCATGCCGTTTCGTTGGGCGAACCTGCCGATCGAGGTACTGCGGGCGGTGCTCGACCGTGCCGACGCCTCGCCGGAGGACGCGGCGAGCGAGCTGACCACGCTCTACGGCGCCGTGCCCCGCAACGACTTCGTGGCCGACCAGTGGCCGGTGCTGCGCGCCTCGTGGCTCGGCGCGGCCGACGACCCGCACACCGCCGACGCGATCGTCGCCATGCGCAACGCCGGGCTGGGTGACCTGGGCATCGACACCACCACCCCGACGGGCACCGCGGCGTACCTCGAGTCGTGTCCCGATTCGGTGCGGTTGCGGTCGATCGTCCTGCGGGCCGTGCTGGCCGCGGGTGGTGCGGCGGGTGCCGACGACGCCCTCACGCTCGGCGCCATCGACCCGGCGGAACTCGCGACCACGCTCATCCACCCCCGCAGCGCCGAGGAGCTGCGCGCCGCGGTGCACCTCACCCTGGAGGCGATGCTCGGATCCGGTGAGGACGGCACCGGCGAGCTCGTCGTCGACGAGGACGGCGACATCCCCATCCGCTGGGGGAGCGCCGTGGTCTATGTGCGTGTGCTCGAGGAGAATCCGGTCATCCGCATCTTCTCGCCCCTCGTGCGCAACGTGCAGGTGACCGACGAGCTGCGTGACGCGGTCAACGAGCTCAACAAGAACCACCTGTTCATCAACGCGTTCTATGCCGATGGGGTCGTCATGCTCACCGCGGATGTACCGGGCGCGCCCTTCGTGCCCCACCACCTCGTCAACCTGTTGAACACGGTGGCCGAGACCGCCGACTCGCTCGACGACCAGCTCCACTCACGCTTCTCCGGCAGCGGCGGCTCCCCGGACGCCGCGGGCTACCTGTAGCCGCCCGGCGCGTCCGCGCCGGACCGGGCCGGACCATGCCGCACCACTAGCATGCGTCCATGTTGCAACCAGATCGGCACGGTCCCTGGGCGGTCATCGCCGGCGCGTCGGAGGGGATCGGCGCGGCGTTCGCCCATCAGCTCGCGGCGGCCGGCATCGGCGTCGTGCTCGTCTCCCGGCGCCAGGCAGTGCTCGACGAGCTCGCCGGCGCGGTGCGGGCCGCGACGCCCGGTGCTGGGGTGCGCGTCGTCCCGGTGGATCTCACCGCGGACGATGCCGCCGCCCGGCTTGCCGACGCGACCGCGGATCTCGAGGTGGGGCTCGTCGTGTACAACGCAGGCGCGGACACGATGGCGGTGAAGTTCCTCGATCGCACGATCGATCAGGTGATGCACCTCGTGAAGCTCAACGTGGTCACGGTCACCGGGCTGTGCCACCACTACGGCGGGCTGATGCGCGACCGGGGGCGGGGCGGCATCATCCTGCTGGGGTCGATGTCGGGGCTCGCCGGGACGGGTTGGGTCGCGGGGTACTCGGCCACCAAGGCGTACGACCAGATCCTCGCCGAGGGGCTGTGGCGTGAGCTGAAGGGCAACGGCGTCGACGTGATGGCGCTCGTCGCCGGGGCGACCGACACGCCGGCCCACGCCCGCATGGGCGCGGCGGTCACCGAGGAATACCCGCCGATGGATCCGGAGGACGTCGCCCGCGAGGGGCTCGCCGCGCTCGGCGACGGGCCGGTGCACGTTGCCGGCGCGGCCAACCGGGCAGCGTTCGCCGCGCTGTCGCCCGTCCCCCGCGCCGAGGTCATCCAGATGATGACCCACGGCACCCAGCTCCTCTTCGACGTGCACGACTGACCCGCCGCGCACCTCAGGGTGACGGCGCGAGCGTGAAGGTGATCGACGTGTTCCCCACGCCGATCACGTCGCCGTCGGCGAGGCGCCGCTCCTCGACGAGCTCGTCGTTGACCCGGGTGCCGTTCGTCGAGCCGGTGTCGACCACGGTGAAGCCGAACGCGCCCCGGCGGATCTCGCAGTGGTTGCGGCTGACGTCGGGGTCGGTGAGCACCACCGCGCGGTCGGCGCGCCGACCGATCGTGGTGACGGGTCGCACGATGTCGTACGTCGCGGGCCGCGCCGTCGTGTCGCCCGTCCCGTTCGACGCGATCACCAGACGGGCGAGCACCGACTCCTCCCGGCGCACGACGGTCGACGGTGCGTCGTCGAGCACGGGCACCGAGCCGGAGCCCACGAGGTCGAGGGTCGGGTCCTGCACGAGGATGCGGCTCTCCATCTCCCGCAGGTACGGCCCTGGGTCGATGCCCAGCTCCTCGACGAGGACCTCGCGGGCGTCGCGGTACGCGGCGAGCGCGTCGGCCTGCCGCCCCGCCCGGTAGAGGGCGAGCATGTACAGCCCCCGGAGGCGTTCGTTCAACGGGTCGGCGGCGATGGCACCGGGGAGGCGGTCGAGCACGTCGGCATGGCGGCCGAGCGCGAGGTCGCTCGCGAAGAGCCCTTCCTGCGCGGAGACCTGCAGACGTTCGAGCCGTACGACGGTGCCCTGCGCGAACTCCTCGTCCGCGAGGTCGGCGAGGGGCGCGCCGTGCCACAGATCCGCCGCGGCGTGAAAGGCCGCCGACGCGGTCGCGTGGTCCCCGCGCTCGGCGGCGCGTCGTGCTTCGTTGACGGTCTGCTCGAAGCGCAGCAGGTCGACCCGTTCGGGATCCGCGTGCAGCACGTAGCCCGGGCGCTGCGTGGCGATCAGCTCGGGCACGCCGAGCGCGCTCGCCGCCGGCTCGAGCGCCCGGCGCAGGTTGGAGATGTACACGTGCAGCGTGCCGGTGGAGCGTTCGCTCGCGACGTCGCCCCAGACGGCGTCGAAGATGCGGTCCGCGGGCACCATGCGGTTTGCCTCGAGCAGCAACATGGCGAGCACGACGCGCTGCTTCTTCCCCCCGAGTGGCAGGGCGCGCCCGTCGACGCGCACCTCCATCGGGCCCAGCATCCGGAACTCCACCGCGGCTGCCATGGCCGACATTGCACCCCACCAGGCCCTTCGGCGCCAGCCCGATCGATAGCAGCGTGTTCGAAGCCCCTTGAAGAAGTCCTGCAGAGCGGGTGAAGTTGGGTGCGGTGCACTGCATGCATCGGCCTGAGCGGGGCTGCAACAAGAGAGGCGATCCGATGCAGATGACCAACCAACCACAGGGTTCCCACCGGATGAACGGCCACCCCGACGGGCCCGGTGGGCTGAAGGCGAAGGCGGTGCCCGTGGGCGCCAACGCGCCCGCCACGATGATCGCGGGTGATCATCTGGTGATCGATGCGAACGGCACGACCCGAACGTTTGCGCGGGGCTCCGCGGTGAGCATCGGGCGGGACGCGAACAACGACATCGTGCTGTCCAACCCCACCGTGTCGCGGCGCCACGCCCGCATCACCCACAACGGCACGGCCTGGCAGATCGAGGACGTGGGGAGCGCCTCGGGCGTGCTGGTGGACGGGGTGCGGGTGTCGAAGCCCGCCCTCCTGTCCGGCACGAACGTCGTCACGATCGGCCGGCGCGATGCCGGTGAACGGCTCGTGATCGTGAGCCCGGCCGGGGCGAAACTGTCCGCCACGCAGCGGCTCCGCCGGGCCGGGCGGGGCAAGGCGTCGATCGCCGTCGCGGCGCTCGGCGTGGTCGCGGTGGCTGCCGCCGGGTTCGCGCTGACCCGTTCGTCGGGCGAGGGGTCGACGGCGTCGGACGCCGGCGCGCTCGCCAAGGCCACGGTGCACCTGAAGGCCGGGTCGGCCACCGGCTCCGGGGCGATCGTCGACGCGAAGAAGGGGCTGATCCTCACCTCGGCCCACGTCGTCGCCCCGTCGGCGCCCGGCGCCGGGGTGCGCGAGAAGACGGTCGAGTCCAAGCTGACCGCGAACCCCGTCGAGGTGTCGATCTCGATCGCCCCGGCGCTCGACACGGCGGCCGAGCCTCGCTTCCTCGGCCAGGTGGTGGCCACCGACGGCTACGCCGATCTCGCGATCGTGAAGATCACGAAGACCGCGGGGGGTCGACGCATCGACGACGGCGACCTGCGCGACCTCACGGCCGTGGCGCTCGGCGACTCCGACAAGGCCAGCTCCGGTGACCGGGTGCGGGTGCTCGGGTTCCCGTCGGTCGCCGGGAGCAACGCCGCGACACTGACCACCGGCGTGCTGTCGGGCACCGTCGGCGACGACCGGATGAACACCAACCGTTTCGCCCTCAACGTCGACGCGGCACTCGCCCCGGGCAACTCGGGCGGGGTCGCGGTCGACGACGCGGGCAGGCTCATCGGCGTGCCCTCGACGGTCGCCCGGGACACGAGCTCGACGATCGTCGCCCAGATCGGGCGCCTGCGCCCGGTGAACCTGGCCAAGCCGCTCATCGAAGCGGCCCGCAAGGACGAGCCGTACCAGAGCCCGGCCTTCCAGCCGTTGCGGGGCAGTGAGGCGGTCGCCAATCTGCGCACCGTGAGCGCCGCCTCCTCGGCCGGCGTCGAGTCGGCGTGCAACGCGGCGGCGACCACGGTCGTCAAAGGGGCGACGGCCATCGGCCTCAGCTTCGACTTCACCGGGTTTCCCCCGGGGCCGGGCTTCGACGCCGCTGTCGTGATCACCAACGCCGCCGGTACCGCGGTGGGGTCGACCTACGCCGATGGGCTCCGGGCCTTCACCCCGGTCGATCGGGGATGCGCCACGGCCACGGTCAACGTCTCGGCGCTCACCGCCGGCACCTACAAGGCCACGGTGCATCTCGGGCCGAACTACCGCTCCGTCGCCAGTATCGATCTGGCCATCGCCTGAACGACCCCGATCGACGACAGGACCAGACCGATGACTGCGCCCATCGCCCCGACCGTCGCGATCGTCGCCGCCGACGGAACCCGCACCGAGTTGGTGCTCGACCGGCCGGTCGAGCTCGGCCGTGCGCCGCATGCCGCCGAGCGAGACGGCGACCGGGTCGCCGGCACCGAGGTCCTCCTCACCGATCCCCGGGCCTCCCGTCGCCACGCGGTGCTCCGCCCGGCCGGCGACACGGTCGAGATCGAGGACCTCGGCAGCACCAACGGCACCCTGGTCGACGGAGTGCGCATCACCGCCCCGGTGTTGCTGCGCCCCGGTCAGGCCGCGGTGATCGGGTCGACCCGCATCCGGGTCCTCACCCCGACGCCGCCCGCTGACGCCACCGCCGACGCGTCGATCGTCGACTGGGCGAGCGGCGACGGCCGGGTGTCACCGGCCGACGACATCAGCCTCGCCCGGCACCCGTCGCGCTACGCCACGCTCCTCGTCGACACCGAGGCCTACGCCCCGCACTACGCGGCGCGGGTCGGGGAGAAGATCGACGCGGTGGCCCGGGCGCTCGCCCCGCTCTGCCGTGAGCCTCGGGTACGACCCACCGTGCGCCTCGTCGCGTCATGCGACGTTGACGGGGTGGCGATCGATGACGGGTTCTCCATCGATCACAACGGCGACATCGTGCTCGCGCTCGGCAACCCGAACGCCGATGACGCGATCGTGCGGTCCCTCGCCGCGTGGCACGCCGGGGCGGTCCCGGCCGCAGGTGAGCTCGGGGCGATCCTCGACGGCTATGCGTTGGTGCGCGTCGGCGCCCCGTGCGACGACCACGCGCTACGTGCGGCCGGCGCGCTGCGGCCGATCTCGGAGACCACCGGGGCGTTGCACACGACGATGGCGCACGCCTTCGTGCGGTACCTCATGGCCGAGCACGGGGAGGCCGCGGTGGTGAGCCTGCTCACCACCGCGGAGCCGGGGCGGGTCGACCAGGCGGCGCTGGGGGCGTTCGGCGCACCCCTCGGCGCGCTCGAGAGTCGCTGGGTCGCATCGCTGGCCGACGACGCGCCCCGCACCACCGTGCGCGACTTCCTCCGCCAGGCCGCCCGCTACTTCCGCCCGCACAAGCGCGCCCAGGCCGAGATCTTCGTGCTCGCGCTGTGCTCGCTCGCGTTCACGGTGATCTTCGCCAAGGCGACCCAACGGCTGTTCAACAACGTGCTCACCCCGGACCCCGCCGGCGGTGGGTTCGCCGGCGACTTCGCCGACGCCGTGCCGATCCTCGGCGTGCTGGGCGGCGGCCTCGTCGTCACCCTCCTCGCGAACCTGCGCCAGTCGCTCGTCAGCGCACGGCTCAGCGCCGACATCACCAACGACGTACGGAACCGCATGTTCTCGCTCCTGCAGGACCTGTCCCTCGGCTGGCATCAACGCCGAGACCGCGGCGACGTGATGTCGCGGTTCCTCTCCGACGTCAGCACGTTCGAACAAGGCGTGTCGAGCGTGATCCGCGAAGGCGCCCTCCAGGTGGTGACGCTCGCGGTCAACGCGGTGCTGCTCCTGCAACTCGACGTGAAACTCGGCCTGCTCACCCTCGTCGGCGCGCCGATCGCGGTCGGCGTGTACCGGGTGATGGGGGAGCAGGCCCAGCAGCGCAGTCTCGTCGTGGAGCAACGGAAGGCAGGCGTCGGCTCCGTCGTGGCCGAGAACCTCGATGCCCAGCCGGTGGTCAAGGCATACGGCCTCGAGTCGCGCGAGCGCAGCCGGTTCGCGGTGGCGTCCGAACGGCTGCGCAAGGCCGACATCCGCCTCAACTTCTTCGCCGGCCTGTTCAACGTGTCGGTCGGTCTCGTGATCAACCTGCTGCGCATCGGGATCATGAGCCTCGGCGTGTGGCTGATCCTGCGCGGCGACCTGAAGCTCGGCACGTTCATCGCGTTCAGCGGCGTGATGGGCGAGGTGATCGCGCCGATGGCCCAGCTCGCCGACCTCGGCCGCACCGCGCAGACGTCGACCGGTGCGCTCGCCCGCATCGAGGAGATCCTCGCCACGGTGCCCGACGTGACCGACCACGCCGGCGCGGTCGACGCCACCGACGTGGACGGCGACCTGCGCTTCGATCGGGTGTGCTTCGCCTACGGCACAGGTCGCACCGTGCTCGACGGCCTCGACCTCGCCGTGCCGGCCGGGTCGCGGGTGGCGATCGTCGGCCCGAGCGGCGCGGGCAAGTCGACGACCCTCGCGCTCCTCCAGCGCAACTGGGACCCGACGAGCGGCCGGGTGCTGCTCGACGGTATCGACGTGAAGGAGCTCTCGTTGGGTGCCCTGCGCCGTGCCATCGGGGTGGTGCACCAGGAGACGTTCCTCTTCGACGGGACGATCCGCGAGAACATCGCGCTGGCCAAGCCGGGCGCGACCGACGACGAGATCCGTGACGCCGCGCTGGCCGCGGGCCTGCGCGATCTCGTCGAGTCCACCCGCGGCCTCGACACGGCGGTCGGCGAACGGGGCTCGCAGCTCTCGGTGGGGCAACGCCAGCGCGTGGCGATCGCCCGCGTGCTGCTGCGCCGCCCCGCGGTGCTCCTCCTCGACGAGGCCACCTCCGCGCTCGACCCGATCACCGAGCGGGAGGTGGTCGGCGCACTGCGCGAGGCGAGCGAGGGGCGCACCACCGTTGCGGTCACGCACCGGCTGCACACCGTGCAGGACTACGACCACATCGTCGTCCTCGCACACGGCGCGGTGGTCGAGCAGGGCACCCACGACTCGCTCGTCGCCCTCGGCGGGCACTACGCCGCGATGTGGCACGAGCAGCAGCGCGGCGACGGTGACCGACCCAACCCGGCGATCGATCCCGCGGCACACGACGTGCTGTCGAAGCTGCCGCCCGAGTTCGCCGATTTCCTCGCCGGCTGCGCCCGCCGCGTCGAGTTGCACCCCGGGGACCGTCGCCGGGAGGGTGGCTGGTTGGGGGTGGTCGTCGCGGGCAGCGGGGGCGTGGAGCTCACCGGGCCCGACGGGCGCCCGATGACCGCTCCCGTCGGGCCCGGCGCGGTGTTCGGGGTGCGTTCGCTCCTCGGCGAGGACCGCGGTGCGGTGCTCGTCGCGACGAGCGGGCCCCTGGCCGTTCTCGAGGTGGGGCGCCACGAGCTCGCGGCCCTCGACCAGGCCGTGCTGCGCACGCTCGCCGCCGGCCCCCCGAAGACCGGCCCCGGCGGCCCGGGTGGCCCCGGCGGCGGACCGGCGGCGGCTGAAGCGGCCCCGAAGCAGGGCTGAAGCCATGGACCGTGAACTCGGACGAGCCCCGGACGGGGCCCGGACGAAGGACGAGACCATGAAGCTACGATCCGACCCCGTGGGGCCGCCGGACCGGCTGGGGAAGTACCGCATCGAGCGGGTGCTCGGCACCGGCGCCTTCGCGAGCGTGTACCTGGGTGTGGACGAGGCGCTCGACGCCCCCGTCGCCATCAAGGTGCTCGCCGACAACTGGAGCCACGACGAGGACATCCGCCGCCGGTTCCTCGACGAGGCCCGCATCCTGCGCCGGGCCGACGACGAGCGCATCGTGCGGGTCCACGCCGTCGACGAGTTGGCTGACGGCCGGCCCTACTTCGTCATGGACTACGCGGATCGCGGCACGGTGCACCAGCGCCTGCACGACCGCGGGTTCTCGGCGAGTGAGGCGGTGCACGTGGCGCGGCAGATCGCGCTCGCCCTCGACGTGATCCACTCGATGGGGTACGTCCACCGGGACGTGAAGCCCACGAACGTGTTGTTCCGTTCGCTGCCCGAGCACCGTCGGAGCGGCTCGATGGAGAGCGTCGTGCTGGGTGATCTCGGCCTGGCGAAGGCGGCGGTCGGCGCCGACGGCATGACGATCGTCGGGGGCACCCCCGCCTACATGGCGCCCGAGCAGGCGGTGCAGGGCGCGGTGATCGACGGCCGCGCCGACCTGTACTCCCTCGGGGTGGTGCTCTACGAGATGCTCACCGGCGCCCGACCGTCCGCCGTGCGCACCCTCGAGGATGCTCGGGACCAGGTCGGGCGTGTGCCGAGCCCGCCGAGCACGCGGCGGGGCCCGCTCCCGGCCGAGCTCGATCGGCTGGTGATGTCGATGCTCGCGCCGGACCCCGCGGATCGGGTCCCGAGCGCGGCTGCGGTGGCCGACCGGCTCGACGAAGTCCTCCGGGGCCTCGACACGAGTGAGCACGGCGTGCTGGTGGCGCCCGATTCGGTGCACGACGACCCCACGCTCACGAGCGGTGCCCGACCCGCGGGCACGGGGCCGGCCGTGGGCGGCGTCGCGGGCGGAGTTGCCGGGCTCGCCGCGGGGACGGGCAACGGCGGCGCCGCAGCGGCCGATCCCGGCGAGGCGGTCGATCTCGGCGAGGCGGTCGATCTCGCCGCCCCGGCGGGGCCGACGGTGATCGAGGGTCCCGCTCGACGCCGCGTCTGGGCCTCACCGCGCAACCGGCTCGCCGCCGCGGTGGGGCTGGCCGTGCTCGCCATCGGCGGCGGGACGCTCGCCTTCACCGGTGGGGATGGCGGCGGTGACACACGCACGCTCGCCGGAACCGCCGCGCCCACGACCACCGTGCCGGCGACCACCGCGCCCCCGACCACCGCGCCCCCGACCACCGCGGCACCCGAGCCCGAGCCGATCCCGCAGCCGACCACGCCGCGGTCGGTGGTGGCCCCGCCGGAGACGACCCCACCGGCACCGCCTGCGCCGACGGTCTCGCTCGACGGCCCGACCAGTCTGGCGGTCGGGGAGCAGGGCGTCTGGACCCCGACGTTCACCAACGCGGTGCGTGGCCGGTGGTCCTGGGCCAACGCCGGTTGCCCGATCACGATCGGGTCACCCGACTGGTCGCCGGGCGACTGGTTCCAGGCGTCGTTCAACGTGCAGGCCGACTGCACCCTGGTGCTGGCGGTCTTCAACGAGGCCGGTGAGATGGCCACCGCTCGGGTGTCGTTCGCGGTGCGCTGAGCCGACCCGAGACCGCGCCGGCCGCGGTCATCCATCGCGGTGATCGACGCCGCGCGAGGATGAGGTGTCGATCGGCGAGGGGGCAGGCGGATGGACGACTCGGCGCGTGAGCGAGCGGCCTACGAGGGCTTCGGAGGGCACGTCGAACGGGAGATGTCCCGATCGATCCCGTGGTGGCCGCCCCGGCCGCACGCACCCGCCGGGGCGCCGAACATCGTCGTGATCCTGGCCGACGACCTCGGGTACTCGGACATCGGCTGCTACGGCTCGGAGATCCCGACCCCGCACATCGACGCGCTCGCCACACGCGGCGTGCAGTTCACCAACTTCCACGCGCAGCCGTCGTGCTCACCCACCCGGGCCTCGCTCCTCACCGGCCAGGAGAGTCACGCCGCGGGCTTCGGTTTCCCGGCGCACTTCGACCCGGGGTACCCCGGCCACGCGATGGAGCTGCCCGCCGACGTCGTCACCATCGCCGAGGTGCTGCGCGACAACGGCTACACGACGATGATGGCCGGCAAATGGCACCTGTCGCGCGAGGCCGACGGCCTCGTCGGCGGCGACCGGCGGTCCTGGCCCTGTCAGCGTGGTTTCGATCGCTTCTACGGTTTTCTCGACGGCTTCACCGACTTCCACCATCCGCACCAGATCGTCGTCGACAACACGGTGCTCGCCATCGACGAGTACCCGGAGGGGTACTACCTGACCGATGACCTGACCGATCGGGCGATCAGCATGATCCGCGAGGCGAAGGCCGCCGACCCGGCCAAGCCGTTCTTCTGCTACCTCGCCCACGGAGCGGTGCACGCGCCGCTGCACGCGAAACCCGACGACATCGCCCGTCACGCCGATCGGTACCACGAGGGGTGGGACGTCGTACGCGCCGCCCGGTTCGCGCGCCAGCAGGCGTCGGGTGTCGTCGCGCCGGGCACCGAGCTGCCGCCCCGCAACACCGAACCGGACGCCGAGGTGGTGGCGTGGGACGACCTCACCGCCGACGAGCAGGTGCTGTTCGCCCGCTACATGGCCGTGTACGCGGCGATGGTGGACAACCTCGACCAGAACGTCGGCCGGCTCGTCGCGGCGCTCGAGGATCTCGGGATCGGTGACGACACGATCGTCGTGTTCCTCTCGGACAACGGCGCGTCGCGCGAGGGCGGCGCCCAGGGAACCACCGCCTACCTCACGGGCCTCCACGCCGGTTTCGGCACCGACATCGCCGCGGATCTCGCTCGCCTCGACGACATCGGCTCGGCCCGCACCCACCCGCACTACCCGCGTGGGTGGGCGATGGTGTCGAACACCCCCAACCGGCTCTACAAGATCGCCACCCACGCCGGGGGCCACACCGTGCCGTGTGTGCTCACCTGGCCCGCGGGCCTCGACGCCCGGGGGTTGCGCCGGCAGTACGCGCACGTGGTCGACCTGCTGCCGACGCTGCTCGAGCTCGCCGGCGTGTCGATGCCCGACGCGCGCCACGGTGTCGCTCTGGCACCGATCGCCGGGCGCAGTTTCGTGTCCGTGCTGCGCGCCGCCGACGCTCCGGCGGCCCACACCGCACAGCACTACGAGTCGATGGGCAGCCGCGGCTACTACCGCGACGGGTGGGAGGTGGTGTCGTACCGCCGCCATGGCTCGCCGCTCGCGGCGGACCCGTGGGAGCTCTACGACCTCACCGCCGACCCGACCGAGACCCGCGACCTCGCCGCGCGCCACCCGGAACGGGTGGCCGATCTGGTGGCGGCCTTCGACCGGGCCGCGTGGGCGGCGCGGGTCTACCCGGTGGTCGACGACCCCCTGGTCTACACCGCGGTGCGCCCCCCGACCGACGCGGCCTTGCTCCAGCCGCTCCGGCTCACCCCGGGACTCGCGACGATCGATCGCTACCGCTCGGCGAAGATGATCCAGGACCGGTCGTTCCGTATCGAGGTCGCGCTCACCCACGCGGCGGGCGACCACGGGATCATCGTCTCCCACGGCAGCCTCGGCGGGGGCTACGAGCTGGCCGTCGACGACGGCACGCTGGTGTGGGTGCACAACCACAGCGGCCACGAGCAGCGGGTCGGCGGGGT
>WBZO01005877.1_pt1 | contig 12179 bp, 11 predicted proteins | sample 5204261 | NCBI WGS metagenome assembly WBZO01 (sample SAMN12412400, study PRJNA552823) | activated sludge metagenome | isolation source: activated sludge from anammox sidestream of wastewater treatment plant... | place: USA: North Carolina | collected 2017-09 | reverse complement strand
GAGGTCGACGACCTGTTTCCCGTCGCGGACGCGCTGCAGCTGCTCGGCCTGGCCCACCTCGTCGAGGGCGACCTCGTCATCTCCGAGCTGGGCGAGCGCTTCGTGGACGCCGACGTCGACGAGCGCAAGGCCCTCTTCGCCGAGCAGCTCAGGGCCAGGATCGGCCTGGTGGGGCACGTGTTGCAGGTGTTGGCCGAGCGCGCCGACCACCACGCCCCCTACTCGCGCTTCAGCTCGGAGCTCGAGGACCACCTGGCGCCCGCGGCGGCGGAGGAGACGCTGCGCACGGCCATCACCTGGGGCCGGTACGCCGAGCTGTTCAGCTACGACGACCGCGCTCAGATGCTTGGCCTGGAAGACGTGACGGCGTGAGCGCCCGCCCGGCGGGGCGGGGCTTCAGGGAGCCCGTCAACGCCGGCACGCACCTGGCGGGCGCCGTCGTCGCGGCCGTGGCCACCGCCGCGCTCGCCCTCCTGGCGCGCGACCGGCCGCTGGCGCAGGCCGCGTTCCTCGTGTTCGGGGCCTCGTCGGTCGCGCTGTTCGGCGCCAGTACCCTGCTGCACGCCGTGTGGGCCGGCCCGCGCCTCGCGCGGTGGCTCAGGCGGCTCGATCACGGCGCCATCTACCTGCTCATCGCGGGCTCGTACACCCCCGTGACGCTCGTGGCGGTGCGGCCGGTGAACCCCGCCCTCGCCTGGTGGCTCTTCGGGCTCGCGTGGCTGCTGGCCGCGCTCGGCCTCGTCTTCAAGGCGTTCTGGCTCGGCGCGCCCCGCTGGTTGAGCACCGCCCTCTACGTCGGCATGGGCTGGCTGGTGGTCGTCGCGTTAGGGCCGGTGGCTCGCGCCTTGGGGCCGGCCAACCTGACGTGGTTGGTGCTCGGCGGCGCGTTCTACACGGTCGGCGCCGTCGTCTACGCCACGAAGCGCCCACGCCTTGTGCCCGGCGTCTTCGGCTTCCACGAGCTGTGGCACCTGTTCGTGCTGGCCGGTTGGGGGTGTCACCTGGTGATGATGCTGCGCCTCGCGGCCGCCGCCTGAGCGGGCAGCGGGCGCGCCGGCCCGGCCGGCGCGCCGGCCGGCTGGGGCCGGGCGCCGGCGCGCCGGATCGGCCGGGGCCCGGCGCCCGGCGCGCCCGCACGTCAGTAGCGCTCGGTGATCGTCTTCATCTCCACGAAGTTGCGCAGGTAGTCTGGGCCGCCCGCCTTGGTGTTCGAGCCCGACATCTTGAAGCCGCCGAACGGCTGCACGCCCACCAGCGCGCCCGTGATCTTGCGGTTCAGGTAGAGGTTGCCGGCTTGGAACTCGGCGCGCGCCCTGGCGAGGTTCTCGCGGCTGCCGCTGAACACCCCGCCCGTCAGCGCGTAGGCGCTCGCGTTGGCGATCTCGAGGGCGTGAGCGAAGTCGCGCGCGCGGATGACGGCCACGACGGGTCCGAAGATCTCGTCGCAGGCGATGGTCGCGCTTGGCGCCACGTCGGCGAAGACGGTGGGCTTCACGTACCAGCCGTCGCCCGGCGCGGCCTCGCCCCCCGTCACGAGGCGCGCCTCTCGCTTGCCCGCCTCCACGTAACCGAGCACCTTCTGGTACTGGCGCTCGTTGATGACGGCCGTGACGTCGTGGTTCTCGTCGGCGGGACCGACACTGAGCCGCTCGGTGAGCTCCTTGACGCGCGCCAGCAGCTCGTCGTGCACCTTGTCGACGACTATGAGGCGGCTCATGGCCGAGCACTTCTGGCCCTGGAAGCCGAAGGCGCTCGCGACGGCCGCCCGCGCCGCCTCCTCCAGGTCGGCCGTCTCGTCGACGATGAGCGCGTCCTTGCCGCCCATCTCGAGGAAGGTGCGCTTGAGCCAGGTCTGGCCCGGCTGCACCTTGGCGGCGCGCTCGTAGATGCGCACGCCCGTGGCGACGGAACCCGTGAAGTTGATGAAGCGCGTGCGCGGGTGGTCGACGAGCGCGTCGCCCAGCACGGCGTCCTCGCCCGTCAGGAGGTTGATGACGCCGGGCGGGAAGCCCGCCTCGGCCACGAGCTCCATGAACTTGGCGGCGATGACGGGGGTGGCGGGGGAGGGCTTCAGGATCACCGTGTTGCCGACCACCACTGGGCCCACGGTGGTGCCAACCAGGATGGCGAGCAGGAAGTTCCAGGGCGGGATCACCACGCCGACGCCCATGGGCTGGAAGAGGGTCACGTTCTCCTCGCCCGGATGGTCGTGAGTGGGCAGCGGCTCCGCGAGCGGCAGCGCCGTGCGGGCGTAGTACTCGCAGAAGTCGATCGCCTCCGCCACGTCGGCGATGGCCTCCAGGTAGTTCTTGGACGCCTCGAACACCAGCCAGGCCGCGAGCTCCTCGCGCCGGCGCCGCATGATGGCCGCCAGCTTCACGAGCAGGCGTGCGCGCTCGGCCATGCTCCAGCGCGACCACGAGTCGTACGCCGCCCAGGCGGCGTCCATGGCGCGGTCGATCTCGGCGGGACCCGCCGCGGCGGCGCGGCCCACCAGGCGTCGCTTGTGCGACGGGTCGAACGACTCGAGCCAGGCGCCGGTGGTGACCGCGGCGCCGCCTATGGTGAGCGGGTAGTCGCGACCCAACCGCCCCGCGACGTCCGCCACGGCGGCCTTGAAGCTCGCCAGCGTGGCCGGATCTGTGAAGTCGGCGAACGGTTCGTTCGTGTAAGGCGTGAAGAGCATGTCAGTCCCTCCCTTGGACGGTGGGCGGGCCGCGCCGCGACCGCGGCCCTGGCGGCTCGGGGCGCCTCAGCCGAACAGGCCGCGCGCCACGAAGGCGAGGTTGGCGGGGCGCTCCGCGAGGCGCCGGCTGAAGTAGCCGTACCAGTCGGCGCCGAACGGCACGTAGACGCGCACCGGGTGCCCGGCGGCGGCCAGGCGCTCCTGCAGGTGCGGCCTCACGCCGAAGAGCATCTGGACCTCGTAGCGGTCGGCGCCCAAGCGCGCGCCCCGCACGAACGCCAGGAGCTCGCGCAGCAGCGCCTCGTCGTGCGTGGCGATGTTCAGCTTGAGGCCGGCGTCAAGCGCCCCGTAGGCCAGCTCGCGGTAGGCGGCCTCGATGCCGCCCACGTCCTGGAGCGCGTCGGCGGGCGCCTCGCGGTAGGCGCCCTTGACCAGCCTGAGCGCACCGTGGCCACCCAGCTCGGCGTCGAGCGCCACGAGCCGTTCGAGGTCGTGCGGGGTGCGGTGCAGGTAGCTCTGCAGCACCGTGCTGACGTGGCGGTGCCCGGCGCGGTGGAGGCGCTCGTACAGGTCGAGGGTGCGGTCGACGTACGGCACGTTCTCCATGTCTAGGCAGACGTGGCCGCCCAGGCCGCCGACCAGCCCGGCGATGCCGTCGGCCAGCTCGAAGGCGAGCTCGGTCGAGACGCCGAGGCCCAGCTGGGTGGGTTTCACGCTCAGGTACGGTTCCACCCCGGCGGCGTGCGCGGTCCGCACGCCCGCCTCGACGGCGGAGGCGGAGGCGCGCGCCGCCGCCTCGTCGGCGACGAACTCGCCCAACAGGTCGAGGATGACGCGCCGTCCGCTGCGCTGCAGCGCGAGCAGGGCCGGGACGGCGGCGGCGGCGTCCTCGCCCGCCACGAAGCGCCCCACGCCCACGCGCCAACCGTGACGTTGGAAGGTCGACCGCACGAGGGGGGCGTCCGCGATGGCTAGGGTCAGTTGCCGGTAGAGGGTGGCGGTGTTCATGGCGTCGGTTCGATTCTACCCGTGCCGAAGGCGCGTCCCGGCGTCCCTCCCGACCCGAGTAAACATTCGAACAGTGACCACGGCGAGGCCGCTGCTAACTTGGTGCCAGCGCGTGACGGCGCGCGCGACCCGCCCGGTAAGGACGGCCGCGCCGCCCGGCCGCGAGGAGGATGCGCCGCCGATGCCGAGTGCTGGCCCCATGTCACCACAAGGTCGCTCCCGAACCGGAGCCGCCCGATGAGGCTCTACTGCGTCCGTCACGGCGAGACGGACTGGAACCTGGTCGAGGCGCGCGGCGCGAAGGGGTGGGCCAAGGACTTCGCCCCGCTCACCGCGCTGGGGCGGTTGCAGATCGACACCATCGCCCGCGACTACCGGCTGCAGGAGGCGGAGGCCATCCTGTGCAGCACCTACACGAGGGCGCTGGAGTCGGCCGCGCTGCTCAGCCGAGCCATCAACAAGCCGCTCTACGTCGAGCACGACCTCCACGAGTGGTTGCCCCAGAAGGACCCGTTCGGCGAGATCGACCCCGGCTCGTTCGAGCGCGCGCGCCAGAGCCTGTCCGGCACGCGCATCGAGGAGGACGCCCCGTGGGAGTCGCTCGACGAGGTGCGTAGCCGCGTCATCGCGGTGCTGCGCCGCTACCGCCGCTTCGAGACGTTGGTGGTGGTCACGCACGGGGTGGTCATCGGCAGCCTGGTGGGGGTGCAACGCCTCGTCGACCACGCAGAGATCGTGCCGTTCGACCTGGACCTCGACAGCCCCATCCAGGTGGGGGCCGGCCCCCACAGGGTGGCGCGGTGAGCGCCGGGAAGGCGCTGCCCTCCGACGCCGTCCTGACGGGCGAGCTGGTTCGCCTCGAGCCGCTCACGTGGGAGCACGTGCCGGCGCTGCTCGAGATTGCCTACGCGTACCCCGACGAGTTCCGCCTGACGTCCACGCCCACCAACGACGCGGAGGCGGAGGCGTACTTCGGCGCCGTCCTGCGGCAGCGCGCGGCCGGCGAGGCCCACCCCGTCGCCGTGGTCGACGGGGCCGGGCGGGTGGTCGGCACGAGCCGCCTCAGCGAGGTCAACTTCAAGCACCGGCGCTGCGAGCTGGGCTTCTCGTGGTACGACCCCGCCCTGTTCCAGAGCGGCGTCAACGTCGAGAGCAAGCTGCTGCTGCTGACGTTCGCCTTCGAGGCGCTCGGCCTCCTGCGGGTGCAGATCCACACCGACACCCGCAACGTGCGCTCGCAGCGCGCCATCCTGGCCCTCGGCGCCCGCTTCGAGGGGGTGTTGCGCCGCCACCAGGTGGCCAAGGACGGCTACGTGCGCGACACCATGGTGTACGCCATCACCGACCTCGACTGGCCCGAGGTCGAGGCGCGCCTGCGCGAGCGGCTCGCCAGGCGCCTCGCGCGCTCAGGCCACGCCGCCTGAGGGGCGCCGCCCTCCGGCCTGCCCCGTCAGCGGATGCCGTGGAGGATCTCGTCGAGGCCCTGCGGGTCCGTGATGAAGACCTCCTTGGGCCGCGTCTCGATGACGCCCTCGGCCTCCAGCGCCTTCAGGGCGCGCGTGACCGTCTCGCGCGACGTGCCCGCCAGGTTCGCCAGCTCCTGGTGCGTCAGCCGCACCAGCGCCCGCTCCGCCTCGTGCTCCACGACGCCGCCCTCGTAGAGGCGCAGCAGCACGTAGGCCACGCGCCCCTGGGCGTCCTTGTACGAGAGGATCTGCGACTCGTCGTCCATGCCGCGCAACCGCTCGGCCAGCGTGGCGTTGAGGTTGAGGCTGATGGTGGGGTAGTCGGCGATGAGCTTGCGGAAGTCGTCGTTGAAGAGCAGGTAGGCGCTCACCTCGCCGAGCGTGATGGCCGTCGCGCTCCGCGAGGCCTCGCCCAAGAGCGCCATCTCGCCGAAGTAGGCGGGGGGCTGCAGGATGGCCAGCGTCTTCTCGTGGCCGCCCAGGTCGATCTTGGAGAGCTTCACCAGCCCGGCCTCGAGGATGTACAGCGCCTCGCCCTTGTCGCCCTCCTGGAACACCGTGGTGTTGGCCTCGTACACCCTCTTGCGCACGGCCGCCGCCGCGATCTCCAGCGCCCGCTCCGGCGCGCCGCGGAAGAGAGGAACTCGGCTCAACAGCTGATGGAGGGATCGGTCCGGGTTGCTCACGCACGCTCCACTTCGGGCGGGGCGGGGGTCGTAAGGCCCCCAGGGACGGGTGTCACTCGCTGGCCCGTATAGTAACCCCGTGACTCATGTCGTGGCGGCTCGCGGCCTCGAGCGGCGCTTCAGGGCGCCGGGCGGCGACGTGGAGGTGCTGGCGGGGGCGTCCCTGGCGTTGGCGGAGGGGGAGGTGGCCGCCGTGCTCGGCCCCTCCGGTTCGGGCAAGAGCACGCTGCTCCACCTGCTAGGTGGGCTGGATCAGCCGGACGCCGGCGAGATCTACTGGGGCGACTTCCCCGTCCACCTCCACGCGCCGCGGGAGCTGGCGGCCCGCCGCGCTCGGTACGTCGGCCTGATCTTCCAGAACCACTACCTGCTGCCCGACTTCACGCTCCTCGAGAACGTGGCCATGCCGAGCCGCATCGTCGGCGCGCCGGACGAGGCGCGGGCGCGCGGCCTCCTCGAGCGCGTGGGGTTGGGCGCGCGCCTCGACTTCCCGCCGACGCGGGTCTCGGGCGGCGAGAGGCAGCGCGCGGCCGTGGCGCGCGCGCTCGCCCTGAGCCCGCGGCTCCTGCTGGCGGACGAGCCCACCGGCTCCCTCGATCACGCCCGCGCCGAGGAGGTGTTCGAGCTGCTGCTCACGCTGGCCGCCGAGGAGGGCGCCGCCGTGGTGGTCGTCACGCACGACGAGCGCCTCGTGGCGCGGCCCGGGGTGGCCCGGTTGCGCCTCGAGGACGGCAGGCTGGTGCCGGGCGCGCGGTCGCCGGCGGCGGCCGTCGGCGCGGCCGGCTGACGCCCGCGCGGACCGGCGCGCCTTGGTTCAGACGTTGCGCAGTCGCGGGTCCATGAGGTCGCGCACGGCGTCGCCGAGCAGGTTGAAACCCACCACGGCCAGGAAGATGCCCAGCCCGGGGAAGATCGACATCCACGGTGCCCGCAGGAACTGCGAGAAGCCGTCGCGGATCATGAGGCCCCACTCGGGCGCCGGTGGTTGGGCGCCGAGCCCCAGGAAACCTAGGGCCGCCACGTCGAGGATGGCGGTGCCGATGCTCAAGGTCAACTGCACGATCAAGGGCGCCATGGAGTTGGGCAGCACGTGCTTGAACACGACCCTGAAGCCGCCCGACCCGAGCGCGCTGGCCGCCTGCACGTACTCCGACTGCCGCACCTGCATGACGACCGACCTGACGATGCGCGTGTAGATCGGGACCTGGGTGATGGAGATGGCGATGAGCGCGTTGGTCAGGTTGGGACCGAGCGTGGCCACGATGGCGATGGCGAGCAGGATGCCAGGGAACGCCAGGAGGATGTCGATGCACCACACGATGATGGTGTCGACCCACCCGCCCACGTAACCGGCCAGCAGGCCGAGGATGGTGCCGGCCACCACGGCGAACGCAACGGCGATGAGCCCGACGCGGAGGCTGATGCGACCGCCGTGCAGCACGCGCGTGAAGATGTCGCGGCCCAGCTCGTCGGCCCCGAACCAGCGCTCGGCGGACGGGGGGCTGAGACGCGCCCGCAGGTCGCGGTCGCGGGTGGCGTCGTAGGGCTTGATGAGCGGCGCGAGGAGCGACACGATCACGAGGAACAGCACGACGGCGAGGCCGAGCACGCCGGTGGGGTGGCGCCGGAAGCGGCGGAACAGGTCGGCCGCGCCCCTGCGCGGCGCGAGGTCGTCGGTGGTCGCGGTGGCGGTGGTCATGAGTACTGGATCCTCGGGTCGATGAGGGAGTAGGAGAGGTCCACCAGGAGGTTGACGACCACGAACAGGACCGCCACGAAGATCACGCCCCCCTGGATGATGGGGTAGTCGCGGGCCGAGATGCCGTCGTAGACCCAGCGGCCTATGCCGGGCCAACTGAAGACCGTCTCGGTGAGGATGGCACCGGACAGGAGCGTGCCGAAGCTGAGGCCGATGACGGTGACGACCGGGAGGAGCGCGTTCCTGAGCGCGTGCCTGCGCACCACGCGGAGCTCCGAGATCCCCTTGGCGCGCGCCGTGCGGACGTAGTCCTGACCGAGCACCTCGAGCATGGCCGAGCGCGTCATGCGCACCACGATGGCGAGCGGGATCGTGCCCAGCGCGACCGCGGGCAGCACCAGGTGCTTCGCCGCGTTCCAGGCGGCCGTGAGGTTGCCCCGCAACAGGCCGTCGATGACGTACAGGCCGGTTATCGGTTCGACCGTCATGGCCGACGACAGGCGCCCGGAGGGGGGCAGCCACCCCAGCACCACCGCGAACACGTAGATGAGGATGATGCCGAGCCAGAAGACGGGGAACGACACCCCGGCGATGGCCACCAACACGACGGCCGTGTCGGCGATCGTGCCGCGGCGCAGGGCGGCCCACACCCCCGCCGGGATGCCGATGGCGATGGCAAGGAACATGGCCGCCAGCGTCAGTTCGAGCGTGGCGGGGAAGCGGTGGAGCAGGCTCTGGGTCACCGGCACCAGGGTGAGGATGGAGCGCCCGAGGTCGCCGCGCAACATGCCGCCCATGTAGTCGAAGTACTGGGAATCGAAGAGGGTGCCGATGTTGCCCGTCTCGCGGAAGCCGGCCGTGTTCAGGAAGAGCGGCCGGTCGAGGCCCAGGTCGGCGCGCAGACGCTCGATGAGCTTGGGCGCGGCGCGCTCGCCGAGCATCGCCTGCGCCGGGTCGCCGGGGATGATGCGGGTCAGGAAGAAGATGAGCAGCGTCACCCCGACGAGGACGGGGATGAGCCCGAGGATGCGGCGGATCAGATACGCGGTCAAGCGGTGCTCCTTGGGCGCGCCTCTCGTGTGGCGGCCGGGCGGATGCTCGCCGGGGACCGACGGGTCCGCCGGACGGCGACGAAGATATGCACGGTCAACATAACCCTACAAGCCGTCGTGGGGCGCCCGCTGACGGGCGCCCCAGCGACTATCGCGACTTGCTTGCGCTTTACCTTGCGATCACTCGGTCTTGGTGACCGGGTGCAGGCTCACGGAGCTGAAGCCGAGCGGGCTCGGGATCCAGCCGGAGATGTTCTTGCGCGTGGCGTTGAGGGACACGTTGTGCGCCATGGGGATGGACGCGGCGGCGTCGGCCACGGCGTCGACGACCGAGGCGTAGAGCGCGGCGCGCTCGTCCTGGTCACCGATCTGACCGGCCTTGGCGAGGGCCTCGAGCACGTCGGGGTTGTCCCAGCCCTGCGCGGCGGAGTGGTCGGGGCCGAAGAAGGTGAGGAGGAAGTTCTCGGGGTCGGCGTAGTCGGCGTTCCAGCCGAGCATGTACATGGGGAACTTGCCCGTGGGGTAGTCGGCCAGGTAGGTCGTCCAGTCCTCCGTCTTCAGCTCGGCGCGGATGCCGACGTCGGCCAGGTACGACGCGACGGCCTCGGCGATCGGCTGCGGGGAGGGGAAGTACGGGCGGCTGACGGGCATGTACCAGAACTCGACGTCGAGGCCGTTCGGGTAACCGGCGTCGACCAGGAGCTCCTTGGCCTTCTCGGGGTTGTACTCGTACGGCCACGGCTTGCCGTGCCCGAACATGGAGGGCGGCAGGTGGTCCTGGGCGACGATGCCGAGACCCTCGTAGAAGGCGTCGACGATGGCCTCGCGGTCGATGGCGTAGGCCACGGCCTGGCGCACGAGGACGTTGTCCATCGGGGCGCTGAGCTGGCTCATGCCGATGTAGCCGACGTTCATCTCGCCCTCGGCCGTCTGGACGGTGAGGTTAGGGTCGTTCTTGACCGTCGTGAGGTCGTCGGAGGTCAGGAGGACGGCGATGTCGATGGTGCCGGCCTGCAACTCGGCGAGGCGAGCGGTGGGTTCCTGGATGCCGCGGAAGACGACGCGCTCGACGCCGGCGGGGCCGCCCCAGTAGTCGGCGTTGCGCTCGACCACGACGCGTTCACCCTCGACCCACTCGACGAACTTGAAGGGGCCGGTGCCGACGGCGCCCACGTTGGGCGTGCCGTAGTTGACGCCGGCGGCCGTGATGGCGGCGGGGCTGCCGAACTGGAAGTAGCCGGCGGCGAAGAGGGCGGGCAGGAACGGCACGGGCGCGGTCGTGTTGATCTGCACCGTGTACTCGCCGGTCACGTCGACGGAGGCGATCTTGTTGCCCTCGCCCACGGGACCGCCGAAGACCCAACCCCAAGGCACGAAGGTCTTGCCCTGCGCGCGGTTGCCTACCGGGCTGTTCGGGTCGTTCCAGCGGTCGATGTTGAACTTGACGGCCTCGGCGTTGAACGGCGTGCCGTCATGGAACTTCACGCCCTGGCGAAGCTCGAAGGTCCAGACGGTGGCGTCGTCGTTGGGCGTCCAGGAGGTGGCAAGGGCCGGGATGAGGTCGGTGCCGCCGGGGGCGAAGTCGACGAGGCGTTCGGTGATCTGCCCGCTGACGACGAGCGAGTTGCCGTCTTGCGAATCGGCGGCGTCCAGCGAGGACGGGAAGCCCGACGTCCCGTACACGAGGGTCTGCGCGTTCACCATCCCGAAAGTCAGGAGGAGAGCGGCAACAACTAGTAGTCTCTTCATGGCACCTCCACAGTGCTAGTGAGACAGCGCTAAGCGGTTCGCCCGGTCGTTCCCGGCCGTACCACGGCCGTTACGGTGGCGTCCGAGGCCTGCACTGTATTCGAGTGAAGATTCTAACACGGCACCGCGGCGCCGGGTGAGGCGGCCTGAACCTCGCCTTTAGGTTCGCTCGGCGCCGCGGCGGGCCCGCCGCGGCGCATGCAGCCTTAGAGTAGGCCGCATGAACCTGGCCCTAGAACTCGCCCGGCTGCTGGGCGACGACCGCGTCGACACCACCCCCGCCGTACTCGCCCAGCACTCGCACGGCGAGTCGTACGCCGACGGCGTCACGCCGGCCGTCGTCGTCTACCCCCACGACACCGCCGAGGTCAGCCGGCTGCTGCGGTTCGCGACCGCGCACGGCGTGCCCGTCACCCCCGTGGGCGCCAACTCCAGCCTCGAGGGCCACACGGTGCCCGCAGCCGGAGGCGTCTCCCTCGACCTCGGCCGGCTCGACCGGCTCCTCGAGGCGCGGCCCGAGGACCTGCTGGTGGTGGTGCAGCCGGCCGTCACCTACCCGCGCGTCAACGGGCATCTCAAGCGCCACGGGCTCTTCTTCCCCATAGATCCCGGAGCGCACGCCTCCATCGGCGGCATGGTGAGCACCAACGCCTCCGGCACCGCCGCCGTGCGCTACGGCACGACCGGCGACTACGTCCTGGCCCTCGAGGTGGTGACCCCCACCGGGGACGTCCTTCGCCTCGGGAACCGGGCGCGCAAGTCGGCCAGCGGTTACGACCTGTGTGCGCTCTTCACGGGGGCGGAGGGGACGTTGGGGGTTATCACGGAGGTCACGCTGCGCGTGGTTGGGTTGCCGGAGGCGGCGGCCGCGGCGCGCCTGCCGTTCCCCGACGCCTTCCGGGCCACGTCGTTCGTCACGCGCCTCATCCAGGCGGGCGTGCCCGTGGCCCGCTGCGAGCTGGTGGACGCCAACAGCATCCGCTCGGCCAACGCCTACTCCGGCACGGACTACCCGGAGGAGATGACCGTGTTCCTGGAGTTCCACGGCAACCCGGCGGGCATAGCGGCGGAGGTCGAGCTGGCGCGCGAGCTCGCCGAGGCGGCCGGGGCCGGCGCCTTCGAGGCGGCCACCGACGCGGGCGAGCGCGCCAGGCTGTGGGAGGCCCGTCACACGATGCTCTTCGCCTCCAACGCCGCGCACCCCGGGCTGCATAGCCTCATAACCGACGTGGCCGTCCCCATCTCGCACCTGCCCGAGGCGGTCACGGCGGCGCTCGCCGATTGCGCCGAGAACGGCTTCGACGCCAACCTGGTCGGCCACGTGGGCGACGGCAACTTCCACCTCACCCTCTACGTCGAGGACGACCCGGCCCGGCGCGCCGCCGCGCAGGGCGTGGTCGACCGCATGACTTACCGCGCGCTCGACGTCCTCGGGACGGCCACGGGGGAGCACGGCGTGGGCCTCCGCAAGCTCAAGTACATGGAGCGCGAGCACGGGGCGGCGCTCGACCTGATGCGCACCCTGAAAGCCACCCTCGACCCGGCCGGCATCATGAACCCGGGCAAGAAGCTACCGCCCGCGCGATGAGCGGGCGGCTCGACGCGTACCCGCTCCTGCTGCAGCCGCGCCTCCACCGGCGCCTGTGGGGCGGTTCGCGCCTGGCGGCGTGGCTCGGCGACACCGGCCTACCCGTGAGCGGCCCGGCGGACGAGCCTGTGGGGGAGGCCTGGCTGGTGGGGGCCGACAACCTCGTGACCAACGGCGCCTACCGGGGCGTGTCGTTGGGTGCCTTGGCGGCGACGCACGGGGCCGCGTTGGTGGGGGAGGCCCCG
>WBZO01005875.1_pt1 | contig 12185 bp, 11 predicted proteins | sample 5204261 | NCBI WGS metagenome assembly WBZO01 (sample SAMN12412400, study PRJNA552823) | activated sludge metagenome | isolation source: activated sludge from anammox sidestream of wastewater treatment plant... | place: USA: North Carolina | collected 2017-09 | reverse complement strand
ATCCGGGACTTGATCCGAAAGACCCCCTTATCAGTCTCGACCGCGTCATCTCGGCAACATGCGAGGACCTGAGAATCGCCCTGAAGAGTAACGATAGCAAGGCTGACCGCGCGGTCGCAAACTGGGACACTATGGGCAAGGTATTTTTGGCACATATCGATTTCTCGTCAGCCGCTGACTTGTACGACTACATAACGTGGACGCATCAGCAGGCGAATGCAAACGGAACGGGGACGGCATACTACATCAACCAAGCCATCGGATCAGTGTACAACGGAGACGACGGATCAGGCGGGACCATCTGTAGCAGCGGAGCTCATTCCCATCTTGGGATCTACTCTTCCCATAACTGGGGGGTCCAGTACGAGCTGCATGGCTACGGCCCCGATTACTACTATGATTACCACGTACACGGTCCATGCGCTACCCCAACAGCGTATGCGACCCCTCCGTGTGGCTACTACTCGACGCTGACCCCTTACAGTAGTGTTTCGACCGGGACCGTTGTGGGCTTCATCGGCGGCGGATATGGTGGGTACTCGATGTGGTAGCAACTGGTCGCAGGCGGTATGACATTGCATGGTCTCACGCGCGCGTCGTGCGGTTAGCACTTGTATTGATCGGTTGCGTCGGTATTGTCGTTGGTGGAAGCACTGGGTGCGGAGACTCGAAGCCGCAGCCCCCGACAACGGCGTCCCCGCCGCCGTCGGGGGCTCGGTCGCCTTTGCCGGCGACGAACGGGCCAAACGCCGTGTTTACTGTGTCGGCCGAACGCCCTGTCGCCGTTGATGAGGAGGCTCTGGCCCGTCACTCGGTACTCGTGTACTCAACGCCCAGGAAGGATGGAGGGATCGATTTCTACACCTATTCCCGCGACAGCAAGGCGATCGTGGCTGCCTTCGGCCTGCCCGTGGATGTCCGCGCGGGAACACCAGAGCTGCGAGGCCGGACGCTAGTCGTACCAGTCGATCGTTCCGTGGTCGTCTTCGACCTACAAGGCAACGTGATTGAGGCCGTAGCTACGCTGACCGCCGATGAAACTGTTGTCGGCCTTGTCCTCTCCGCCGATGAGACCATGCTGGCCATCGGGATCCTATCCCGCGTGATGACTGAGTCACGACTCGTGGTTGTCGAGCTCTCGACAAGACGTGAGTTTCTGCGTGTCACCCAAGCGGAGTTCGCAGCTCTCACGACCGTTGGTGCCCCCGCACCAACCAGTTGGTTCGCGGACGACTCCGGCATAGAGTTGCGGGCCGAAGTCGGCCAGGGTGCCACAGCCATCCCGGGCGTCAGCGCGGACCTCACCGGCCGCCTCATTGCGCGGGAAGGGGGGCCGCGGCGGATCTCCGAGGACGGCGAATCGGCCCTGTCACGTTCCGGTGGCACCGTCGGAGCGTGCGACGGCCCAAGTCTGGCATCCCGGGCAGTGCGAGTGGAGGACGCTCGCGACGACACACTCATCGTGGAGCTGTCGCAGCCAAACGCGGTTGTCGGAGCATCGTTCATTGCGCCGCACGGTCGTGCGGTGGTGTACAGCACGTCACCCCTGCGAGGTGATTGTTGGGACAACCTGGCGGGCGAAACCTGGTACCTCTGGGACGGAAACACCAACTCGCCCGTGAATGATCCGGAGGCAGCGTTGCGTACATGGCATCAAGCGAACCTCGTTGAGCTGGATTGCAATGGCGCACGGTCAGCGTGGCCCTTCGTCAGAAACAAGGCGGACTTACGCTGTCCCGACGATGGCGTCGGCGAACTCTGGCTCGACGGTGCAAGGGTGGATCGCGTGACCGTTGCTGGCATCGTCGGATTCGCGGAGTGACCCATTCATATCGCTCGATGCTCGACCCGGCGTCAGGACCATGGCCTGGTCGCACCGGGGCTACGCGCATCCGGTAGATCACGTCATCATGGTGCATTCGCTCAGGCTGAGCGAGTCGGGGTGACGCAGGGAGGCCTTGATTTCGTGGGCACCGCGCGGCGGCCAACCGCCGCGCGCCTCCGGTGGTGTAACGTATGAATCCACACCCTGTCCGAGCGCGTTGGGCGCCCGCTCGAACAGGCTGAAAGCAAGGCCTGGCAGTAATGCTCCGCTGCGCGCCGACTGGAAGTGCGCGATGGAGGTAATGATCTGCCAGCCGCCACAATAGCAGGGGCCCACGGGTAGAGGGGGCACTCATGTCCAACTTGCCGCAGAGTTGCCCGGCGCGGCCGCATCGGCTCGTGCAACTCGTGAAGACGTTCGCGGCGGTTGCGATCCTGGTGGTGTTGAGCCTCGTGTTCACGGGCTGCTCGTCGTGGCAGGACGCCGACGTGAAGGAGGGGTGGCGGTCGCCAGGTGGGACGAGAATCTCCCTCCTCATAGGCACCTGCAACGCCCGCCTGCGCAGCCGGGTTGAGGAGACCGAGCGGGAGGTGCGTGTGCTGGTGAGCGCGCGCGGCGGCCATGTCAATGACTGCGCGGACGCCCATACAATCTTCCTTTCCGAACCATTTGGTGATCGGCTGCTCATCGATGAGTCCGACGGCGAGCCTGTTGGCGTGAGCCTCAACGAAAACATGCCGGAGGCTCCGGGCCGTTGAGGTCGACACCGACCCTGCGGCGCGTGCCCCAAGAGTGGGAGGAGGGGCACGAATTCCACCGCAACAACGCGGTTCACGTCTACCCGCTCGGAGGGCACAAATGATTCGAGAGATGGACATTGTGGCGTTGACGAGACCGCTGCCCGAGCATGGCCTCGAGACAGGAGATACCGGCACAGTCGTGATGGTCCACAGGGGCGGCGAGGGGTTCGAGGTTGAGTTTGTGACGCTGCTGGGCGAGACCGTGGCCGTGGTCACGGTTTCGGCGGACGCCGTCCGGTCGCTCCGCGAACGTGAGATAGCTCACGCTCGCGTCCTGGCCGGCTGAAGCGCCTCAGGCGGCGATCCCCTACCCTACCGTGCGACCACCCGCGCCCCGCGCGGCTTCGAACGGAGCGCCCCATGACTACAGCTACCACTGACGTACGTGACAACCTGACCCAGGCCGACGCCGAGGCGCGCGCCGCCCGCGTCCGCCACTGCGACTACACGCTTGACCTGCAACTCACGCGCGGCGGGGAGACGTACCGCGGCGTCGCCAGCCTGCGCTTCGATGCGACTGGTGCGGATGACCTCTTCCTGGACTTCCGCGGCAAGACCATCGATTCCCTCGAAGTCAACGGGTCGAAGGTCGAGCCGCGCTGGAACGGCTTCCGGCTCTGGCTGCCGGGCAGCGCGCTTGGCGCTTCGAACACCGTTCGCATCGTCTACGAGAACGAGTACGACCACGAGGGCGACGGCTTCCACCAGTTCAGGGACCCGGAGGACGGCGAGGAGTACCTGTACTCGAACTTCGAGCCGTACGAGAGCCACCGGCTCTTCCCGCAGTTCGACCAGCCGGACATCAAGGGCACGTACGCGCTCACCGTGACCGCGCCCGCCGAGTGGGTGGTGCTGCACAACAGCCGGGCGGCTTCGGTGTCCGAGACCGACGGGCGCAAGCGGTGGGAGTTCGAGCAGACCAAACCGTTCAGCACGTATCTCTTCGCGCTCGTGGTTGGGCCCTACCACGAGGCACGCGACAGCCACGAGGACACCGAGATCGGGCTCTTCTGCCGGAAGTCGATGGCGAAGCACATGGACACGGATGAGCTGTTCGAGCTCACGAAGCAGGGGCTGACGTTCTTCTCGGATTTCTTCGATTTCCCGTACCCGTTTGGCAAGTACGACCAGGTGTTCGTGCCGGAGTTCAATGCCGGTGCAATGGAAAACGTCGGCCTTGTGACCCACAACGAGTACATGATCTTCCGCGACCCGCCGACCGATAACCAGCGGCGCGGGCGGGCCGAGACGCTGCTCCACGAGATGGCGCACATGTGGTTCGGCGACCTGGTGACGATGCGCTGGTGGAACGACCTCTGGCTGAACGAGAGCTTCGCCACGTACATGTCCTACCTCTGCCTGGAGAAGGCGACCAGGTTCACGACGGGCTGGCAGGACTTCGCGTCGTCGATCAAGAACTGGGCCTACCGCCAGGACCAGCTCGTGACCACCCACCCGATCGCGGGGCAGGTGGCCGACACGGACCAGACGTTCCTGAACTTCGACGGCATTACGTACGGCAAGGGCGCTTCGGTCCTGAAGCAGCTTGTCGCCGCCATCGGCGCGGATGGCTTTCGCGAGGGGATGCGGCACTACTTCCGCACGCATGCCTACGGCAACGCCACGCTTGCACAATTCCTCGCGGCGCTCGAAAAGGGGAGCGGCGCCGACCTCCAGGACTGGGCACGGCTGTGGCTCGAAACGCCGTCGCTCAACACCATCGGCACGCGCTGGGAGGCCGATGGGGAGCGCATCACGAGTTTCACGCTCACCCAGGCTGCCCCGGCTGACTACCCGACGATCCGGCCGCACACCCTCGAAGTTGGCCTGGTGCGCGACCTCGATGGGAAGCTGGAAGTGACCGTGCTCCCAGCCGCGATCCGGGAGGCCGAGACCGACCTTCCGGCGGCGCGGGGTCTGGCGGCGCCGGCGCTGGTCTTCCCGAACTACAACGACCACGGCTACGCCAAGATCGCGCTCGACCCCGCGTCGATTGCTTTCATCCGCGGGAACATGGAACGGATCGACGACGACCTGCTGCGGCTGCAGCTCTGGGCGTCGCTCTGGAACATGGTCCGCGACCAGCAGCTGAAGTCGACGGACTTCCTGGCACTGGTGCGGTCCAAGATGGTGCTGGAGACGATGCCCGAGGCGGTCGAAGCGGTCACAAACAACGCCATTGCTGCGATCGGCCGCTACGTGCCGGACGAGTGGCGCGACCGCGAGGCGCACGACTTCGCGCAGGCCGCATGGGGCGCGCTGAAGGCCGCGGGCTCGAACGACCTCCAGATCATCTGGGCGCGGGCGCTCATCGCCACGGCCTCCGTGCCGGAGGACCTCGACTTGATTGGGCGGCTCGCCGACGGCGCCGAATCCGTGCCCGGTTTCACGGTCGACCAGGACATGCGCTGGAACATCGCCGTGAAGCACGTCGCGTATGGCGCGGCGGGAGCTTCTGCCCGGGTGCAGGCGGAGGCCGAGCGCGACCCCTCGGACCGGGGTGTGCGCGCGAAGCTCCGCGCGGAGACCTCCGTGCCGGATGCCGCTGCGAAGGCGGCAGCGTGGGAGAAGATCCTCGGCGAGGGGTACGGTTCGCTGGCGCTCACAGAGGCAGCCATGATGGGCTTCAACTGGGTGGAGCAGCGAGACCTCCTGGCGCCGTACGTCGACCGCTTCTTCGGCACGGTGACAGAGGTCTTCCGCACCCGCGACAAGGAGTTCGCGAGCTACTTCTACCGGTTCATGGCGCCGTCCTACCTGGTGGAGCGGGAGATCTACGGCCGCGGCGAGCGGCTCATCGCGGCGGCCGGTGATGAGTTGCCGGTGCTCCAGCGGACCGCGCGCGAATCGAACGACGACCTCCTCCGGGCGATCCGCTGCCGGGAGTTCGCCGCGAGCTGACGGCCCGGTTGTCGCGGTTGTCCCGGGGCCATAGGCTCTGGACTTCCAATAAAGGGGGCACCGCGTGAACTTCGGGCTGCACATCGGCCAGCAGAACATCACTATCGACGAGATGCGCCGCACGTGGAGGTGGGCCGACACGGCCGGCTTCGACTGGGTCGACGTGTGGGACCACTTTTACGAGGCGCCGCCGGTTGATGGAAACGGCAGCTGCTTCGAGGCGACGACATGCATGGCGGCAATCGCCTGCGAGACGCGGAACGTCCGGATCGGCGTGCTCGTGCTTGGGATGAACTATCGTCACCCGGCGGTGCTGGCGAACGCGCTCTGCACCATCGACCAGCTCAGCGGCGGGCGGCTGGAGATTGGTCTCGGGGCAGGGTGGCACGAGCCCGAGTACCGTGCGTACGGGATCCCCTTCCTTCCCATCAAGGAGCGCATGGACATCCTTGAGGAGGGCGTCCAGGTGGTCCGCTTGCTGACAACGCAGGACCGCTCGGACTTCGCCGGGAAGCACTTCACGCTCAACCACGCGGCTTGCAACCCGAAGCCGCTGCAGCCCCGCGCGCGCATTTGGGTTGGGGGGAACGGCGAGAAGCGCACGTTGCGCATCGCGGCGCGCCACGCGGACGGCTGGAACACGCCCTACACCTCTCCCGACGAGTTCAAACGGCTCTCGGGCGTGCTCGATGCGTGGTGCGAAAAGGAAGGGCGCGACCCGGCGGCGATCGAACGCAACGTGAACCTGAGTTTCCACATGGCCGCGGGGCCCGCCGACCTCCCCCGGGCTGAACAGCACTTCCGCGAAACCTGGGGCCTGGCCGCGGAGGCGATGCGTTCCCGCGGCGTGGTTGTCGGGTTGCCCGAACAGGCGATCGACCTGGTAGGCCGTTACCGGGAGGCCGGCGCGGCGCGCGTGAACATCGCCCTGCGCCCGCCGAACGACTGGGACGCCATGCGGGCGTGGGCCGAGCAGGTGATCCCGGCGTTCCGCTAGGGGATTCGGAGCACTGTCCTCCATCCCCGCACCGCCGTACGATCGCGGGGTGAGCAACCCCCGCCGCATCGCCGTCCTTGGCTCTACCGGTTCCATCGGCCGCCAGGCGCTCGACGTCATCCGCCAGTTACCCGATCGCTTCGAGGTTGTGGCGCTGGCGGCGGGCCGGAACGCCGACCTCCTGGCGGAGCAGGTCGCTGAGTTCCGGCCGAAGTACGTCACGGCCGAGGCCGAGTCGCCGCGGCTGGCGGACGCGGTTGCCGCGACCGGCGCCACGTACCTGCCGGTCGAGCAGATGGCGGTGGCTCCGGAGGTCGACATCCCGCTGGTCGGCACCGCCGGGGCCGCCGGGCTGATGCCCACGCTGAACGCGTTGAAGGCCGGGCGCCCCGTCGCCATCGCCAACAAGGAAGTGCTCGTGATGGCCGGCCACCTGGTGCGGCGGGCGATGGTATCGGGCGGCGGAGAGCTGCGGCCCGTGGATAGCGAACACTCCGCCATCTGGCAGTGCCTCTGGGGTGAAGAAGCCCATGGCATCCGCCGCATCCTGCTCACCGCAAGCGGCGGTGCCTTCCGGGACTTCGACCGGGCGCAGCTGGCCTCGGTCACCGCTGAACAGGCACTTAACCACCCCACGTGGAAGATGGGAGCCAAGATCACCGTGGATTCGGCGACCCTGATGAACAAAGGCATGGAGACGATCGAGGCGATGTGGCTGTTCGATGTCCCCATGGAGAAGGTGGAAGTGGTCCTTCACCGCGAATCCATCGTCCACTCCCTGGTCGAATTCAGCGACGGCAGCGTGAAAGCGCAGCTCGGGGTGCCCGACATGCGGCTGCCGATCCAGCTGGCGCTGGCCTACCCGCAGCGGATGCCAGTACCGCCCATGCCGGCGCTCGACCTCGCCGCAATAGGCGCGCTCCATTTTGGGAGGCCCGACATTGAGCGATTTCCGTGCCTTCGGCTCGCGATGCAGGCGGGCGGGCTCGGTGGTACGTACCCGGCGGCGATGGCCGCCGCCGACGAAGTAGCCGTCGAGCGATTCCTCGGGGGAGAGATCGGCTTCCTGGATATTCCGAACGTTGTCGAGGTCGTCATGGAGAAACACCAGTCCGTTGCCGATCCTGAACTGGGGGCGATACTCGAGGCAGACGCCCGGGCGCGCGCCGCGGCGCGCGCCGTCCCCGTGGGTGCCCGCGCATGACCTTGCTTTTGACTTTCCTCGCCTTCGATGCCGTGGCCGTGTTGCGGGCCGTCGTCCCGTTCCTGGCGCTGCTGCTGGTGCTCGTGGTGATCCACGAGTTCGGGCACTTCCTGGCGGCCAAGGCGTTCGGGATCAAGGTGCTCGAATTCGGCATCGGCTTCCCGCCGAAGGCTTGGACCTACCTCCGGCGCGGGGACACCGAGTACACGCTGAACTGGCTCCCCATCGGCGGCTTTGTGCGGCTGCTGGGCGAAGAAGACCCGAGCGACCCGCGCTCGCTGGCGGCCGCCCCCCGCTGGAAGCGCCTGACCGTCATGTTCGCCGGCGTGTTCATGAACCTTGTCGTTGCCGTGGTACTGATGGCCGCCGGCTTCATGATCCCCCGCGACCGCTCGCTCTCCATGGCGCAGGTCTCCGAAGTCTCACCCGGGTCGCCCGCCGCGGCGGCGCTGATCGAAGGCAGCATGCGGGATGGCTCGGAGCCCGCCCAGGGCTTGCAGCCGGGCGACATCGTCCTCGAAGTGGAGGGCAGGGAAATCAAGAACACCAGCGAGCTGGTGTTCGCCAACCGGCTGAACCTCGGCGAGGTCCAGCACTGGGTGATCAACCGCGGCGGCTCGACGCTGACGGCGGAGGTGTACGCCCGCTGGGATCCGCCGGCGGGACAGGGCCCGACGGGCATCCGCATTTCGGCGCCGGCAACGTGCATCGAGTTCGCGGACGACGGGACGTGCACCCGTGCCGAACTGCTCTATCCGTACACGGAATCCGTCTGGTACCCGCCGTGGGAGGCGTTCCCGAAAGGCGCCCAATCGCTGGTCGATACCATGCGGCTGACCGTCAACGAGATCCGGGTCCGGATCAACGGCACGAGCGGCGCCTCGGTGAGCGGCGACCAACCGGCCTTCACCGGTCCGGTTGGCATTGCCGATAGCACGGGACAGCTCATCGAGCAGGAAGGCTGGCGCCCGCTCATCGAATTCGCCGCGCTGCTCAGCCTGAACCTGGCGATCTTTAACGCGCTGCCGCTCCCGATGCTCGACGGCGGGCGGATGTTCTTCGTGTTCCTGGAGATCCTGCGGGGTGGGCGCCGCATCGCGCCGGAGAAGGAAGCGCTGGTGCATCTCACCGGGTTCGCGCTGCTCATGATGGGCGTGCTGGTCGTGACCTACTTCGACATCGCCCGCCTGCTAACCTAGGGCAGCGTTGTTCACTCTCATCTTCGTCGGCCTTTTCGTCGCCGGATGGCTGCTCGCGGGGCTTGTGCCGTGGATGGTCCTTTCGGTGGCCACGCGCGGGAACGCCGGGCTGTCGAACCTGCCGCTCTGCCTGTTTGCGGCGGTGGTCGGGGGGCTGGCGGTCCCGGTCCTGGGGAAGGATGATGCCGCGGGCATCTGGCTGAGCATGCTGGCCGCGCTTGCCGTGCCCTCGCTGCTGCTGGTTGCCCGCCGCCTGAGTCTTGGCGCGGTCGCCCGGCCGCCCCACCAACCTGCCGGAGAGCCCCACCAGGAATGAAGCCACTCGCACTCTCGACTATGTTCGCCCAGCAAGAACGCTTCGCGGATGGCGCGGAGTTCGCGCGGTTCGCCGCCGGCGCAGGCTACGACGCCATCGAGATCAGCCACTCCACCCCGTTCGAGAAGATCGAGCGCATACTCGAAAGCGCGGCGCTGCCAGTCACCTCGGTCCACCAGCCAGCCCCGTGGGTGCGGCATTCGAACGGCCGAGGGAACTCGTACTGCAACCTGGGCGCGCTCGACCGCGACGAGCGCCGGGCCGCGATCGACTACGCGACGAAGAGTATCGACCTGTGCGGGCGCACCGGCGCGCGCCGTCTCATCGTCCATCTCGGCCACGTCGGGGACGTGGTGGAGCAGTTCGAGGACGAGCTCGAGATGCGGCGGATGTTCGACAGCGGGCGCGCCGGGGATGAGCGCTTCCTGGAGCTGCGCGAGGCGGTCATCGAGCGGAGGCGGGCGGAGGTGGAACCGTACCTCGTACACGCTCGCAATTCGCTTATCGAACTGGTCCGGGCGGCGGAACCTCACCGGATCACCATCGGCGTGGAAAACCGCTATCACTACCACGAAATCCCACATCCGGCCGAATATGAGCAGGTCTTCGAGGGCCTCGACCCGGAACAGGCCGGCTACTGGCACGATGCCGGCCACGCCGAGGTGCTGGATCGTCTCGGCCTCATCGACCGGCACTCGTGGCTGGATGGTTGGAGCGGCCGGCTGGTGGGGGCGCACCTCCACGACGTCATCGGACTTGGCGACCACCGGGCCCCGGGCGATGGCCATGTGGACTGGGAGTACATCGTGGCGGGCGTTGGGCACCTCCCCGGGTACACGCTGGAGATCAACCAGCACCAGCCGGACGAGAAAGTGCGGGGCGCGATCGCGTTCCTCGAGGGGATCGGGCTCCGGTAGGCTCAGAACTCCAGGTCGAGGCTGATGTCGAGCGCCCTGGCGCTGTGAGTCAGCGCCCCGACCGAGATGGCATCCACCCCCGTTTCCGCGATTGCACGGACGGTTTCGAGGTTGACGCCCCCGCTGGCCTCGAGTTTCGCCCGGCCCCCTGTCCGCCGGACGGCTTCGGCCATTCCGGCCGCTGGCATGTTGTCGAGCAGGACCCACTCGGGGTTGGCGGCGAGGGCGGATTCGAGCTGGTCGAGCGAATCGATCTCCACTTCGACCGGGATGCCGGGCGTCCGCTCGCGGATGGCTGCGACGCCTTCCGCCAGGGTGAGGCCTTCGCGCGCCAGGGCTTCGCGGTGGTTGTCCTTGATCATGGCCATCACGGCGAGGTCACGGCGGTGGTTCGTGCCGCCACCGCAGCGGACCGCGTACTTTTCCAGGTCCCGCAGGCCCGGCGTCGTCTTGCGCGTATCGAGGATGACGGCACGCGTGCCGGCAATCGCATCGACGAAGGCACGAGTGAGCGTGGCACTGGCGGAGAGGCGCTGGAGGAAGTTGAGGGCCACGCGTTCGCCCTGGAGGATGGCCCGGACGGGCCCGGACACTTCCGCCAGGATGTCGCCCTTGCGGAACGCCTGGCCTTCGCGGACGTGGATGGCGAGTGCAGCGGCGGAGTCGACCTGCCGGAACGCCTCCAGGGCGACCTCCATCCCGGCGAGGACGCCGTCTTGCTTGGCGAGGACGCGCGCGGTGCCGCGCAGCCCGGGCGCCACCGTTGCCAGCGTCGTGGCGTCCTCGAAGGCCCGGTCTTCGGCGAGGGCGGCGGCGACGGCGGCGCGGATGACCTCGGCGGGGGGCGGCTCACTCTGCACGGACGAACACCTGCTGTTTCTTCCAGTGCGCGTCGTCCGTCGCGGGGTAGTCGCTCCGGTAGTGGGCGCCGCGGCTTTCGGTGCGCGCCATGGCGGCCCGCAGCATCAGCGAAGCCATCACGGTCATCTGGCGTCGTTCGAATGCCGGGCGCGTGGGGGCCGCATCCGGGGCTGGCCAGCTTGCGATGGTCGCCAGCGCCCGCTCCATCCCCTCGGCGTTCCGCTCGATGCCCGCGCCGTCCCACATGACCCGTTGAAGCTCGTGGTGGGTCGGGGCGGCGCCCGCAGGCCCTGTTGCGGGCGTGGCATCCGGCCGCGCTGCCGCGCTGCCGCGTTCGCCCGACTCGATGTGTTCGACCACGCGCTTGCCGAAGACGACGGTCTCCATGAGGGAGTTGCTCGCAAGGCGGTTGGCGCCGTGCACGCCGGTGCAGGCCACCTCGCCGCAAGCGTACAGCCCCGGAAGCGTGGTCCGCCCGTGGATATCGGTCCGGACGCCCCCCATGAGGTAGTGAGCAGCGGGTGAGACCGGGATGGGGTCGGTGCGCATGTCGATCCCGGCTGAGCTGCAGTAGGTGAAGATCGCGGGGAAACGGGCGGCCAGGTCAACCGACTTCAGACCGGTACAGTCGAGCGCGACACTTTCGGCTTCGGCTGCCCGCATCTCGGCCACGATGGCACGGGCGACGATGTCGCGTGGAGCAAGGTCTCCGAGCGGGTGGTAGCGCGCCATGAAGGCCTCGCCGCGGGCGTTGCGGAGGGTTGCACCCTCGCCGCGGACGGCTTCGGAGATGAGGAAGGTGGGGACGCCAGGGACGCGGAGTGCGGTGGGGTGGAACTGGTAGAACTCGATATCGGCGATCTCCGCGCCCGCATCGAAGGCGAGCGCGATGCCGTCGCCGGTGGCAACGTCGGGGTTGGTGGTGTGCGAATAGAGCTGGCCAGCCCCGCCCGTGGCGAGCACGACGGTGGGGGCCTCATAGGTCTCGGTTGCGCCGGACTCCAGGGCGACGGCTTCGACGCCGGTCACGCGCCCATTCGTTACCACGAGGCGGGTCGCGAGCGTGTAGTCGAGGATGGTTATCGAGGGGTCCATGGCCGCGGCCGAAAGGGCGGTCTCGATCTCGGCGCCGGTGCGGTCGCCGCCTGCGTGGAGCACACGCGAG
>WBZO01003312.1_pt1 | contig 12187 bp, 8 predicted proteins | sample 5204261 | NCBI WGS metagenome assembly WBZO01 (sample SAMN12412400, study PRJNA552823) | activated sludge metagenome | isolation source: activated sludge from anammox sidestream of wastewater treatment plant... | place: USA: North Carolina | collected 2017-09 | reverse complement strand
CATGCTCTTCATTCTGATCGCCTGGCGGAACGGATCCTAGTCCGGATTGCTATCCTCTGGCAGGCTGACAGGCGGAGCGAACGCAAGGCACTCAGCAGCGCGGTCCATTCCCTGAATCATGGCTATGAACCGCGTGCGTCGTTGGTCCGCACACACGCTGGCGGTTAAGCGCGACTACAGTCCGGCAACGGTAATCGCGCCTTCGTTCGCCTGCGTCACCAGGGCTGCGTACTTGGCCAGAACTCCGGTGGTATAGCGTGGTTTGGGAGCCGTCCAACTCTTCAGCCGATTGGCGATTTCTTCATCACTCAGTTCGACTCTCAGGGACCGATTTTCGATATCCATGACGATCGTGTCGCCTTCCCTGACCGCGGCCAGTGGACCGCCGACATAGGCCTCCGGGGCGACATGACCGGCCATCAGCCCCTTGGTAGCGCCGCTGAAGCGACCATCGGTGACCAGTGCGCACGACCCACCCAATCCCTGTCCGATGAGTGCTGCGGTGATAGCCAGCATTTCCTGCATGCCGGGACCGCCCTTCGGTCCTTCGTAGCGGATGACGACCACGTCGCCCTCATTGATCTGGTTGGCGTAGACCGCCTCGAGCGCCTGATGTTCGGAATCGAACACTCTCGCCGGTCCCTCGTGATAGAGCCGTTCGTAGCCGAAGATTTTGATGACCGCGCCGTCGGGGCAGATATTCCCCTTCAGAATGACCAGCCCGCCGGTTTCCTTCAGCGGTTTGTCGACGGTCACCACCACATCCTGGCCCGGGGTTTCGTGCGCGTGCTGGGCCTCCTCGGCGAAGGTCTTGCCGCTGGCGGTGATCAGGTCACCGCGCAGTTTGCCTCCGGCGATCATTCGCTGAGCCACCAGCGGGGTGCCACCGGCGGCATCCAGATCGGCGGCGGCGTATCGACCGCCCGGCATCATGTCGCAGATAAGCGGCGTGCGGCGGGAAATCTGATCGAAGTCGTCGATGTCGAGCGGTACACCCGCTTCCCGGGCCAGAGCCAGCAGGTGCAGAACGGCGTTGGTCGAACCGCCACTGGCCGCCACACCGGCGATGGCGTTCTCGAAGGCCTCCCGGGTCAGGATGTCGCGGGGGCGAATACCGCTCTCCAGCAGACTCATGATCAGCTTGCCGGCTTTGCGACCAATTTCCATCTTTTCGGGATTGACCACACTCTGCTTGGTGCCCTCACCCGCTCTGGCCTGATCCCACGAGACCGCCGGCGGTGACGCGGTGCCCAGCGGGGAGAGTCCGATGAATTCCATGGCCATGGCCATGGTGTTGGCGGTGTATTGCCCTCCGCAGGCGCCGTGAGACGGACAGGCGTTGTCCTCGATCAACTTCAGTTCCTCGTCGCTGATCTTTCCGGCTTTGAATGCGCCTATTGCTTCGTAAACCGAACGAACGGTCGCTTCGCGCATTTCGCCGTCGATTTCGACTTCGCCTGGCAGAATCGTGCCGCCGTAGATGAGGAACCCGGGGATATTGAGGCGGGCCAGCGCCAGGGAGAGCCCCGGCAGCGTCTTATCGCAGGCGCCGAGACCAATGACCGCGTCGAACATGTGCCCACGACCGACCAGCTCGACCGAGTCAGCAATGACTTCACGGGAGATCAGCGAGGTTTTCATTCCCTCGGTGCCCATCGTGATACCATCGGAGATCGAAACCGTGTTGATCTCCATGGGAACGCCTCCGGCGGCGCGGACGCCTTCCTTGACGGCGTGGGCGAGGGTGCGCAAACCAAGATTGCAGGGCATGGTCTCGATCCAGGTGTTGGCAATCATCACCATCGGTCGACCGAGATCTTCATCGGTCAGACCGATACCCTTGAGCATTGCTCTGGCGCCGGCTCGTTCGACGCCGTCCAGAATATGGCGACTCTGATGCCTGGTGTCGAAATGCCCGTTCCTGCCATTGCTGTTTGCCATCGAAATACCCTCTTGCACGACCGCCGGCCCTGTTCGGCATCAGGCGTCAAACCACTTGCTTCGGTCAGTTTCGCATACGTCATCAGCGCTCTCAACCGTTCGCCCGGTAGCAATGGTCGCCACTCGCGCCCGGTCGCGGCGATGGCGATCGGGATTGCCCGGCGACCCGCCCGACTTTGACGAGGGTATGCCCATTCATTGATACTCTCACCCATGAACGCGTTCTGTGCGGCGACACTCCCCTCAGCTCTGTGACACCCACTATTGGACCAATACACCAGGCGTCTGATCCCATGTCGATGATTCAGGATGTTTCGCGAGCGATCGTTACGCAGATCGATTTCGACGAGCACGAGGAAACACTGCCGGACACTCGGGAGATCCCTGATATCGTCGTTCGCCGGCTGCCGCTGTATGTGAGAGCGCTGCGGGATTTGTCGGCTCGCGGCATTCCCTCCGTTTCGTCGGAATCGCTGGCGGAAGCGATTGGCGTCACCGCAGCGCAAATCCGGCGTGATCTCTCCTACTTCGGTCGCTTTGGCAAGCAGGGCAAGGGTTACGACACCCAGTTTCTGGGAGAGGCCATTGCCGGTTTCCTGAAGATCGATCGGCAATGGGATGTGGCGCTGGTTGGATTTGGCAATCTGGGCAGGGCCATCGTCCATTACCGCGGCATGATCCCTTCGGCATTCACCATTGCCGCGATTTTTGACCGCAAGGCCACAGAACTGCAGGAAATGGCGCCAGGCATTCCGGTGATGAGCGATGACTGTATTCAGCGAGAGGTGGCCCGGCTGGGGATTCGCATCGGGATTGTCGCGGTCCCTGCCAATGCCGCCCAGGAAGTCGCCGACAATCTTGTCGCCGGGGGTGTTCTGGCCATCCTCAACTACGCCCCCGTGGTGCTGCGCGTTCCGCCGGAAGTGACCGTCCGCGAGATCGACCCGATCAGCGCGATGCAGTCGATGACCTTCTATCTCCCCGATTAGCCAGCACAACCTGCCAACTGATCAGGATTTCCAGATCGAATCTCCGGTCGCAAGTTCTACTGCGCCAGATATCCGCCGTCGACGGGCAGTACTGCCCCTGTCACGAACGACGCTGCGTCCGACGCCAGGAAAAGGATGGCCTCGGCGACTTCCGACGGTTCACCGATGCGACCCATCGGATGCATTCTCTCGATGGCTGAGAGATATTCCTGACCACCTGGTTCGTTGGGGAGCTGTTTCACGCGCTCGGTGCGAATGGTGCCGGGCGCGACGGCATTGACCCGGATATTCTTCGCTGCCCATTCGATGGCCAGGTGTCTGGTCAGACCCGTGGCCACGAACTTGGCCGGACCATAGGCAGCCTGCCTCGACTGGCCCGCCAGTCCTGAAATCGACGACAGGCAGACAATCGAGCCCCCGTGCTCGTTGTCCAGCATCGCCTCGATGGCGAACTTGCAGGTGAGAAACATGCCTCGACCATCGATGGCCATCACCTGATCCCAGGCCTCGACGGTCGTCGACAGGACATCGTCGAGAGGAATGATGCCGGCGTTCGCCACCAGGATATCGAGGCGACCGTAGGAGTCGACCGCTGCGGCGATCATCCGGCGGGCATCGTCCTCAATCGAGACATCACCGACAACCGCCGTCACCGAGAAACCCGATGCGCCGAGATCGCTCGCCAATGCCTGCAGCGGTCCGGCTTGTATATCGGTCAGCACAAGCGACGCGCCTTCCTGCGCAAACAGCATCGCCGTGGCCCGGCCGATGCCGAATGCCGCGCCGGTAATCACGCAGACTTTGCCTACCAGCCTGCCGTTGGTGTTCAACGTCATCGTTTCACCTCATTCATTCCATGCGACTCAGGGTGTCAGCGATGTTCCGGCGGTCCACACCCAAACCTGTGGCCACTGCGGCACAAACAGTGTGCAACCAGGTGTCGTCCCCGGCTTTCAGCATGCCGAGTTTGTGTTTCGAACCGGCCTCATGAAGGCAGAGCTCGGCGCCAACATGCGTGGCACTGCTGGTCACCGCAACTCCACCCGCCGCGATATGGCGGTGCACAATGTCACTCTCTGAACCAACGAGAATCGTAGCGTTTCCATGCTGGCGCATCAGCGATTCGGCCCGGACATCGTTCTCGCTCACAATAAGCCGTCCGCTTCCTTCGAGTATGTGGATGAGCGTATTCTCGATCTGCGGGGCATCGCCTGACGGCGTCCCTCCGGGAACAAGAACGGCGACGTCGACCCGGTCGAACGGCAACCCGGGATATGCGAGATCGTCGCTGCTCACGTGAATGACGGCCAGTTCAGTCCCGGCATTGCGCAGCACCATACTGCCGGTCGAAACGTCTGCGGCCGTGGGGTGCGCGGCCACACCATTGATGACCGCCCTGTCCGGTATCGCCAGACCAACCGATTGGCCACCGATGGTCAGAAAACCCGCTATTCGTGACGCGATTTCCTCGCTTTCATCACCAGACGCGACTGCCACGACCGGCACGCGAACTGGCGTCCCTGCCGGGTAATACATATCGATCACCGCGCCCACAACATTGCGCGGTTTGCCAGAGAACGGACGGTTATGAAGACGGAAACCAGGACCGGAATTGACTTCGGCGATGCCACCCCCCGTTTCCCAGACTGAGCGGCTAATGTCAGGCATGATGATGTCGACGCCCGCCATCTTCAGCCCCATCGTCTTGGCCGCCATCCGGGCCACCAGGGCATTGTCCGGATGGATTTCTTCGGTGCGATCGATGGATGTGCCGCCTGAACTGATGTTTCCAGTCTGCCGCACATTGACCGTCTGGCCAGCAGCGGGAATATCGGCAAGGGTCAGATCCTGCCTCCGCAATGTGTCGACGACCATTTCGTCGATCGTGATCAGATTGAGGATGTTCTCGAACGGCTTGCCCCGATTGGGTTCGGCGTTCGTCATTTCGATCAAATCCCGGATATCGTGGACGCCATCGCCGGTCACAGCAGCCGGTACTCTCTCCGTTACCGCGACAACCTCGTCATCGATGACCAGGATCCGGTAATCGCGTCCGACCAGGTAGGTCTCGATCACGACGCTGCCACTCCTGGCCACCTGCGACGCGACTGGAAAAAACGCCTCGACTTCCTCCGGTGTCGTCAGATTGATACACACGCCGCGGCCGTGGTTTCCCGAAAGTGGTTTGAGGACGACAGGAAAGCCAATGCGTTTTGCAGCAGCGACTGCCTGTTTGGCATTTCGGGCCCCGATACTCCGCGGCACCGGCAAACCCCGGTCACGCAGCAGCTGGTTCGTCAACGATTTGTCGCCGGACGTTTGCACACCGGTGACCGCGCACTCTGCGGTTATCTGTCCGATAGTTCGTTTGATGTATTTGCCTGTCCCCAGCTCAATCGAGTTGTCGGCATTGCCAAAACGGCGAACGGGAATGCCGCGCTCCCGAGCCTGATAGATGTAGCGATCGATCGAGCCCAATTCGCTGCGATCGAAGCCGAGAGACCGGAAGACCTCTGCCAACTGGGGTTCCTGAACGTCCTGACTCAGGATCTGATTGATCACCTGCAGACTGAAGGCGACGGCCCGCGTTGTCATATCCGGGTTTTCGTAGTCGCAGACCAGATGAAACACCTGATCTCCCTCGGCGACCACGAAGCATCCCGTCGTATTCCACCCAGCCAGTCGCAGGACACGGTAGGTGATGTCCGCACTGATCGCCTCAAGTGAGACAGGACTCGCGGTCAGTTCATCGAACGAGACCGAATCGAGCGGACTTGTCGCAGCGCACCGCTGGATGAGATCAACTGCCTCTGTCCAGACCGACTCGGACGATCCAACGCCGGCCAGGGAACCTCCCCGCACGTCCACAAGCGCGTGAACAACCGGCAAAGAAGACCATTGACCAGGTCCCTGAAAAACCTGAAGACTCCGTATCACCAGTTCGGGTGCGCCATTCTTGACAGCGGTCTCGCTCGATCTGATCGAATCAGCAATTCGTGACATTTCAGTGCGCCACCTTTTCCGGGTCAGCCGACTTCAGAGAGCGAAGGACGCGCGAAATCGCTGCGGGACTCAGACCAAAGGCCATGGCAGATGCGATGCCCAGGGTTAGCGATTGCAGATCAACATCTGGCAGAGCGGCCAGCAGCTCCGAAGACGCAACGACCGTGTCTCCTGCACTGGTGGACACCACGATCGGGCCTGCGTTCGACATTGCGACGACCGCTGACCCCCCCTGATCGATCTGTTGTGAGATATGTGGAGACGGGCCGCTGGCACTGGTCAACAGGATCGGTCCGCTATGTGAGCGAAGCATCTGGAGCATTGGTTCATCGTTCGCATCGGCGACCACCGTGCCGTGTCTTTCAGCCATCCGCATCAACGTGGTTACCACGGCGGACTGTTCCCGGTCGTGCTCCACAGAGCCGGATCCGACGATTGCGACATCAAACTGGTCGATCTCCAGACCAGGACTGGCGAGGTCGGAGAGTTCCGGTACCAGAATCGCCGTGTCCATCAGACCGTTACGGACCACCGTCTGGATTGGCGTCGGTCCGTCGGTATCGAGACGACTGATGCGCATTCCTGCCAGCGTGACCTGGTCAGGGAGCGCGACGCCGACAAGTCGTCCCGGTTCGACGATCAGTGATTCGATGAGTCGGGCCAGCACGCCCGCTTTATCCACACCGGCAATGCCAATGGCGTTGATCTGCGACCGCTCGCCGGGTGGGAAGAGCATTTCCATGACCGGCACAACCGGATCGAAGGACCGGCCGGAACTGACCCGGTAGTGTGGGTAATACGCAGGAGCGCCGTTGATCTCAACGATTCCGCCTCCGGTTTCCCAGATCGATTTGCTGATATCCGGAGCAATGAGGTCGATTCCCGTCACCGCCAGTCCCACTGTTGCCGTGGCTTGCCGACAGATCTCGATGTTGTCAGGATGCATATCGGCGAGGCGATCGATACGGGTTCCCCCGTTCGAGCCAGACGGGATGAGCTTGAGTCTGATCTGCCGCCCTGCTTCCGGGATGCTGCTCAATTCGAGACCCTGCCGGGCAATCGCGATCAGCGTCTGTTCGTTGATATCGATCTGCTCGAGGTAGTTGTCAGGACGCGGCTGCCGCTCCTCTGATGCATTTTCCCGTTCGATCAACTCGGAGATCGTGTGTATTCCATCGCCGGTTACCTCAGCCCGACGCCGCTCGAGCGCACCGACGACCTGTTCCCCAACCAGGAAGATCCGGAATGACTCGCCCTCCAGGTACTTCTCAACGATCACATCGCCACGTTGTGATCGCTGCTTCGAAATCGGGAACAAGCGCCGCACTTCATCGCTGCTTTGGATGCCCGGAAAAACCCCACTCGACTGGGCGCCATCCAGTGGCTTGAGAACCACGGGATAGCCGATTTGCTCAGCAGCTCTGACGGCTGCTTCCTCTGTCCGCACATGGCGATTCAGGGGAGCCGGCAAACCCGCCTGCCGCATGATCTGGGCGGCCAGATGCTTGTTTCTGGCGATCTTGTGGGAGAGTGCTTTCGATTCGCAGGTGACCGCTTTGCGCATCTGCTTCTGGAATCGTCCGGTGCCGAACTCGATGAAACCCTGCCGGTCGGATCGCTGGTAGTACCGGATACCCCGCCGCCGCGCCTCAATGATGAGGCGCTCGGTGATGCCCCCATTTTGAGGATACCGAGTTCTGAAAAGCGTTCCGCCGTGTTTGACGGCCTGGGTCATCGATCGATTGCGGTCATTGATCAGATCTTCTATCAGGCTGACAGCGACATCGACGGCCACCTCGGCGGCGTTTTCGTCCTCGAATTCGCAAAACAGCTCGTATTCGCCGTTCTTCCCTTGCCAGCTGGCGAAGTTGCCCACTGCCCATCCAGCGCTGACCAGCACATCGTGGAGAGCGATCACCAGCGCCTCGCCGAGGTGTTGCGGCTCTGATCCTGTGGCCAATTCGTCGATCGGCCAGGCGGTGTCAGACGCTGCGGCCATCATTTCGATCGCTCGAGTACGGATCGCCTGACGACTCGGCACAGAGACTGGTGGGAGCGCCCGGGTATCAATCGTCACTGCCACAGCCGGTGCGATAGAGTAGATTCCCGGTCCAGTGAAAATTTCACGCTTCAGGATGGGAATCCTGATGGCAATCTCGACACCCGGCTGGATCTCGTTGCGTCCTGCCGGCAGTCTCCCCTCGGCGAGGAGGTGCCAGGCTCCGATCAGCGCAGAAACATTATGTTGTACGTAGTCCATACGAATGTCGGCGACACTCTCGTCCTGCGCCCAACCACCCACCACCCGCGCCGGGTTGCGAAATCGCTCGGCCAGTTCCGGCGTGTACTGGACACGCATCAGAAACTGGGCATTTCGTAGGGCGCTTTGCGAGAATCGGGCGATCGCGTCCTGATCGCCGAGGAAATTGGCCAGATGCCAGATGGCCATGAGCGCTTCACCCCGTGTGGCAGTGGCCGTGTAGTTGGCGCTCGTACCGCGTCGTGCAGCGCCGATCAGTCGCCAGGATGTCTCCTGAGGCTGATACTGCCCTTCTCGTATGAGATCCCCAATCATCTGCGCCGCCAGCGCATGATGCGGATGACCAGTCAGCGGATAGAGCTCGCTGAGCGCCATGGCCATCCAATGGTCAGTGCGCGCGGCCACGCCGGCAGCAGGAAGATCACCATCGCGGCGGTAGATCAGGAAATCGGCCACCCGGCAGGCAGCATCCACAAACGGACCATCCGGAAAGTGCTGGGCGAGTCGGACCTGGGCCAGCATCACTTCGCCCGGGCTGTATTTTGAATCCTCACTAACGGTGAAGCGATCACGAAGCGCCCGATAAATCTCGTAGTGCTGGCCGGGGGAGTCTCGCAATTCGAGCACGTCCAGGAAGACCGCGAGGTCAGCGATCAGGTCATCGAATGATGTGTCCTGTAAAACGCGACGACGTTCCAGGAGAGCCACCAAAGCCAGGGCCTGCCCGCCCAGCAGGCATCGGTTTTTGAGACAGAATGCCTTGCCTCCGTAGGGCGTCAGCAGACTGGCGGCTTCGATCCAAGTCACGGCTCGCTCAGCCGCTTCGAGCAGTTCCGGGTCCTGCAGGACTTCGTAGGCCTGAAACATCGCGTACGTGGTTCCCGCGTGACGGACTTCGCTGTAATCGTCCATCAGCACGCGATCGCGACTCGGCTGGTAGTAGTAGGTCATCCAGCCATCGGGTCCGACTGCCCGACTCAACCAGCCGGCTCCCAGTGCAATACGCTCCATCAGAATTGTTTGCAGCGCTTCTTTGTCGAGCGCAGCCGTCCCATACAAAACCGCCGGCACGATATCCGGCAGATGGAGCACCGGACGTGCCGTACCGCTTGTCATCAGGTCACTCCTCGTCTCGACTCAGGTGTTGTATCGCCCACGTTTAGCATACTTACAGATCGAGCCCGGGCTTCATTACTCGTTCGGCAAACTCATTGATAAACGCCGCGGAATGCGTGCGACCGTGCACCATGTCCGCCAGAGCACGGACAGCCAGATCCGCAGCAGCCAGACCGGCTTGCTCATCCTCGTATTCGACATAGATGTCGAACACACCTTCGCGCTGCTCAGATGAACCCGAATCTGACACACGCCAGCCACCCAGCTGCTGCAATCCAAGAATCAGGGCAGCGAGAACATCGCCAATATCGGCTGGGGTTTGTTGCTTGCCCTCATTTGATAGAGCGCCGATGAGCTGTCCGAGCCGCTCGGCCAGATAATGAAACGGTACGATCTCGCGACCGACCAGGCCGGTTGCATCTAGTTCGAGATGCATCACCGCTTTCGGTGACCAATTGTTATGCGCTGCAAGGACCTGCAACCCGGAAACGTGGAGCAGGACGCTGTTTTCAGGTTCTTCACGGCCAGTTGGTGCAACTGGCAGACGACCAGTGTGTACGAGGTGATACAACCCCGCCAGCGCTGAGATGTTGTGCTGCACGAAATCGACCCTGACCAGCGACTCCTCTTCATCCTGAGGCCAGGCTCCCACGACATTACCCGGAACCGGGAAGTTCCGCGAGAGATTGGCGTCGTACTGCACCCGCATCTGAAACTGCGCAGTGCGAACACATGCTTCCGACACTTGTTCGACCATTTCATCGTCGCCGATGAAACTGGCAAGATTCCAGACTGCATTCATCGCTTCCGCTTTTGTGGCAGTCGATGTGAAGTTCGCTGATTTGCCGCGTCTGGCGGCGCCGATAAGCAACCAGGAGGGGTGAGAAGGTGGGTACTGTCCGAGCATCATCGCGCCCGCCTGAAGATAGGCAACCGTGGCATATCCCGGTTTGGGGTGGAGCGGGTAGAGCTCGCTGAGGGCCATCGCCAGCCAGTGATCGTGTCGCGGCACGACACCAGCGGCGGGAATATCCCCATCGCGCTCGAAAACCAGAAAGTCCGCAGCGCGCACCGCCTGGTCGAGAAACGGCCCATCCGGGAAATGCTGGGCGAGTCTCGTCAATGCCAGCAGAGCCTCGCCTGGATAGTAGTCGGACAGTGGCGCCATCATCAGGCGACCGGAATGGGCGATGTAGGAATTGAAGTACTGGCCGGGGGATTGTGTTTGCTCCATTGCCGACATGAAGGTGGTCAGGTCGGCGATCAGATCATCCTGGCTCTCGTCGCCAAGGACGCGGCGACGCTCGAGCAGCGCCACGATTGCCAACGCCTGACCACCAAGCTTGCAACGCCCTTCAAAGGAAAACGCTCGTCCACCATGGGGCGAGGGAAGACTGGATGCCCGAATCCAATCGCATGCTCTGGCGCCGACGTCAAGCCAGGATGCTTTGCCTCCCAGCTCATAGCACTGGTAGAGCGCATAGGTGGTTCCGGCATGCCGGACTTCGTTGTACTGCTTGTAGTCGAACCTGTCCGATTTGGGATGGTAGTGGTAGCAATAACGCCCACGTGCGTTAGCAGTCCGCGCGATCCAGTCCGCACCAGCCAGGGCCCGTTCCCTGGCGAGATTCGCCAACTGGGTCCGATCAATGGCCTGCCGACCGTCCAGGAGAGGAATTGTCCGATGCGGAAGATGCATTGCCGTCAGCGAACTCGACACGGTACGCACGATCAGGAACTCCAATCACCGTCGACTCAAAAAGAACGCCCTCATCACCGATTTCACCAGGGATTCGTTGATGCCTTCGGAGCGCACCTATCCAGGAGAGTCACGGACTCAGGTCTGACCAGGCGATCTGGACTCTCAGGCAATAGAATACGTAGCAAGTGCGGAACACGCTAACCGATGACCACGATTCCAGGGGTGCCGGTCGGTCAAGGCATTTTGCATCTCAGCCGACCATTGTCGAAACTGGACCTGCCACGGCATCAGTTCCACGAACGTACGCAATCTTTCAAACCTTGTCATATCGCGGTGGTCCCGAAGGAGCTTTGAGGATTCACATTGCCAACCAGTTGCGCAATTGCCGGGGATGCCGTACGATTGTTGAGGAAGTTTGCGCTTCAGTCACGGGTTGGGTTTGGTATTAGGTTCTTTGGGGAGGATCCATGGACGAGAAAGAGCTCGAATTGACCAGCGGTCTGGAACTGGGCGCTGACCGACGGACAGTGCTGAAATGGCTTCTGGGTGGCGCGGGCGCTGTGGTCGCCGGTGTGGCCATGACAGCGGACATCGCAGCCCAGGATGATGATGATGACGATGTCACGCCTCCGGCTGATGACGACGACGATGTCACGCCTCCGGCTGATGACGACGACGATGTCACGCCTCCGGCTGATGACGACGACGATGTCACGCCTCCGGCTGATGACGACGACGATGTCACGCCTCCGGCTGATGACGACGACGACATGACGCCTCCGGCGGATGATGACGATGATGACGACGGCCCACCGGCACCTCCGGCTGGCGGAACGACCTCGGGTGGCGCCACGGTGAACGCGATGCCGAATACCGGTAGCGGTTCGACCGCCAGCTCGGCCAACATCCTTGGTGTGGCCACGGTTGGTGCAGCTGCCGCCTACTTCGCTGGCAAGTACATCCGCCAGACGGCGACGGAGCCCGGCGAGTAACGCTTCGGCGACACAATCGATAGCCTTTCAGGCGGCCGCTCGAATGAGCGGCCGCTTGCTTTGTGGCGACAGCACGACACCTTTCGCTCATCACGGGCACCTTCCTCACACCCCGCGACAGTCACGTAACGTGCGACAACATCCCCTACTCTGGTATCCGGAAACCGTCCCATTCGCTGAACGG
>WBZO01005871.1_pt1 | contig 12189 bp, 11 predicted proteins | sample 5204261 | NCBI WGS metagenome assembly WBZO01 (sample SAMN12412400, study PRJNA552823) | activated sludge metagenome | isolation source: activated sludge from anammox sidestream of wastewater treatment plant... | place: USA: North Carolina | collected 2017-09 | reverse complement strand
AGCGATGCCGCTGAAGCCGAGCACCGCGGCCACGAGCGCGATCACGAAGAAGACGGCAGCCCAGTAGAGCATGATCTGACCCCTTTCTCTGCCGGAGCAGGTAGCGAAGACCATGCCGCGCGCGCGCGCGCCGCGCATCGCCAGCGCTCGCGGAAGGAGCGATCGAGGCTCCCCGCAGCGCGGCCGCATGCGGAAAGTCCCAGCCGAGGCACATCGGCACGCTCGCGCTCGCGCGTGAGGCACCGCGCGTGCAGGAACGCCTGGCATGAACGACCCGAAGCGTCCGCCCCTGCCGAGCACGCCCGGAGCGCCGCCCTCGACGCCGAGCACGCCCGCGCCGGTCGATCCCGACCCGAAGTCCCATCCCATCCACCGCGAGGTGCCCGTCCAGCCGATCCACGAGGGCACCGATCCGAAGCGGCCGGTGAAGCGCGGCGGCGACATCGGCGCGGAGCGACGCCGATGAGGCTGCACTACCGCCTGATCGAGGACGCGAACGGCTACGTGGCCGAGTGTGTCGAGTCCGATGCGATGGGCGAGGGCAAATCGGCGAAGGACGCGATCGCGGCGCTGCGGGCGGTGCTGGAGGAGCGCATGTTCCGCCCCGACGCGGTCGCGCCGCCGGCCGAGCTGGACGAGCCCGAGATCGAGCTCGTACGCACCGACGAGCTCGCGTGATCTCGAGGCGATCGTTCAGCGACGGCGCCAGAGCATGCGCCAGACCGGGAGCCCGTCGGCGATCGCGCGGTGCTCGCGCGGGCTGCGCGCGCCGAACGGGTTCTCCGCGATGCGCGGCGACCCGGGCACGTCCCCCGCGGGCTCGAACGCGGCATGCGCGCTCACGACCTTCTCGTAGAGCTCGGCGCGCTCCTCCACGTCCGTCTGGACGAAGAGCTCGCCGCCGCGCGCGAGGAGCCGCGCGACCTCGTCGAGGAACACGTCGCCCATGACGAGCCGCTTGTGATGGCGCTTCTTCCACCACGGATCGGGGAAGTGGAGGAAGACGCGCGCGACGGATGCGTCCGGTCGGAGCCGGGGCAGCGCGAGCCGGGCGTCCTCGCAGAAGACCCGGGCGCGCCCCGCGTGGCCGTTCTTCGCGAGCCGCGCATCGCCGACCGCCGCCCACTTGCGACGGATCTCGAGGCCCACGAGCAACGCGTCGGGCGCGGAGACCGCGCGCTCGACGAGGAAGCCCGCCTTCGGTCCGGGCCCGACCTCGAGCTCGATCTCCTTGCCTCGACCGAGCGTGCGGAGATCGATCGTCTCCCCTTCGGGGAGGCGCGGGGCATCCGCGTACGGGCCGGGCCTGGGCTTTCGTTCGAAGGGGAGCATCGCGGACGGAGAGCGGCGAATAGACGTTTCGCCCGCACGCGGTCAAGGGGTGTACCCTGGCGCGCATGAGAGAGAGCCGCGCGCGCCGCTTCGCGCCGCTCGTCGTCATCGCCCTCGCGACCGCGCTCCTCGCGCGAAAGGCCGTCGGAGGGATCATCGCGAAGGTCGGCCATCCCGCGGCCGCGCTCGATGACGCGTACATCCATTTCCAGTACGCACGGGCCTTCGCCGAGGGTCATCCGTTCCGTTACCAGGCGGGCGAACCGATCTCGACCGGCGCGACCAGCCTCCTCTGGCCCCTGCTGCTCGCGCCCTTCCACGCGCTCGGCTTCCGCGGCGACGCCATCCTCTGGCCCGCGTGGCTCCTCTCGTTCGTCGCGCTCGGCGCGCTCGCGTACGAGGCGCATCGGCTCGCCGCCCCCCTCGCCGGCCGCCCCGCGGCCGCCGGCGCGGCGGCCATGGTGCTCGCGTTCGGCGGCTTCGCGTGGTGCGCGGCGAGCGGCATGGAGGTGCTGCCCTTCGCCTGGGCGATCGCGTTCGTGTCGCGCCGGGCGGCCGAGTGGGCCGAGTCGCCGCCGGACGAGCGCACCGTGCGCGCGCTCCGTCCGCTCCTCGCCGTGGCGATCGCCGCTCCGTTGCTCCGGCCGGAAGGATCGCTGACCGCGCTCGCGACCTGCGCGATCGTCCTTCGCTTCCCGCCTTCCGACGTGCGCTCGCCGCTCCGCGCGCGCGCGTGGGCGCTCGGCTTCGTCGCCGCCGCGCTCGGGCCGACGCTCGTCCTCCTCGCGCTGACCGGGCACACGACGTCCAGCACCGCGCAGGTGAAGCTCGTCTTCGGCAACCCGTATCACGCGGCATCGGACACGTTCGTGGCGAACGCACGCGTGCTCTTCGGCACCATCCTCGACGGCGAGGTCTGGAGCGCGGAGTTTCTGCCACGTGGCGGAGCGCTCTTCGCATGCGCGGGGCTGTTCGCGATCGGCTGGCGGGGAGCGGCGTCGCATCGGCTCGTCCGCGCGTCTCTCGTGCTGCTCCTCGCGCTCTCGATGCTCGTGCCGTGCTTCTACGTCACGTTCCTCTGGAACCGGCTGCGCTATCTCTGGCCCTTCGCCACCGGCTGGTTCGTCGGGCTCGCATGCCTGGCGCGAGCCCTCGCCGATCTCGCGGCGGCGGCGAGGCTCGGACGTCGCTTCTCCCTCACGACCGGCGGCCTCGTCGCCGGTGCGTTCGCCGGCGCGCTCGCGGTGCGGCTCGACTGGGTCCTCGACGACGTCGCGCAGTCCGCGAGCGGCATCGCACGACAGCAGGCGGCGCTCGGCCGGTGGGCCGATGCGAACCTTCCGCGCGACGCGCGCATCGGCGTGAACGACACGGGGGCGATCGCCTACTTCGGCCAGCGGCGCACCTTCGACGTCGTCGGCCTCACGACGCCGAGCGAGGGCCGCTACTGGGTCGCCGGCTCCGCCTCACGCCTCGAGCACTACGAGCGGATGCGTGCATCTTCCCCGCAACTGCTCCCGACGCACTTCATCGTGTACCCGGAGTGGATGGGCTGCGAGCCCGTCCTCGGTCGCGCGCTCCACGAGGCGGTCGTCACCGACGCCACCATCCTCGGCGGTCAGGTGATGCGCGTGTACGAGGCGCGCTGGGAGCTGCTCGGCACCGGGGACGGGCCGTGGTCGCCGCTCGGGGTGCTCCACGACGCAGTCGACGTCGCCGATCTCGAGAGCGAGCGCGATCACGACTACATGCTCCTCGGCGCGCGCGAGGGCGAGCAGACGGCCGAGGAGGGCAACGCGCCCGACGGCGCGATCGTCGTCGACGGCGGGCGCACGAACCGTGCGGCCGATTCCTTCCTCGCGAAGCTGCCGGCCGGCGGTCCCCTCGTCGGCATCGCACGGGTGCAGGCGAACGCAGCGACGACGCTGCGCATCGCGATCGACGGGAAGCCCGTCGCCCAGCCGACGGTCGAGCCCGGCCCGTGGACGGAGATCGTCTTCGACATCCCCGAGGACGTGCGCGGGGAGCACAAAAGAGTCGAGGTGAACGCAGCCGGTGCCACGTTCACCTCGTTCCACTACTGGTTCGGCGTCAAACCGTAGCTCTGCTCACTTCTTGGGAGCGGGCTTCGCGGGCGCCGCCTTCGTGTCGGCGGCCTTGTCCGCCGGCTTCTTCGTGTCGCCCGCAGCAGGGGCCTTCTTCGCGTCGCCCGGCTTCGCGTCGGCGGCCTTCGGCGGCTGGATGAGGCCGAGCTGCATCATCATGTCCGCGCCGTTCGAGTAGCTCCAGCCGTGGACGAGCTTGCCGTCCTTGAACTGGTAGACGTCGACGGACTTCAGGTTGACCGGCTTCTTCGTCGCCGGCATGCCGAAGAACGTGCCCTTGTTCGTGCCGGTCATCGTGCTCTCGGTCACGACGACGTCGCCGAAGCCCCAGGAGTTGGTGATCTGGAACTTCGCGTCCGGGAACGCCTTCGTCATCTCGCCGAAGAACTTCTTCGCGTCCGCCTTGCCCTTCATCGTCTGGGGCTGGGTCATGTCGTCGTACTCGACGTTGTCGGCGATCGCGGCGAGGAAGTCCGCTTCCTTCTTCGCCTCGAGACCCGCCGTCATCGCCTTCGCGGCGTCGACGTTCTTCTGCTCCTCGGGCGAGCTCGTCGAGACGACGGGCTGCGGCATCGCCGCCGGGACGGTCGCGATCGGACGCGCCTTCTGCTTCGACATACCGATCTGCGAGAGCACCGTGTGACCGTCGTAATAGGTGTGCTGCTCCTTGATCAGGCCCTTGTCGTCGAACCAGATCACGTCGACGCCCTGCGTGCCGACCGGCTTCTCGGTGGCCTTGATGCCCCACATGTCGCCCGAGTGCGTACCGTTGAACGCCCACTCGACGACGGCTACGTCGTTCTTCACGAACACGCGCATCGGCGCGGCCTTGAAGTTCGAGAACGCGTCGAACATCTTCTGGTAGCTCGCGGCGATCGCGTCGCGGCCGCTCGCGTCCGGCGCGCCGGCGACCTTGAGCGCACCGTTCTCCGAGAAGAAGCCTGCGAGCTTCTTCGCGTCGTGCGCGTTCAGCGCCTCGCCGAAGCCCTTCATCGTCTTCGCCTGGAGCTCCGCGGGGCTCTCCTTCTTCGGCTCCTCCTTCGGCGGCTCTGCGCTCGCCGTCGTGGTGGCCGCCGGAGTCGTCGTCGCGACGGGCTGCGCCGGCGTCTTCGGGGGTTGATTCTCCTCACCGCCCCCGCCGCACGCGACGAGCACGAATCCAATCGCAAGACCAAACGACACCTTTCGCATGACTTCTCCTCCTGACAGGCGCGGCTGGCGGCGGATTTCTTCTACCCCCCGTGCCAGCGGGCAAACACAACCGGAGCGCGCCGTGAAATCGCGCCTTTCCCGGCCCACGTCAAGCGCCCCGGCGTGGTAAAAGCGCGGGCCGTGCGGAAGCGTCCTCTCGGCAAGACCGGGCTCGTCGTCTCGGAGCTCGCGATCGGGACCTGGGGCCTGTCGGGAGACGCCTACGGGAAGGTCGACGAGGCCGACGCCGAGCGCGTCCTCAGGCGCGCGATCGACATCGGCTTCTCGGTCATCGATACGGCCGACGCGTACGGCGCAGGCAAGATGGAACGCCTCGTCGGCAAGGTGCTCCGTGATCATCCGGATCTCATCGTCGTCACCAAGGTCGGGATCGACCGCACGACCGATCCGCCGCGGAAGACGTTCGCACCCGACTACATCCGTGCCGCAGTCGAGCGCTCGCTCAAGCGGCTCGGCACCGAGGCGATCCCGGTGCTGCTCATGCACAGCCCGACGCCGGACGCGCTGCACGTCGGCGACGGAGTCGCCGAGCTCCAGGCGCTGAAGAAGGAAGGCAAGATCCGGCACTGGGGCGTCGCCGCGGGAGACGAGGACGTCGCGCGCACGGCGATCGACAAGGACGCCGAGGTCGTCGAGCTCGCCTACAACCTCGTGCACGCGATCGATCTGCATCGCATCTCCGGCGACGTGATGGTCTCCGGATGCGGGATCCTCGCGCGCAGCGTCCTCGCGCACGGGCTCCTCGCCGGTACGTGGGCGAAGGACCGCTCGTTCGACGAGGGCGACCACCGCAACGAGCGATGGACGAAGATGGAGCTCGAGCACCGCGTCGAACAGCTCGACGCGCTGCAGTTCCTCGTGAAGGGCGACGTCCGGACGATGCGCGGAGCCGCCGTCCGCTACGTGCTCGCCAATCACCTCGTCTCCGCCGCCGTGCTCGGTCCGCGCAGCGTGGAGCAGCTCGAGCAGCTCGTGCGCGAGACCGGCGGGGGGCCGCGCTACATCCCCGACGACGATCTCAGGCAGCTGCCGCGCGCGCTCGATCGGGTCGGGATCCACACATGACCGAACGCGAGCACAACGCGCGCGTCTTGCTCGCAGCCGCGCGCGCCGCAGGAGAGGTCGTCCTTCGCGTCTACGGTGAAGAGGACGTCGGAGCCGAGCTGAAAGGCCCCAACGATCCCGTCACGCGGGCGGACAAGGAAGCAAACGCGCTGCTCGTCGACCGCTTGATGCGGGCGTTCCCCGGCGTGCCGATCGTCGCGGAAGAGAGCGACGCATCGACCTGGGAGGGCTTCGCCGAATCGCGCGAGGCGCTCTTCGTCGATCCCGTCGACGGCACGCGGGAGTTCATCGCCAAGAACGGCGAGTTCGCGGTGATGCTCGCCCTCGCCGAGGAGGGCGCGCCGACCGTCGGCGTCGTCCTCGCGCCGGCGCTGGGCACGACGTACCTCGGGATCGTCGGGACGGGCGCGTTCCTCGTCGCGGACGACGACACGCGCACCCCGATCCGGGTCTCGACGTCGACCGACCTCGCGAACGCGCGCGTCGCCGTGTCGCGCTTCCATCGGTCGAAGTCCGTCGATGCGAAGCTCACGAAGCTCGGCGCGAAGGAGCTGGTGCCGGTCGGCAGCGCCGGCCTCAAGGGCGTGCGCGTCGCCGAGGGCGCGCTCGACATCTACGCTCACCCTTCCGGCAGCCCGGTGAAGCTCTGGGACGCCGGCGCGCCCGACGCCATCGTCCGCGCGGCGGGCGGCATCTTCACCGACGCGACCGGTCGTCCGTTCGACTATCGCGGCCCCTACGCGCAAGGCGCCGGCACCCTCGCGGCGAATCCGGTCCTCCACGCGGACGCGCTCCGGCGGATGAACGCATGAGGGACCGAGCGGAGATCGTCGTCATCGGCGCAGGCATCATGGGCCTGTCGATCGCCTACCACCTCGCGCGCCAGGGCATCACCGACGTCACCGTCGTCGACAAGAGCTACCTCTGCGGCGGCGCGAGCGGCAGGAACGGCGGCGGCATCCGCGCGCAGTGGTCGAGCGAAGCGAACGTGCGCCTCATGCAGGAGAGCATCCGCATGTGCCGCGACTTCGCGAGCGAGTTCAAGATCAACGTCTGGCTCCGCCAGGGCGGCTACCTGTTCCTCGCGCGCACCGAGGACCGCCGGCGCTCGCTCGAGCAGAGCTGCGAGCTGCAGCGCGAGTGCGGCCTCTCCACGCGCATGCTCACCCCGCGCGAGGCGCAGAAGATCGTCCCGGAGCTCTCGCTCGACGGGCTCGTCGCGGCCTCCTTCAACCCCGACGACGGCGTCGTCTTCCCCTGGCCCTTCGTGTGGGGCTTCGCCCAGGCCGCGCGCAAGCTCGGCGTCGAGGTCGCGACGTTCACCGAGGTGGTCGGCTTCGACACGAACGGCCGGCACATCGAAGGCGTCCGCGTCCGGCGCGCGGGCTCGCCCGATTCTCCGGTCCACACGATCCGTACGAACAAGGTGGTGAACGCCTGCGGCGCATGGTCGCCCGAGATCGCGAAGATGCTCGGCGTCGATCTGCCGAACAAGCCGCATCGCCACGAGATCTGCTCGACCGAGCCGCTCAAGCCGTGGCTCAAGCCGCTCGTCGCCGATCTGGCGAACGGCCTCTACTTCAGCCAGTCGACGCGCGGCGAGATCGTCGGCGGCATCGGCCAGGACCGCGTGCCGCCCGGCCTCGACCAGAACAGCTCCTTCGCGTTCCTCGGCCTGTACGCCAAGGCGCTCGTCGCGACGTGCCCGATCCTCGGCAAGGTGAAGGTGCTGCGCCAGTGGTCGGGCTGCTACGACCTGACGCCCGACGCGAACCCCATCGTCGGCGGCATCGACGAGGTCGAGCACTTCTATCAAGCGAGCGGGTTCATGGGTCACGGCTTCATGATGGCGCCGGTGGTCGGCAAGCTGATCGCGGAGCACATCGCATCGAACGGCACGTCGCACGTGCCGATGTTCGAGCGGTGGAACCTGCGACGGTTCAAGGAAGGTCGCCTGCTCTCCGAGACGATGATCATCGGGTGACGCCGGCGCCTGGGCCGGCGAACCAAGAATGCAGAACAGGGCACAGGAACCCGGGCGAGCCTCCTCACCGGACGGCGCTCGCTGTGCGGCCTGAAGCAAGAAGGATCGCGACGAGCTCATTCGACTCGCCGACGAGAGCCTCGATGACTCTCGGCTCCGTAGAGCTCAGGGATGCACGCATCGTCACGCGAAGCCAGTAGATCGCCTCGCGCATCTCCTTCGCGGCGACCCGAACCTTGTGAACGAAGTCCGCACGACTCTCGGCGGCACGGGCTTCCTCGTAGTTCGCGCCGGCCGCCGTGGCCGATCGCACGAGCTGGAGCGATACGTGCCGACCGACTGCGTCCCGGGACATCTTGCCGGAGAGCGCGATGCAGCCGACGCCCACGCCCAGAAGTCGCTCTGCAATGTCCGCCCCACGTCGCAGTTCCATGAGCCGCGTGTCGGCCCGATCGGCGCTTGGGTTGCGTGGGATTGTCACGCCCGGTTGCCGGTTCCCTGTTCTGCATTCTTGGTTCCCGAAGGGCTGTGGACGAGCGTTGACACCCCCTCTCGGAGGGGGCTACCGTCGAGCCCCGGAAAAAACGGGGGATTTTTCCCTTCGCCCGGACGGAGAAAGTCGAATGAAAACGGCCAAGGCGCTCGCCTTTCGGATCCTCTCGCATACCTGCAAGACCGCTGCGGTGACCGCCACGGTCACGCTCGCCGCGACCTGCATGGTCGCGTGCGCAGACGAGAACGACCCGAAGACCTGGGTGAAGCGCCTCGACGACCCGGCGCAGCGCACGCCGGCGATCAAGCGCCTGAACGAGATGTTCGACTCCGCGATGGGCGCGGCGAACAACAACCGTGACGACGCGAAGGTCAAGGCGGTCGTCGACGACTCGGTCGAGGCCCTGACGAAGACCTACACGGCGAGCAGCCTCGACGAGAAGACCCGCAAGGACCTGATGAAGCTCCTCGCGGACATGGGCGACCAGCGGGCCGCCCCGGCGTTCGCGAAGGCGTTCAAGGACTACGAGGCGGGCAAGAACGACGAGGACGTGAAGTTCGCCGCCCAGGGCACGACGCGTCTCGCGCAGGCGAACAAGCTGACCGACCAGCCGCTGATCGACGCACTCTGGGAGTGCTTCGCGAAGTTCCAGCCGTCGAAGGCGAAGTCGATCAACCTGGTGAAGGACCTGCAGACGGCGGTGAAGACCGTCAAGCACTCGAGCTACGCGCCGAAGGCGGTCGCGCTGCTCGGGGCGCCGGTCACCGATCCGAAGAGCCCCGACCAGGGCATGGACCAGATCCAGTTCTGGCAGCTCACCGCGGTCCAGCTCATCGGCGACACCAAGTTCACGCCGGGCGTGAAGCCGCTCGTCACCGTGCTCATGACGCCGACGAAGAAGGACCTCACCTTCCCCGTCCGCCTCGCGCTGCACAAGATGCCGAAGGAGGCCGAGCCGGTCCTGATCCAGGCGCTCAAGGGCGAGGGCGACTTCGCGAAGCTGGCCGAGAGCTACCCCGAGAAGGCGTACGTGCCGCTCATCGCCGAGCCGCTCGCGTACATCTCGCGTCCGACGGGCCGCGACGCGATCCTCGATGCGCTCGCGAACGCGAACAACGATCAGAACCGGACGATCCTCGCGACGTACCTCACGTACTTCCCGACGGACGCGAAGATGATCAAGGCCTACACCGACGCGTACGCGAAGGTGCAGCCGAACGCCGCGATCGGGCTGATGGGCGGCTCGAACGGCCACGCGATCCTCGCGGGCGCGGCGGCGAACTTCTTCGATTCGAGCCTCACCGAGTGGATCGTGAAGGAGGTCGGCGCGGCGAAGGGCGAGGCGGCGGATGCGATGCCCGCGTCGGGCCTGCCGGCCGCGATGAAGATCATGAGCGTCGATCAGGCAAAGGCCGTCGAGGCGCAGGTCAACAAGATCCCGGGGCAGGCGCTCGAGAAGGACATGTTCAAGAGTGCGAACGCCGTCCTCGACAAGTGCAAGAAGGACGCTGCGTGCTACCTCGGCGTCCTCGACACGCCCGTGCCGTCGGCTCCGCCCGCCGCGAAGATGGGCCACGTGAAGGCCGTCTACATGGCGACCATGAACGCCGCCCCCGACACGAAGGCGAAGCTCCTCGAGAGGGTCGAGAGAATCAAGGACGGGTCGGTCCGCCTCGCGCTGCTCGAGGCGATCGATCACCTCTCGCCCCAGGGTGACGCGGCCGCGGCCGACAAGCTCGAGAAGCTCGTCGAGACCGACACGGCGGCGGGCAACAAGGCGGGCACCGACGAGATGTACCGCGTCGCGCTGAAGCTCCGGTCCCGAGTGCCGTGATCAGGCTCGAGGTCACTCGAGGACAGACGGCGGGGGCGGCGGTCGAGCCGACCTCCGACGTCGTCCGCATCGGCCGGGCGGAAGGGAACGACCTCGTCGTCCCCGACACGCACGTGTCGAGCGAGCACGCGAAGATCGTGTTCTCGAGCGACAAGTACGTCCTCGTCGATCACCGCTCGACCAACGGCACCGCGATCCTCCGGAACGGCGAGCGCATCGTCCTCGACGACACGGTCGCGCGCGAGGCGCCGCTCGAGGACGGCGACGTCATCGAGCTCGGCTCGCAGGACCGCGTCGTCCACATCGCGGTGTCGATGCGCGATGAAGCCGACAACGCGCGCGTCTTCGCGATGAAGAAGATCGAGGAGCTCGTCCCCCAGGCGACGCTCGTCGAGAAGGACGACCACCGGCTGCGCGCGCTCTACGACGCGCAGAAGCGGATCGGCGCAGCCCAGGACCTGTCGGACGTGCTGGTCGCGATCTGCGAGTCGAGCTTCACGCTCGTGCCGCTCGCGACGCACGTCACGATCGTCCTGCGCGACGACGACGACGAGGCCGCGCGCGCCCAGGGCGCCTCGGGCTACGTGCCGGTGATGACGCGGGTGCGCGGCCAGGATGCGCCGCCCTCGCAGGCGATCCCGATCACCCGCAGCGTCTTCCGCAAGGTCGTCAGCGAGCGGGCCGCGGTGGTCGCGGCAGACGCGCCCTCCGAGGTCGGGCAGAGCGAGTCGCTCATGGGCGCGCAGATCCGCTCGACCCTCGGCATCCCGCTCTGGAAGGGCGAAGAGATCCTGGGCGTCATCCAGGTCGACAATCGCGCGGCGAGCGGCGTGCTCACGAGCGGCGATCTCGAGATCATGGCAGTGCTCGCGCACAACGCCTCCCTCGCTGTGGCGAACGCCCGCCTCGTGAAGCGCCTGCGCGCGGCGGAGGAGCGCCTCAAGAAGGAGAACGCATTCCTCAAGGGACGCGAGCAGGAGCGGCGCACCGGCGGCAAGAAGGACGGCGCACCGGAGATCATCGGCAACAGCGCGCCGATGCGACAGCTGCTCGCGCAGCTCGAGAAGGTGGTGAACACGCGCGTCACCGTCCTCATCGAGGGCGAGACGGGCGTCGGGAAGGAGCTCGTCGCGGCGAGCGTCCACTATCGCTCGAACCGCCGTGACCGCCTGTTCGTGGGTCAGAACTGCGCGGCGATGCCGGAGACGCTGCTCGAGAGCGAGCTCTTCGGGCACAAGAAGGGGGCGTTCACCGGCGCCCACGAGGACAAGCGCGGGCTCTTCGAGGTCGCCGACGGAGGAACGCTCTTCCTCGACGAGGTGACGGAGATGCCTCTGTCGCTGCAGTCGAAGCTGCTTCGCGTGCTCCAGGAGGGCGAGATCCGTCCCATCGGCGCGACGCAGGAGAAGAAGGTGAACGTGCGGATCGTCGCGGCGACGAACCGCAACCTCGAGAAGGAGGTCGCCGAGGGGCGCTTCCGCGAGGACCTCTACTACCGGCTGAAGGTGTTCCCGCTACGCGTGCCGCCGCTGCGTGAGCGCCGCGAGGACATCCCGCTCATCGCCGAGCACTTCCTCCACCGCTTCTCGAGCGAGTTCGGCAAGCCCTCGGGCGGGTTCTCGCAGCAGGCGATGGAGCTGCTCCAGAGCTACGACTGGCCGGGCAACGTGCGGGAGCTGCAGAACGAGGTACAGCGGCTCTGCATCCAGATCGATCCCGGCGGCTTCGTCACGCCGGAGATGCTGAGCCCTCGCGTCCGCCAGGTCGAGGGAATGATCGAGCGCGTCCGGCCCACCAAGGGCACGCTCAAGGAGATGATGGATCAGGTGGAACGCTGGCTGCTCATCGAGGCGCTCCGCGAGCACCAGAACAACAAGACCGCCGCGGCCAAGGCGCTCGGCATCACCCGCGAAGGCCTGCACAAGAAGCTGCGTTCGTTCGGGCTCTGATCGCGTCGAAGCGTAGGCGCGCACCCGCCCGCGAAGCGGGCGTTCGCCGAAGGCGAAGCGCGCCGGACCGGACGCCACTCCGATCCGAGGGGGAGGCTCGTCGCGCCGAAGGCGCGATGAGGGGGCGCGAGCCCCACCAGAAGGAGCGTTCGTTCGGGCTCTGATCGCGTCGAAGCGCAGGCGCGCACCCGACCGCGAAGCGGGCGTTCGCCGAA
>WBZO01005870.1_pt1 | contig 12190 bp, 4 predicted proteins | sample 5204261 | NCBI WGS metagenome assembly WBZO01 (sample SAMN12412400, study PRJNA552823) | activated sludge metagenome | isolation source: activated sludge from anammox sidestream of wastewater treatment plant... | place: USA: North Carolina | collected 2017-09 | reverse complement strand
GTTCCGCCGGTTCTTTGTCCGGCCGGAGGTGGGCTGGTGCCTGCTGAACGCGGCCCTGCTCTTCACCGGGGCGTCGCTGACCGACCCGGCCTTCGCATCCGTGGTTGCCCGGCCGGACAACGTGCCCATCGTGGCGATGGTGTTTCTACTGGGGTTTTTCACCTGGCTGGGAACGTACCAGGCCGTGCGCAACGACGATCGTCTGGCGAACGGCAAGGGACCGGAGGAGGCCGATTACAGCGACACCGTGCTGGTCTGGCCGGACGTGGTCTATCTGGAGCTGATCGGCATGGTGATCGGCTTCGTGGTGCTCATCGCCTGGTCGATGGCCCTCAAGGCCCCGCTCGAGCAGCCGGCCAACCCCGTGGTCACGCCCAATCCCTCGAAGGCCCCGTGGTACTTCCTGGGCCTCCAAGAGATGCTGGTGTATTTTCCGCCTTCGATCGCGGGCGTGGTCCTGCCGGCCCTCATTATCTTCGGCCTCATGGCCATCCCTTACCTCGACCCGAACCCCAAGGGCAACGGCTACTACACCATTCGCCAGCGGCCCTTCGCGTGGATCGTGTTCCTGTTCGGGTTTCTGGGGCTTTGGATCCTCCTGATCGTGGTGGGCACGTTCCTCCGCGGGCCGAACTGGAGCTTCTTCGGCCCCTACGAGCCCCGCGATCCGCACAAGGTCCTCTCCCTGACCAACGTCACGCTGGCCGAGTACTTCTGGGCCATGCTGCTCGGACGGGGCGTGCCGCAGGCGGCGCCGGGCGCGGGCGGCTGGGCCGCGTTGGGCCTGGTCCTCTGGCGCGAGCTGCCGGGCATCGTCGCGCTGGGCCTCTATTTCGCGGCCATCCCGGCGGTGCTCGCCCGCACGCTCATGAAGTCCTTTCGCACGGCCATGGGACGATCGCGCTATTGGATCATGGTCCTCCTGCTCCTGATGATGATCGCCCTGCCGCTGAAGATGGTGCTGGCCTGGACGCTGCACCTGAGCTACGTCGTCAACATGCCGGAGTATTCGCTTCAGTTCTGACCATGCCATCGCCCGACGATACCTTCTTCCGGCTCAAGCGGCTGCACGCGGTGTTCGCGGTGTCGTCGCTGGCGCTGTTGACGGTGACGGTGTGGATGATCGCGGCCGACCACAACCGCGAGTGGAAGGTCTATCAGGGTGCGTACCGCAACGAGGTGGGGCCGTGGCTCACGTCCGCCCGCATCGCCGAGACCCAGACGGACGAGTTCCAGGCCCGCGAGAAGAAGCTGACCGAGTCGCTGGCCAAGGCGGAGGCAGCCGTGCCGGACCGGGCGACGGTGGAGCGGTTCGCCCGGGCGGTCGAGGGCGATGCGGCCGCCCGGGAGGCGCCCCCGCCCGACCTGTCGGGCGTGAGGGCGGCTTACGACGCCTTGGCGGCCGGGCCCAGCGCGGCGGCACGCGAGGTCCTCCTCAACCGCTTGGGGCGATTCCTCGACGACGCCCAGTTGCGCCGGGCCGGCCTGGAGCAGCGGCTTCGTTTTCTCCGCGCCGACTTGGACGAGGCCCGCAGCGCGCTGGAGATCGCCGTGGGCAGGTCCCGCGCGCAGCCGGAGCTCGACGGGCTGCAAGCCCGGGTCGATCGCATCCAGGAGCAGATCGCGGCCGTGTCCACGGGGCTCGATCGGACCACGCGCCACGAGGCCTCGCTGCGGGCAATCCTCGCGGAGATCACCCGGCCGGAGGACGAGGCCCGGCGGGCCTTGACTGAACACCGGGCCGAGGTCGAGCGGCTCGAGCGCACTCTGGCCCGCCAGGGGCCCGGCGCGGCCAGGAGGGTCCTCGAGCAACCGTTGGTCGACGCGTTTGCCCGGCCCCTGGCCATCGAGCAGATCTGGCTCCCGGACTTGACGATCGACTACGGCTTCTGCCGCGTTGCCCGGTTCGACCGCTGCGTGACGTGCCACCAGGGGATCGGGGGCGCGGGGGCGGGGCCGTCCCTGATGTGCGCGGTGCAGCCCGAGCAAGTGCTTTCGCTTCGGTTGCCTAGGCCCGACGCACGGCCGCGCGGCGCAGAGAGCCGGACGGCCGGGCCGTCGCTCGAAGGGGCGTTCGGGTTCTCGCTGGCCCCGCGGGGCGTGCTTCGCCCTGAAGCCCCGACCGTTGGGCTCGTCCGCCCCCGCAGCCCGGCGGCCGAGGCCGACCTGCGGACCGGCGACCTGATCGAGCGGATCGACGGCCGCGCGGTGGCCAGCGCGGGTGAGGTCGAGGAAGCCCTGCTCGGACTTGCGGCGGCGAATGGGCAAGCGGCCGGCCCAGAAAACAAGGACGCTCGCGGCAGGGCGATCGCCCTGGAGGTTCGCCGCGGGCTGGCCCAGCCGTACTGCGCGCATCCGCGGTTGGATCTTTTCGTCGGCCCTTCCAGCCCGCACCCCGTGGAGACGTTCGGCTGCACGATCTGCCACGACGGGCAGGGGAGCGCGACGGAGTTCCGCTGGGCGTCGCACTCGCCGAACACGCCAGCCCAGCAGGCCGCCTGGAAGCAGCAGCACGGCTGGTTCCGCAATCCACACTGGGACTATCCCATGCTGCCAGCGCGGTTCGCCGAGGGCCGCTGCCTGAAGTGCCACTTCGACGTGACCGACCTCTGTCCGAGCCAACGGTTCCCCGACCCGCCGGCCCCCAAGCTCACGGCCGGCTACCAGCTCGTGCGGCAGCACGGCTGCTTCGGGTGCCACGAGATCCGGGGCGTGGACGCGGCCGGCCGACGCGTGGGGCCGGACATGTCGGTTGCGTCGCTCGGCAAGGTCGGTCCGAGTCTCCGCGACGCGGCCTCGAAGACCGGGCCCGCCTTCCTGGCCGACTGGATCGCCGATCCCCGGCACTTCCTCCCCTCGGCCCGGATGCCGCGGTTCTTCGGCCTCTACGAGCCTCTTGAAGGAAAGGCCCTGGCCGGCGCCAAGCGGTTCGAGGGGGTCGAGGTCCTGGCCGCGACCGAGTACCTGATGGCAGCAAGTCAGAAAGCCGAGACGTTGCCCACGCCGCCGGAGGTCACCGAGCCGCCCTCGGCCGAGCGCGGCCGGCGCCTGTTCGAGGTCCGCGGCTGCCTGGCGTGCCACGCGCATCGCGATTTCCCCGCGGGCAAGGCGACGCAAGGTCCCGATCTGTCGAACGTCGGCGCGAAGTACAGCCCGGCGGGTCAGGCGTGGCTCACAAGCTGGCTTCGCAACCCGTCGCACTACAATCCGCAGACGCTCATGCCCAACTCGCTCTTGGAGCCCGAGCCGCTCGCTGCGGGGGCCGCGGTGAAGGTCGGGGCGGGCGAAGCCGGCAAGCGGCGAATGACCGACCCGGCGGCGGATCTGGCCGCGTATCTGCTTTCCAACAACGACTTCCAGCCGAACCCGCTTCCCGAGCTGGTCGAGGCCGACCTGGACGAGCTTGCCCTGATGTACCTCGGCAAGACATTTCCTCGTTCGTTGGCCGAAGAGTACCTGCGCGAAGGCGTCCCGGCGTCGGCCAAGCCAAACGGCGAGGTAGCGGAGCTCGCTGGCCCGGTGACCCGCCAGAAGAAGCTCCGCTACGTGGGGCGCGTGACCATCGCCCGGCGGGGATGCTCTGGCTGCCACGACATCCCGGGCATGGAGCGGGCCCAGCCGATCGGACCGGCCCTGTCCGATTGGGGACGCAAGCAGGAATCGCTTCTGGCCTTCGAGCAGGTCCAGCGGTTCTTGGAAGTCACCGACGCAGCCAAGGGGCCCCAACAAGGTGAGCCGGACGAGGATTTCTACCTCGACGCCGTGCGGGGCAAGCGCCGCGAGGGCTTTGTATGGCAGAAGCTCCGCGCCCCGCGGAGCTTCGACTATCAGAAGGCACAGAACAAGCCCTACACCGAATGGCTTCTGATGGGTCGATTCAACTTCACGCCCGAGGAGCGCGAGCAGGTCATCACTTTCGTCTTAGGGCTGGTGGCCGACCCGCCGGCCGAGAGGTACGTCTACCAGCCGGACCCGCGCCGTCGGGCGATCGTCGCGGGGCAGAAGGTCCTGGACAAGTACGCCTGCGCCGAATGCCACACGCTCCAGATGGAACGGTGGACCGTCGAGTACGACCCGGCCACGTTCCAGGCGCCCAAGGCCGCCGCAGACTACGACTTCGTCAAGCCCCGCTTCACGCCCGAAGAGCTGGCCGCCTCGAAGGCCACGGACCGCCGTGGCAAGGCGAGGGTCGAGGTGACTGGAATGCCGCGTCTCGACGCCGAAGGCAAGCCCGTGGTGGTCGAAGGGGACGAGGAGGACGGCCAGGGCGAGCCCTTGCCCATGAAGAGCTTTGTCCTCTGGGAGCCGGCCGCCCTTGGGGGTCATGTTCTGCCGGTAGGCGGGGCGGACCTGCTGGTCTATGAGCGCCAGGTTGTGGCCCGTCGGGCGCCGGTCGGCGGGACGCTCGCGCGGCTGCTTTACCCGACTGCCCTGGACCAGGCCAAGGCAGCCGGCGTGACGGTCTCGGGCATGGAGCCTTGGGGCTGGCTGCCTCCGCCGCTGGTGGGCGAGGGGCGCAAGGCGCGGCCGGCGTGGCTCCATCAGTATCTGCTCAATCCCACGGTCATCCGGCCCGCGACAGTCATGCGCATGCCGCGGTTCAACCTGTCGCCCGACGAGGCGGCCGCGCTCGTGGACTACTTCGCGGCGGCCGGCGGAGCAGACTTCCCGTATGCGACGGAATCGCCGAACCGCCAGCGACCGGCCCCTCCAGGCGTCAAGGACCGGCCGGACGAGGCATTCCGCATCGTGACCGACCGCAAGACGTTCTGCGCCAAGTGCCACCGCCTCGGCGATTACAGCCCGGGCGAGGAGGTCCGCTCGACGCTCGGGCCCGACCTCCAGCAGGCTGGCGGCCGGCTGCGCCCGGATTACATCCACCGCTGGCTGGCCAACCCCCGGGCCGTGCTCCCCTACACGGGGATGCCGGTCAACTTCCCGCCCGACAAGGAGCCGCTGGGGCAGGACCTCTTTCCCGGCACCTCGCAGGAGCAGCTTGAGGCCGTGACGCGGTTGATCCAGGACTTCGGGCAGTTCATGCTCCGCCGGCAGTCGATGCGAACGCTCATCGAGGCGCAGGGCAAGTGAGGGGCAGACCGCTATCTCTCTTCTGGCGCGGGGAGGTATAATGGGGGCGAGCGTGTGCAGGTCTTGTCCCGCGGCCATCGCCCTACCGGAACGAGGAGAGAAGGCCATGTTCGGACTGCGTACGGCGTTTCTTGCGGCGCTAACAGGGTTGGTATCGGCCGGCACGGCCCTCGGGTTTGCTCCGTTCTCGGCCCCGGGCCAGGCCCAGAACCTCTCGACCGGCCAGCGGCGGGTGCAGGAGGCCCTGGCCTCGCCGACCAGTCTCGCGTGCCAGCATGCCCCGCTCGACAAGGTGCTGGACTACCTCGGCCGGCTCCACGGCGTGGCGATCAAGCTCGACCGCAGCTCGCTGGCCGCGGCCGGCGTCGCGCCCGACACGCCGGTCACCGAGGCCCTGGAGGGCATCACGCTCCGCTCGGCCCTGCGCCTGGCCCTGCGCGACCTGGGGCTGGCCTACACGATCGAGGGCGGGGCCATCGTCGTCGTGGGCGAGGCCGATGCGGAGCATCGCCTCTACACGGCCGCCTACCCCGTGGGCGACCTGGTCGGGGCCCGCGCGGCCGCAGGCTCGATGAAGCTCGACACGGCCGGGCTGGTCCGGGCCATGCGCCAGGCCATCGACCCCGAGACGTGGAAGTCGGACGAGACGGACGGCCGGGGCCTCGTGCGCGCGATCCCGCCGGGCGAGGCCCGTCTGCTGGCCGTCACCCAGACCGGCCCGGTGCAGGAGCGCGTGGCCGACTTCCTGGAGCACGTCCGCTTTGCGGTGCGCTCGAAGAGCGGCCGGCCGACGGCCGCGGCCGAGCGGGGCTCGATACGGTTCGCCGTCGAGGAGCGAATCCGCCATGTCCTCGAAGGGCCGGCCAACGAGAAGCTGCACTTCGTGGAGTGCCCGCTGCAACAAGTTGCCGCCGAGGTCCAAGCGCTTCACCGAGTTCCGGTCCGCTTGGACCGGCGGGCGCTCGACGAGATGGGGATCGCGCCCAACACGCCCGTCACGGCCAAGTTGACGGGCCTCCCGCTGGGCCCCGGCTTGAGGCTCGCCCTGCGCGACCTGGACCTGACCTGGGTGATCGACAACGAGGTCCTGCTGGTCACCACGCCGGAGGACGCCGAGTCGCGGCTCCTGTCGACGCGGTTCCACGTGGTCGACGACCCGCCCGAGCGCCGCGGACCCTCCGGCCTGCACCGCGTGCCAGACGACGTCCTGGTGGACCTGATCACGTCGATCGTGACCCCGACCTCTTGGGAGGACGTGGGCGGGCTGGGCATCGTGGCCGTGGTCCGCAAGGACGCGGCCCGATCGCTGGTCGTCACGCAGAGCCAGGCGGTCCACGACCAAATCGAGGACTTGCTCGACCTGCTCCGCCGCGCGGCCACTGGTCCTTCCGCGATGCAGCCGGACGGGACGGTGAACGTGCCCGGGCCGGCCGAGCGGCGGATCCAGAAGGCCCTTCAGTCGCCCACGATTATGGAGTTCATCGAGACCCCGTTGGCCAACGTGATTGAGCACCTCAAGAAAATGTACGGCGTCGCGATCGGGGTGGACAGGCGGGCCCTGGACGACGTGGGGATCGGCACCGACACCCCAATCACCTGCAACCTCAAGGGCCTGACCTTGGACAGCGCGCTCCGCCACGTGCTGCGGCCGCTCGACCTGACCTTCATCATCGTCGACGACGTGCTCCTGATCACCACGCCCGAGCAGGCCGAGTCCCGGCTGACGACGCGGGTCTACCTGGTCACGGACGTGGTCCATCAAGTGGGCGGCCAGCCGGATTTCGACTCGCTGATCGACGCCATCACCTCGACCCTCCGGCCGAGCACCTGGGACAGCGTCGGCGGGCCCGGGTCGATCGTGCCGGTTTCGCTGGGCGTCGAAAAGGTGCTGGTGGCCTCCCAGACGGACGACGTTCATGCCGAGCTTGCGGCCCTGCTGGGCGAGCTGCGTCGCGTGGCCTCCGCCGAACCGCGTGATCCCGCCTCCAAGCCCGGGCGTGCCGATAGCGTGCCGCCGGAAGGCACCGGCCTGGTGACCGCGGCCGACGCCCGGATTGCCAAGGCCCTGGACCAACCGACCGTCCTGGAGTTCCTCGACACGCCCGTTCAGGACGTGATGGACTACTTGAAGGACCTTCACGGGATCGAGATCCTGGTGGACAAGAAGGCCCTGGACGACGTGGGCATCGGCACGGACACGCCCGTGACCGTCCACCTCAAGGGCGTCTCGTTCCGCACGGGCCTGGAGGTGATGCTCCGCCCCCTGGACCTGACGTTTGTGGTTCGCGGCGGGGCGCTCTTGATCACCACGCCCGAGGAGGCCGAAAGCCATTTGCTCGTGCGTGTCTACCCGGTGACCGACCTGGTGCGACGGCCGGGCGGCGAGCCAGACTTCGACTCGCTCATCAACCTTATCACCTCGACCATCCGGCCGACGAGCTGGGACGACGTGGGCGGGCCGGGCTCGATCGCGCCCTTGACCGTCGGGCGCACGCACGTCCTGATCTTCGGCCAGACGTGGCAGGTCCACGAGGAAGTCGTCTCGCTATTGGCGCGGCTCCGCGTGGCGGGCGGGCTGGTCAAGCAGCCCGAGGCCGGGCCCGCGCGGACGCCCTCTCCCGAAGAGCGGATCGCCAAAGCCCTCCGCTCGCCCGTCACGATCGAGGCGAAGGAGACCCCGCTGGCCGACGTGCTCGACTCTCTCAAGAAGCAAAGCGGCGTCCCGATCCAAGTGGACAAGAAGGGTCTCGACGAGGTGGGCATCGGCTCCGACACGCCCGTCACGTGCAGCCTCCGCCAGGCCACGCTGGAGGGGGCCCTGGAGCACGTGCTGGGCGGCGTGAAGCTCAAGTTCCTTGTGGACCGCGAGTATATCCTCGTGACCACGGAGGAAGAGGCCGAAGCGCGGCTGGTGACCGAGGTCTACCGCGTCGACTGGGGGGCCGCCTCCCGCGTGGCCCCGGGCGTGGCCCCCGGCGATTTCCGCTCGCTGATCTCGGCCCTCAGGGAGCGGATCGCCCCGGAGAGCTGGGACGAGGTCGGCGGGCCGGGCTCGATCGCCCCGCTGGAGGTGGGCCGCAACCACGGGCTGGTGGTCTCCCAGACCTGGGAGGTCCAACGCCAAGTGGCCAAGGCCCTGGGAACGAACCCGGTCCGGGTTCCGTGACCCGCGCCCATCGCGGCTGCACGGCCGCGGTGGTGATTTCTTCGCCGATCCCGAGTAGAACGCCCCAGGAGCATGGTCCGCCCGCGCCAATTTAGCCGGCGAGCTTGCTCGCCGCGGTCGCGGTCAGGTGCGCTCCCCGGCTTGCGCGGCGAGCAAGCTCGCCCTGCCGCAGGTGATTGTGGATCCGTCCTACGCCAAGATGCGTGCTCCCCCGTTTGCGCGGCGAGCAAGCTCGCCGGCTAAATTGCGCGGGCAGGCCCCGGGGACGCCGTTCCACTCTGCGGACGGGTTTGGCAGCCCGGCCCCGACTCGGTACGATCGGGGACGGAGGAATTAACATCATGCTCAAGGTCCTCGTGGTCTCGGACGCCACCGGGGAGACGGCCGAGCGGGTAGTGCGGGCGGCCATCGTGCAATTCGAGGACGCCAAGGTGGCCTTGGTGCGGCGCGGCAAGACCCGCACCCCTGAGGAAGTCCGCGCCGTGGTCGAGGAGGCGGCCGGCCAAGATGCCTTCATCATCCACAGCCTGGTTTCCGACGGCCTGCGCCAGGTGATGCTCGAAGAGTCCCGGCTCCGCAACGTGGACGCCCTGGACCTCCTCGGGCCGGTCCTGGAGCGTCTGGCCAAGCACCTGAAGCTCTCGCCTCAAGAAAAGCCCGGACTGTTCCAGCAAATCACCGAGGCCCGCACGCGCGAGGTCGAGGCCGTGGATTTTGCCTTCCATCACGACGACGGGCAGGGTACCGACGACTTGGCTAGGGCCGAAGTCGTGCTGGTCGGCATCTCGCGGTCCATGAAGACGCCAACCTCGCTTTACCTGGCCTATCGCGGTTGGTTCGCGGCCAACGTGCCGCTGGTGCCCGAGTTGGAGCCCCCCGCGGCGCTGCTGGCCTTCCCGGCCGACCGGGTCTTCTGCCTGCACATGGCCTCCGAGCGGCTGGTGGAGCTCCGCCGCGTTCGGGCCCGCAGCGACCGCATCCCACTGGAGCGGTACGCCTCGATCGATCAGGTCGAGAAGGAGGAACACTACGCCCGCGAAGCCTGCCTGAAATACGGCTGGCGGAGCATCGACGCGACGGGCAAATCGGTCGAGGAGGTCGCCCGGGAAATCATCGCGCTGTTGCCTGGCCAAGGGCCGCACGATCGCGGGCCCGCATGAATGCGGCCACGACTCACGGCGAGCGGCTCGAAAATTGGCCTAGGCCGGTTTCCCGGTTGCCCGTATCCTTTCGCGTCACGGGAGGCTGCGGTCGGGGGGCGACTGCTAGCGGCCAACCGTAACACGGCGGACCCTGTTCGGGACCGCCGCCGCGATACCTTTCCCACAATCCTGCTTCGATCCGATGTCTGACCAGGCTGCCCGTTGCCTGAGGTCGCGCTGCGCGTCCAGTCTCGCTTGGGCGTGCCTCGTCTGCGGGGCGGCGCTGTGGGGGAGGATCGCGGCAGAAGGCCAGGCCCAATCCTTCGATCCCCAGACCGTCACTCGGCTTCCGCCAACCGGTCTCCCCGAGCCTTCTGGGCCGGAGAGCGAGCCTTACGTGCCCGCGTTCCAAGGGCCTGTCGTGAGGGAGTCGGCCGAGTGGCCAGTTCTGGAGCCGCCTCCAGGGGCCGACTCCCGTCCCTGGCCAGGCGGGATGATGTCTCGGCCCCCGATGCCCGAGTCCCCGGTTTTCACGCCTCCGAGGGAGGAAGAGCGGCCGGACCTGTTCCCGGGGCTCATGGATCCCTCGGGCTGTCCCATCGAAAGCCCGCCGGGGCCGCAGCTCGATTGGTCCGACGGCTGCGGACGGTTCCGGGCCGAGCTCGACGAGATTAAGTTGAAGATCGTCAGCGATTACCGCAACTACTACTCCTGGCCCACGGCCCGTGACTTCGCCCTCGGTCTGGGGTTGGGCGCAGTACTGGCCAACACCTCGCTCGACCAGGGCTTCCGCGACTGGTATCAGGACGACGTGCGAAGCTCCGAGCTGGACGACTGCTCAAGGGTGGCCAAGGTCTTCGGCGAGGGGCAGATCTTCATCCCTGCCTACGCCGGGCTGGCCCTGTTGAACGTTTTCTGCGAGGACAGGCCCGTGCTGGGGACCGTCGGCGGTTTCGGCGACCGCGTGACTCGGGCCTACTTGGTCGGGGCGCCGCCGATGCTCCTCACGCAGTACGTCACCGGTGGGTCGCGTCCGGGCGAGGCCACCTACGACTCGCGCTGGAACCCGTTCTCCGACAACAACGGCGTGAGCGGCCACGCCTTCATCGGCGCGGTCCCCTTCATCACCGCGGCCCAGATGTGCGAAAACCCCTGGCTCAAGGGGGGGCTGTACATCTGCTCCACGTTCACGGCCTGGTCCCGCGTGAACGACGACGACCACTACCTCTCTCAGGCATGGCTGGGCTGGTGGATGGCCTATCTCGCCTGCCGCGCGGTGGACCAGACGAACTTCGAGGCCCGCCACGTCTCCCTGGTCCCCATCGCCGCCCCCGGGGTCGTCGGCCTGGGGCTGATTATCGAGCGGTGACCAGGATCTTGCGGACACCGCCCCGCCGGGGTACTAATAGATAGTTCGGTCCGCGGCACTTTCGGTCCCGGAACTGGGGAGAAGAGCGGTGCAGGAGACGTTTGATCCGTATGCCGAATGGCTCGGCTTTCCCGCTGGCCGCCCTCCGGCCAACCACTACGAATTGCTCGGGGTGCCCCTTTTCGAGGCCGACGCCGAGGTCATTTCCCACGCGGCCGACTGCCTCCGCGGCCAGATCCGCAAGGTCCGCCCCGGACAGCATTTGGCCGAATGGCAGGGGCTGCTCGACCAGTTGAACGCCGCCAAGGCGTGTCTCATGGAGCCGGGCGCGAAGGCCCAGTACGACGCTTCGCTTCGGGCCCCGTCGCCGCCGGCCCAGACTGCTGCGCCGCCGGGCCCGACCATGGCGACCCCGCCTTTGCCAAGCGGGCCGCCCATGGCCGTGCCTCCGCCACTCAATCCGCCCAACGTTGCGCCGCCCGCGGCCGCGCCCCTGACAGCGGGCCCTGCGGCGATGCCGCCCTCGCCCGAGGCCCCTAGCGCGCCGGTCCCGCCGCCTTCCATTCCGCCCGGGGCCGTGCCGGCCGGCTATCCTTCGGGCGGTGCGCAAGGCGGATGGCAGCCACCGCCCTACCCAGGCCAGGCGCCAGGCTTTGCGCCGCCGACGACCCCATTGCCGTCGCAGTCGGCGGCTTATGGCTCGCAGCCAACTGGGTATTCCGCGTCGCCGACGGGCTTGCCGCCCCTGCCGACCACATTTCCGCCGCAGCCAGCCGCTTATCCCGCGCCGCCCACCGGCTTTCCACCGCCGCCGACCGACATCCCGCCGCAGCCGGCGGGGTATCCGCCTCCGACTGCCGGCTATCCGCCGCCCCCGGGCTTCCCGCCATATCAGCCGGGCTATGCTCCTCAACCGGCGGCGTACCCCCCTCAGCCAAGTCCTCAGCCAACTCCGCAACCAACCGAATACGTTCCGCCGCAGCCGACGGCCTACGCACCTCAAGCCCCAGGTTTTCCGGCTCAGACGCCGGGCTATCCGCCCCAGGCCCCAGGGTATCCCGCTCAGGCGCCAGGTTATCCGGCTCCAGCCCCGGCCTATCCTCCGCAGGCGCAAGGTTACCCGCCCCAGCCGACCGGCTACGGCCCTTCGTCCGTGACCGTTCCGGGCGCCGAGGCCGCGTCCTATCCCTACGGGCCCACGCCGGCGTGGGATGCGTCTGCCTCGCCGGCCGCCGCGGGCGTTCCGGTCGCACAGTCACCTGCCCAGCCTGCGATGGAGCAAATGCCGCTGCCCGACGCGGCCCCCGCGTCCGTAGTCGCGTCCAGGCCGGCCGCCCCGCGCAAGCGGAGTCCCACCTCGATGGCGGCGGTCTGCGTGTTGCTTGTCGTGGCGGCGGGGCTGGCCTTCGCGCTGTACGGGATGCT
>WBZO01005869.1_pt1 | contig 12196 bp, 12 predicted proteins | sample 5204261 | NCBI WGS metagenome assembly WBZO01 (sample SAMN12412400, study PRJNA552823) | activated sludge metagenome | isolation source: activated sludge from anammox sidestream of wastewater treatment plant... | place: USA: North Carolina | collected 2017-09 | reverse complement strand
CAGGAACTGAAGCCGGGCGCGGTTGACCGCCGCGCGCGCCGTAGCCACTTCGGCTTCGGCGCGGATCTCTTCGAGCCGGCCGGCCTCTCCGACCTGCACGCGCACACCGATCCGGTTTCTCAACTCGCCGACGAGCCGGAGGTTCTCTTCGAGAATCGTGATCTCGTTCTGCCGGCGCAGCGCTTCATGGAACGCCCGGCGCACGCCGGACAGCACTTCGAGGCGCGCCGCGCGGAAGGCGTTATCGGCGCTCTCGACGGTCCGCTGCGCCAGCGCGAGCCGGGACGGGCGCAGGGCGCCCAACTCGAGCGGCTGACTGAAACTGTAGGCCTGAACCAGGCCGGACACGTTTCCGGGAACGCGAAACGTCTGCCGTCCGGCCATGACTCCGGCTTCGGGATTCGGGTAAGCGCCCGCGGTGGTGACGCCGGCCTGGGCGGCCTCGGCCTGGGCGGTCATGGCGCGCAGCCGCGGATGGCGCTCGTCGGCGATTTCCAGAATCCGGCCGAGCGTCAACGGCTGGCCCGCGAGCGGCGCCGTGCCGGCCAGGATGAACCCGGCCAGGGTGGAGCGCAGCCAGGCGGCGGAGGTTCGGATGGGTGGGCGAACGGCAGGGGATTGCGTGGTCGAGTGGGCTGAGGACAACACGGCTCCAGGAAACATCGAAGTTTTTTGCCAGTGGAGGACGGGCGGCGCTGCGCTTTTCAGGGGCGTCTGAAACAACGCAGCTCCACGATCGAACCTATCTCATGAGTCTATCCCAGGATAGCAATCGGATTCGGCATGGAGGGTATGTTTGTAGCACGTTTTCATCATTCGTGCTACGATTTCAGGCATGGCGATCTGGTTTGCCGTACTGCCGGTATTGGCGGCAGTGTGTTCTCCGGAGACGGCGGTGGACGTGCGGGTGGTGGATGCGTCGGGGGCGGTGATTCCGGCGGCGGTGGTGGAGGTTCAGGGCGGTTCGGTGCGGGTTTCGGCGCCCGGGTTTGCGCCGCGGGCGATCGCGGCTCCGGCGGGAGGGGAGAGGGTGAGCGTGACGCTCTATCCGGCTCCGCTGCTGACGGCGGTGGAGGTGGTCGTGAAGGACGCCGGCCGGGTGGAGGAGGCGACGGTGACGACTTCGAGCGCGCTGGAGATCGAGAGGACGGGGGCGCGGACGGTATTCGACGCGATCGACCGGCTGCTGCCGTCGGCATTTGTGACGCGGCGGGGTGTGATGGGGTATGGGATTGCGACGAACGGCAGCGGTGGAGTGAGCGTGCGCGGGGTGGGGGGATCGCCGAACACGGGCGTGCTGGTGGTGGTTGACGGCCGGCCGGAGTACCAGGCGCTGATGGGGCATCCGGTACCGGATTTGTACACGCTTTCAGACGCCGCGAGCGTGAGCATTACGCAGGGACCGGCGAGCGTGCTGTACGGATCGAATGCGATGGGCGGGGCGATCGAGATCAAGCCGGCGAGGCCGGAGGCGGGGATGAGCACCCGGCTGACGGCAGCGCTCGGTTCGTGGCGGACGACCCAGAACCGGCTGCAGCACGGCGCGAAGTTCGAGCGGACGTTTTACACGGTGAATGCGGGCTACTCGGGGACCTCGGGCGAGCGGCCGTCGTCGGACTATCGCAATCCCGACGCGACGATGTCATTTGGCGGCGACCTGAGCGAGCATTGGAGGGCCTCGCTGCAGGGGCGATACGGGTGGTTTCACGTGGAGGATCCGGGCCCTGTCGCGGCGCCGCTGGCCGGCAGTTTTGCCCGGGTGGGGCGAGGCGGTTACGATCTGAGCTTCGACAATGCGTACGCGCGCAGCTACGGGTATGCGAGGGTGTACGGCTCGTGGGGGAGGCATTATATAACGGACGGTTTCCGTTCGACGGATTCGATTCAGGGGGGGCGGGCGATGCAGACGATGCTGCCGCACCGCTCGTTGACGGTGGATATCGGGGGGGAGACGAACTTTTACGGCGGGGGAGCGCGCAATGTGCGGCAGCGGCTCGACTACGGGGCGCACGACTTGAGGGAGGGGGCGGGATTCACGCGCGCGCAGTGGAACGCGGGTTCCAGGCTGCTGCTGAGCGGCGGCTTTCGCTACCACCGGCATTCGCTCTATGGGGGGCTGCCGGTTCCCGAGTTGAACGCGACGTTCAGGCTGGCGCCGAGGTACGCGGTAGCGGCCGGGATATCGCGCGGGTTCCGCAATCCGACGATTCGGGAGTTGTACCTGTTTCCGGCTCCGAATCCGGCTCTGCGGCCCGAGCGGCTGTGGAACCAACAGGCGACGTTTCACGCGCGTCCGGCGGCGTGGTTGACGGCCTGGGCGACGTACTATTACGCGCGCCTTTCGGACCAGGTGGTGACGCTGGGCCGGTTTCCGAACCTGCGGCTGGAGAACGCGGGCGCGGCGTTGAACCGCGGGATCGAGACGAGCGCGCAGGTGCGGGCGTCGCGCCACGTGAGCATCTCGGCCGGGTATGCGTCATTGCGCTCGACGAACCTGGCGCCGCTGATTCCGGGCAACAAGTTGAACGCAGCGTTTCAGTGGCAGAAGGGGCGATTGCAGACGAGCCTTTCGGCGATGGCGGTGGGGGCGCGCTGGGCGACGGCGGCGAAGACGCAGAAGCTGGACGGTTACACGCTGCTGGCCTGGCAGAGCAACCTGCGGATCAACGGGCGTTGGAGCGTCTTCGCGCTGGTCGACAACCTGCTGAACCGGAGGTATCAGATCCTGCCGGGGTATCCGATGCCGGGGGTAAACGCGATGGGCGGAGTGAGCGTGCAGTTCTGATGGAGGGGCGCGCGCAGACCCGGCTGGGCTCGATGGTGATCAGCGCCGCGATGGGCGCGCTGGCGCTGGTGCTGCCGGTGGTATTCCACATGGTGGGACTGGGCTCGCGGTTTCTGCCGATGCTGCTGCCGCTGCTGATGAACAGTTACCTTTCGGCCTGGCGCTGGGCGTTGGGAACGGGTTTGGCGGTTCCCTGGATATCGGCGCTGGCGACGGGGATGCCGCCGATCTATCCGCCGGTGGCGGCGGTGCTGAGCATCGAGGCGGCGGCGATGGCGGCCGGGGCGCGATGCACGGGGCGGCTGCCGGTATTCTGGTCGGTGGGTCTGACGGTCCTCGGGGGACGGATGGCCGCATTCGCCGGGGCCTGGGTGCTGGCGCGGGCGTACGATCTGCCGCCGGGGTTCACAGCGGCGGCGATGCTGATTCAAGGGCTGCCGGGAGCGGCCCTGCAGATGGCGGTCGTTCCGCTGCTGTTGAAGAGACTGAGGAGGAGGGGAGGGGCGCTGTGGCGATGAAACGGGCATACTTCGATGAACTCGCTTCCCGGTGGGACGCGCTGCCCGGCCCGCCGGACGGGGCGCAGCGGGCCGAGCGATTCGCCGCCGGGGCGCTGACGTCGCGCGAGCGGGTGGTGTTGGACGCCGGCTGCGGCACGGGCATTCTGGGCCGGGCGATTCTGCGGCGATGTCCTGAATTGCGGCTGCTGGTGGAGTGCGATTTCGCGCAGGGGATGCTGAGAGAGAATCGGCGCAAGCTGGCGAATGCGGCGGTGGCGCAGTTGTGCGGCGACCTGGCGGCTCCACCGTTGCGCGCGGGCAGCGTGGATGCGGTGTTGTGTCTGAACGTGCTGCCGCACCTGGAGCGGCTGGACGACGGCCTGGCGGCGTTAGTGGGCCTGCTGCGAGTTGGCGGGCGGCTGGCGGCGGGGCATTTCATGTCGAGCGTGAGGCTGAACGAACTGCACCGCGCGCTGGGAGGACCGGTGGGAGGTGACACGCTGCCGGCCGCGGGCGAACTGGCATTCAGGCTGGAGGCGCTCGGTTGCCGCATCCTGCGCGCGGAGGAAGAAGAGGACCGCTATCTGGTTCTCGCGGAGACGGGATGAAGCGGCTGCCGCGGGCCTGGCCCGGCCTTCTGATCTTCGCGGCCACGGTGGCGGGGATCGACTATGCCGCCAACGGGCGGATTTCGGCGCTGGCGCTGCGGACGCTGGCGGCGGGCCTGATTTCGGTGTGGCTGTTCCAGGCGATCCCGTGGCGCAGGGCGGCGGGCCGGCTGCGGCCGGGGTCGGCCGCCTATCGCGTGGGGCTGTATCTGATCTTCCTGTGGCATTTCGCGCGGATTCTGGAGCAGGAGGCCTGGAGGTTGTACGCGTCGCGGCGGATGGCGGTGGGCCGCGAGACGGGGCCGGGCGGCTTCCGTTCACTGGTTCACGCCACGGGGGCGCTGTTCCTGCGGACATTGGCGCGCGCGGAGCGGTTTCATGCGGGGCTGGCGATCAGGGAGTTCGAGCCGTGAGCGCGGTGCTGGAAGCAAGGGGTCTGGCGTTCGCGTACGAAGGCCGAGGGGTCTGGGCGGACGTGAACCTGAGGCTGGAGGAGGGCGAGGCGGCAGGGATCGCGGGACCCAACGGGAGCGGCAAGAGCACGCTGCTGTGGTGTCTGCTGGGGCTGAGGAAACCGTCGGCGGGGAGCGTGGCGCGGAGCGGGCGGGCGGCGGCGGTCTTCCAGAACCCGGAGGATCAGCTCTTCATGCCGTCGATCCTGGAGGATCTGACCTTACCGTTGTTGAACCGGGGCGCGGGCAAGGCGGAGGCCGGGCTGGCGGCGATGTCGGCGCTTGCCGCCGTGGGGTTGGAGGAGTTTGGGGGATGGGAGGCGGCGCAATTGAGCCTGGGCCAACGGAAGCGGGCGGTGATCGCGGCGGCGTTGGCGCAGAGTCCGGGGTTGCTGGTGCTCGACGAGCCGACCAGCGAGTTGGACGCGCGTTCGACGCGCCAGTTGATCGAAGTTCTGAACGGACTCGGGAGCGCGAAGCTGATCGCCAGTCATGACATGGAGTTCCTGCGGCGGACGACGACCCGGGTTTGGATTCTGGACGAGGGGCGGATTGCGGCGGAGGGAGCGACGGGCACGCTGCTGGAGGACACGGCGTTGCTGGAGCGGCACGGGCTGGCGTGAGAGGGGCGGGGCGGTTGTGACCGGTTTGTCCGGTCGGATAGACTAAAAACTGAGATTTCGTCGAGGAGTTTCCATTCATGTGGAATCTGGGCTGGCCGGAGATGATGGTAATCTTTGTGCTGGCCCTGCTTCTGTTCGGGCCCAAGAAGCTGCCCGAGATCGGCAAGCAGGCAGCCAAGGCACTGGGTGAATTCCGGCGAGCGTCGAACGAGTTGAAAGACACCTGGCACCGCGAGATGGCGGCCATGGAGCGCGAGACGCAGGACATCAAGAAGGAAGCCGAATCGGTGGCGCAGGCGACCAGCGAGTACTCGTCGGATTACAACTACGACTCCTCTTACGACTACGGCGCATACGGCTATCCGGAGACCGGCGAGGCAGACGGCACGGCAGCGGTTGACGGCGGGGCGAGCGAGGCCACGCCGGCGGATGCTCCGGCGGCGGAGTCTTCGATGGAGAGCGCCGCGGCGGATCCGGCGCAGGCGGCCGAAAGCGCGCCGACGATTGTGGCCGCCGCCGATACGGTCCCCACGAACGGGGCGTCTCAAGCGATGGCGGGTCCGGAGACCGAGCCAGCCGCCCGCTGAAGCGCCGCCGCGCCGGACAGCAGAAGGAAGTTCACGCAGCCCGAGAATGCCGGACAATCAGGAGCCCCAAAGCGCGCAGCCGGAGCCTGACGCCGAAAGAGACGGCCGTCTGAACCCGGAGGCGGCCGCACAGGAACAGACGTACAGCGAAGGATACGACGCGGCCTTGGATCCATACGCCGCCGAAGACGGGCCGCAGGCGGGGGAGAGCCTGCCCGCGGCGGTGGAAGCGGCTCCGGCGGCGCCTGCTCCACCGGCTCCGCCGCGCGAGGCAGAGAAGAAGGACGAGGAGGAAGACGAGGAGGAGGGGATGCTCCGCATGAGCTTCCTCGAGCACCTCGAAGAACTGCGCTCACGGATTATCAAGGCCCTGCTGGGGCTGGCGGTGGCGTTCGGGGTGTGCGTCTTTTTCACGAACGAGATCTGGCGAGCGGTGATGGCGCCGGCGGCGACCGCGTTGAAGGCGCTGCACCTGCCGGAGACGCTGGCGCAGCTTTCGCCGACCGAGGCGTTCAGCATCATCTGGATCAAGATGCCGGTGCTGGTGGCGCTGTTCATCGCGTCGCCGTGGGTGCTTTATCAGGTGTGGGCCTTTATCGCGCCGGGGCTTTACAAACGGGAGCGGCGGCTGGCAGTGCCGTTTATCCTGAGCACGGCGGCGCTGTTCATTCTGGGCGGGGCATTCGCCTACTTTGTGGCGTTCCGCTTCGCGCTGACGTTTCTGCTGGGCATCGGCGTGGACATCGGCGTCCGGCCGATGATCTCGATGACGGAATACGTCGATCTGTTCGTGAACGTCATTCTGGGCATCGCGATCGTGTTCGAGCTGCCGGTGCTGATCTTTTTCCTGACGCTGCTGCGGGTGGCGAGTCCGCGATTCCTGCTGGCACATTCGCGGTACGCGATTCTGCTGATCGTGCTTCTGGCGGCGATCATCACGCCGACGCCGGACGTCTACAACCTGATCATTTTCGCCGCGCCGATGATCATGCTCTACTTTGTCGGCGTATTCGCCAGCTACCTGCTCGTGCTGAAGCGCGAGGGGCAGCGGTTCCCATGGGGCAAGGTGCTGGTGATCACCCTGATTCTCCTGGGGCTGGCCGCCGCGGTGGCATGGATCGCGATGGTGCGCTACAACCTGCACTGGGTGTGGCGCTGGCCGTTCCTGGCGCGGTAGGGGGGGGCGGCGGGCTACCGCTTGAAGAACCAGAGCCAGAAGTACTGTTCTCCGGCGCCGTGGCGGTAGCGGGGTTCGAAGCCGCAGGCTTCGGCCATGGCGCAGGCCTGTTCATCGGAGAAGGGGACGCCGAGCCAGGTGTCGTCGGGCTCGGTGGAGATGCTGGAGTCGCCCTGGACCTGGAATTTGAACAGCGCGCCGGGTTTGAGCAGGCGGCCTACTTCACGCACATAGTTGACGATGATCTCCCGGCTGGGGATGTGCTGGAAGACGATGGTGGAGAAGGCGAAGTCGTAGCCGATGTCGGGCAGGATCGAGAGGTCCATGCCGTTGTTCTGAAAGATGCGGGCGTTGGGGAGGCCGGCGCAGGCCTGGCGGGCCTGGGCGACCATTTCGCCGGAGACGTCGACGGCGTAGACTTCGCCGAAGCGTTTGGCGAGGGCGCGGGTGATGCGGCCGGCGCCACAGCCGATTTCGATGATGCGCATGGCGGAGGGTTCGCGTCCCTGGCAGATATTGATCATGTCGGTGAGGACTTCTTCGGCGACGGTACGTTCGCCGGAGGCGAAGAACTCGGCGTCGGTCCAATCGGTCCGTTCGGTATTGACATAGAAGCGGGCGTTTTCACGGGCGCGCTCATCCCAATCGCGGCGCATCTTGTCGAGGGTCAGGTCGAAGTTCTTCTGGTCCATTGGCTAATCCATCATTGTAGCGGCCGGACGGCGTCTGGACCGCTGATGTATACTGAGGTTGACGTGGGCGGCTAGCTCAGTTGGGAGAGCACCGCGTTCGCAACGCGGGGGTCGTGGGTTCGAGTCCCATGCCGTCCACCATACCTCAGCTCCACGCCAATTGCGGGGGCGACCCTGTTTGACAGGCGATTGGGGGCGTTTCTATACTGATAATTCAGCCTTCGCGCGCTGAGGGAAGCTGTGTGCCTTCGCGCCAGACTTGTCAGGAGATCGCGTCGAGGCTTGGTTCTCCGCGGGAGCGGAGGGCATAGAGGAAGAAGATGCCGAAGCGAACTTTCCAGCCGAACAACCACAAGCGTGCGAAGACGCATGGCTTTCGCAGCCGCATGAAGACGAAGAACGGCAGAGCAGTGCTCGCCCGCCGCCGCGCGCGGGGCCGGCACAAGCTCACGGTGAGCGACGAACGGGCTGTCCGTTACACCCGGGCCGCCTAGCGGAAGACGGCTGCTGCCTCGTGTCGGGCCAGGCGGGTTCCTTTCCGAAATCCCGGCGGCTGCTGCGGCCGGCGGAATTCAGAGCTGTGTACGACGGTGGATTCAAAGTTCCGGGCCCGTGTTTTGTGGCGTTCTGCCTGCGAGCGGCAGGAGGGCAGGAGACGGCGGCGGGACCGCGGACGGGTTTCACGACACCGAAGGCGCTCGGGAGGGCGGTGGTGCGGAACCGGGCGCGGCGGCGGCTGCGCGAAGTTGTCCGGCGGCGCTTGCAGAGGCTGGATCCCGCGTGGCGTATTGTCTGGAACCTGCGCCGGGCGGCGCTAGCGGCTTCGCAGGCGGAGTTGATTTCCGAAGTGGAGAGAGTGATTTCACGATGCGGCGGCTGATCGTCCTGATGCTGCGGTATTACAAGCGGGGCGTATCGCCGCTGCTGCCTCCAGCCTGCCGATTCCATCCGACGTGCAGCGATTACATGGCGGAAGCGGTTTCGCGGCATGGGGCGGGGCGGGGGGTATGGATGGGTCTGAAGCGGCTGGCGCGCTGCCATCCGCTGAACGCCGGCGGTCTCGATCCCGTTCCCTAGAGTATCCATGTCCAATCCATCATCCACACCGGGCCAGTCCAAGGAACTCAGCATGGAGGTGCGCCTGCTGCTGACGTTCGCGCTTGTCGGGCTGGTGCTGTTCGGCTGGAATCATTTCTTTCCCCCGCCGAAGCCGGCTCCGGCTCCGGCGGCTGTAGAGCGAAAGGCCGTGGAGCAGGCCAAGCCGGCGGCTGCCGCGGAGCCCGCGGCGAAGGCGGCTGCGGTGAAGCCCGAAGGGCGGAAGGGTCTGAAGGGGCCGGTCAGACCGGCGGCGCAGCTGGTCGCGGCGGAGAAGGAGTCGACCTACATTGTGGAGACGCCGGTTTATCGGGTCGTCTTTTCCAATCGTGGGGCGACAGTCCGCAGTTGGGTGCTCAAGCGTTATAAGGACTCGACGGGCAAGCCGGTGGAGCTGGTGAACGCGCACTCCGGGGCCGCGCGGCCGTTCGGGTGGGCGTTTTCCTACGTGTTTCCCAAAGAGCAGCCGGGGATTGACCTGAACGGGGCGCTGTTCGCAGTCGAGCAGCCATCGGCGCGGCAGATCGTATTCACGTATGACGACGGGCGGACGAGCGCGCGGAAGAGCTTCAAGCTGCACGAATCGCTTTACCTGAGCGAGTACGAGTCGCGGGCGGCTCTGGACGGGGCGGGACTGCAGCACCAGTTGGCGTGGCGGGGCGGTTTTGGAGATCCGACGATTCACAACGCCGCGGACATGCAGAAGAGCGTTTTCTTCTCAGTGGCCGACAACAAGCTGGTGGAGGAGGGGGCGAAGGTCGCCGAGCATGGTCCGCACAAGGTCACCGGGGTATTCCAGTTCGCCGGGATGATGGACACGTACTTCGCGGGCGTGATTCTGCCGGAGAGCAAGTCGATCGATTTCGTGACCTGGAGCGACCCGGTGGTGGTGAGCAAGGATGCGGCGGCGGTACGGTTTGTCGGGACGAGCTTCGGGGCCGGATGGGAGCATGGCGCGACGCTGTTCGTGGGGCCGAAGGACACGGACATTCTGAAGGCGACGAATCCGAAGCTGGCGCAGTTGATCGACTGGGGCTGGTTCTGGTTCATCGCCCGGCCGCTGTTCACGTCGCTGCATTGGACGCACGACAACCTGATTCCGAACTGGGGTTGGGGGATCGTCTTCATCACGATCATCATCAACCTGCTGATGTTGCCGCTGCGATTCAGTTCGCTGCGGAGCACGCAGAAGATGGCGACGCTCCAGCCGAAGATCGCGGCGATCCAGGCGAAGTACAAGAATCTGCCGATGCGCGATCCGCGCAAGGCGAAGCAGAACGAAGAGCTGATGGCGCTGTATCAGTCCGAGGGGATCAACCCGATGGGCGGCTGCGTGCCGCTGCTGTTGCAGATGCCCTTCTTCTTCGCGTTCTTCAAGGTGCTGAGCGTGGCGATCGAGCTGCGCGGCGCTCCCTGGCTGTGGGTGACGGATCTTTCGCAGCCGGAGACGCAGATGATTCGCTGGCTGCCGATCATCATGCTGGCGACCCAGGTGTGGATGCAGAAGATCACGCCGGTGACGAGTCCGGATCCGTCGCAGCAACGGATGATGGCGATCATGATGCCGGCGGTGATGACGATCATGTTCTGGAGTGCCTCGGCCGGGCTGGTGTTATACTGGCTCACTGGCAACGTGGTCGGCATCGCGCAGCAGTATTTTTTCAACAAAATGGCTCAGCAGCCGGCCGTCGCGGGCAAAGGCACCGCCGTGCCCGGCAAGAAGTAGCCAGGAAAGAGCTTAAAGCAGATAGTCTGCCCCGCGGGTATGAGCAACTCGAAATATACAGTGGACACCGTTGGCGAACGCATCGCCGATTTTCTGGACGCGATTCTCGATGCTGCGGATTTCGATGTCGACTACGAGATCATGGACGGCGAAGACGCGGGGAACTATTTTGAGAAGCCCTCGCTCGTCGTCAAGTTCTCGGGTCATGACGTGACCTATCTGATGGCGAACAAAGGCGAGAGTCTGCTCGCCCTGGAGCAGTTGACGCAGGAATTGCTCAGGATGGAGGGCGACGAGCATGCGCTCTTGTGCTTTGACGCGAACGACTATCGCCTGCTGAGGCAGGAGGAGTTGCGGGTCAGCGCGGTGACCGTTGCCGGCCAGGTGCGCGAGAGTGGCAACCCGTTCAGGTTCAATCCGATGACGAGTCGCGAGAGGCGCATCATCCACCTGGCGTTACGGGATGCCACGGACCTGCGGAGCGAGAGTTCCGGCACTGGCCCGTACAGGCACGTGGTGATCTATCCGGCGGGCATGCCGTCGCTGCCCGAGCCGCCTCCTCCGCCGCCGGGGCGGCGGATGGGCGACAGGCGGGAGGATCGCGGCGGCGACCGGGGCGACCGGCGCGGGCCACGGCACGGGGGTGACCGGGATCGCGGCGGACGCCGCGGTGGTCCGGGCGGCGGTGGCGGGCGGCCGCCACGCCGGGGACCGCGCTAGACGGGCTGGCGGACCGGCATCGGACGATGGCTGCCACCGACACGATCGTTGCCATCGCCACTCCGCCTGGAACCGGCGGGTTGGGGGTGGTGCGGATCTCGGGGCGGGAAGCGCGGCAGGTGATCGAACCATTCATCCGGTTCGGGCCGGCGCATGTTCCGACGCCCTGGCACGCGGCGCGGGGCGAGTTGCTGGACGAGCAGGGGGCGGTGGTCGATGAGGCGCTGGTGACGTGGTTCGCGGCACCGCGCTCGTACACGGCCGAAGATGTGGTCGAGGTCTCCTGCCACGGCTCGCCCGTGATTCTGCGGCACGTAGTTGCGATGGCGCTGAAGCATGGGGCGCGGGCGGCGGAGCCGGGCGAGTTCACGCTGCGGGCGTTCATGAACGGCAGGATCGACCTGCCGCAGGCGGAGGCGGTGAACGACCTGATCCGGGCGACGACGCTGTACCAGGCGCGGGTGGCGGCGCGACAGCTTGGCGGATCGATCTCGAAGGGTGTCGAGCCGATCAAGGATCAGGTGGTCGAGTTGATTGCCTTGCTGGAGGCGGGCATCGATTTTGCCGAGGACGACGTGAGCGTCGCGCCGGCGGAGGAGATTCTACGACGGTTGAAGTTGATAGCGACGGCGCTGGAGCGGCTGGCGCGGTCCTACGACTATGGCCGTTACGTCCATGACGGGTTCTCGCTGGCGATCGCGGGCCGTCCGAATGTTGGGAAGAGTAGTCTATTCAATGCGTTGTTGGGCCGGGAGCGGGCGATCGTGACGGCGGTTCCGGGCACCACGCGGGACACGATCTCAGAGAGTCTGAGCCTGGAAGGGATCCCGGTCCGGCTGGTGGATACGGCGGGTGTTCGCGAGAGCGCGGATCTGGTCGAGTCGTTGGGGATCGAACGGACGTGGCAGGCGATGGCTGACGCTGATATTACAATAATAGTAATAGATGGTTCCAGGGATTTCACGCCGGAGGATCGGCGGTTACTGGAGCGGGCGTCGACGCAGGGGCGGTGTCTGACGGTGGTGAACAAGGCGGATCTGCCGCAGGCGGCGGAGGTGGAAGGGGCGATCCGGGTGTCGGCGTTGACGGGCGAAGGGATCGGGGCGTTGCGCGGCCAGGTGGTCGAAGCGCTTGGAAGGGGCTCGGCGATTCCACCGGAGGATGCGGTCATCACGTCGGCGCGTCAGGGACGACTGTTGTCGGAGTCCTTGGAGGCGATTCAGAATGCGGA
>WBZO01005868.1_pt1 | contig 12199 bp, 11 predicted proteins | sample 5204261 | NCBI WGS metagenome assembly WBZO01 (sample SAMN12412400, study PRJNA552823) | activated sludge metagenome | isolation source: activated sludge from anammox sidestream of wastewater treatment plant... | place: USA: North Carolina | collected 2017-09 | reverse complement strand
GCTGACCTGGGCAACCTGGGCAATGCCTACAACGACCTGGGGGAGACCCGCCGCGCCATCGACTTCTACCAGCAAGCCCTGGCCATCGCCCGCGCGATCGGCGATCGGCGCGGGGAAGGCAATCACCTGGGCGCCCTGGGCATCGCCTACAGCGACCTGGGGGAGACCCGCCGCGCCATCGACTTCTACCAGCAAGCCCTGGCCATCGCCCGCGAGATCGACGACCGGGCAGGTGAGGGACGTCACCTGGGCAACCTGGGCAATGCCTACTACACCCTGGGGGAGACCCGCCGCGCCATCGACTTCTACCAGCAAGCCCTGGACATCGCCCGCGCGATCGGCGATCGGCGCGGGGAAGGCATTCACCTGGGCAACCTGGGTATCGCCTACCGCATCCTGGGCCGCCCCCGCGACGCCATCGCGCAGTACGAGGATGCCCTGGCCATCGCCCGCGCGATCGGCGACCGGCGCGGGGAGGGGCATCGGCTATTTGGGATGGCAAACGCTTACCTCGCTCTAGAGGAAACGGCAGAGGCGATCCGGCTGGCGCGGCAAGCAGTCGCCATCCACCAGGAGATTAACTATCCCCGTGGGCAGTGCTGGGGGCTGATCGCCCTCGGCTGGGCGCTGATCGCGGCGGGCAGCATGCCGGACGCGCAGGATGCCTTCCGCGAGGCGACGGCGCTGGATGTGCCGGAAGACAACCTGCACGCTTCCGCCGGGCTGGGCACGGCTTGCGCGCTCCTGGCTGATCGGGACGGGGCGCTGGCCGCATTCCGGGAGGCGGCGGAACGGGCTTCCGCGCTGCTGGCGAAGACCGATAGCCTGTATGAAGCGTGGTACACGCTGGGGCTGGCGCGGACGGGGCTGGCGGCGCTGGGCGCGGAGAGCGCCGGCGAAGCGCTGGCCGCCTACCGCCGGGCGGTGGAAATCGCCTCACCCGCTGGCGCGCTGGCCGAACAGCGCCGGCAACTCGACGCGCTGGCGGGCGCCCCAAACGTCGATGCTGAGGTTATTGCGACAGCGCGGGCTGTGCTGGCCGGGTGAAGCCCGCTACCTCGCGGCGGCGTCTCTGGCGGCCTTGCCCTTGCCGCGCGCAGCGGGCTTCTCCTCCGCCGCGGCCTGCTGGATGTACTCCAGATAGTCCTGGCGGAAGTGCTTGATCGTCCAGACGACGGGGTTCACGGCGAACTCGCCCAGCGCGCACAGCGTCAGGCCGGTCATCTGCCCGGCTACGTCGGACAGGATGTCGATATCCTTCTCCGCCGCCCGGCCGGCCAGGAGCGTGTCGTAGCGCCGGCGCGACCAGTACGTGCCCTCCCGGCAGGGGGTGCACTTGCCACAGCTCTCATGGGCGAAGAACTGCGTCATCTTGCTCCCCGCCCAGGCCATGTTGACCGTCTCATCGATCAGGATGATCGAAGCGGAGCCGAGCGTGGAGCCGATCTTGGCTACCGCTTCGTAGGTCAGCGGTGTGTCCAGCACGGCGTCCGTAGCCGGCAGGACCGGCCCTGATGCGCCCGACGGCAGGATGGCCTTGAGCTTGCGGTCGTCGGGGATGCCGCCGCCGTGCTCGTAGATCAGCTCGCGGAAGGTGATGCCCAGCGGCAGCTCGTAGTTGCCGGGCCGGTTGATATGCCCGCTCAGGCAGTAAATCTTGGGGCCGGGGCTTTCTGGCGTGCCGATCTGGAGGTAAGCGTCGGCGCCGTTGTTGATGATCCAGGGCACATTGGTCAGCGTCTCGACGTTGTTGACCACGGTCGCCTCATAGTAAAGGCCGCCGCCCTTTTGCGCCGGGAACGGCGGGCGGACGCGCGGCTGGCCCAGCAGCCCCTGCAGGCTGTTGAGCAGCGCCGACTCCTCCCCGCAGATGTAGGCTCCCGCCCCCAGGTGGGTGTGAACCTCGCACGACCAGCCGGAATCGAGGATGTTCTCCCCGACAAAGCCGGCCTGCCGGGCGTCCTCGATATGCCGGTCCAGGGCGTGGGTCAGGTCCCAGAACTCGCCGCGGCAGTAAATGTAAATGGCGGTGGCCTGGATAGCGTAAGCCGCGATCAGGGCGCCTTCGATCAACTGGTGAGGGTTGCCTTCCAGAATCTGGCGATCCTTGAAGGTGCCCGGCTCGGATTCGTCGGCGTTGACCACGACGTATTTAATTGGCTCCTGCCTGGGGATGAAGCTCCATTTGACGCCGGTGGGGAAGCCCGCGCCGCCGCGTCCGCGCAGGTTGGACTTCTTGACTTCGTTGATCACGTCATCCGGCGTCATCGTGGTCACGACCTTGCGCAGGGCTTCGTAGCCCCCGTGGCGGGTGTAAACCTCAAAGCGGCGAATGTCGGGGATATCCAGATCGCGCAGCAGAATGTGCTCGGCCATTGGTGTGCTCGCTCCATAAACGCGGGAAGGGAAAAAGCCCTCCCCGCGGCGATTTCCTACAGGGTCAGTCTAAGTATAACAGACGGCGAGGAGTTGGCAATTAATGCGCCCGGCGTGCGCGCCCCGGGCGCTCATACGTCGTCGCTGGCCCGCTTGGAGAGGTAAATCACCCCATCGGCGCGGATATAGCCGGCCTTTATCAGCAGGGCCAGGCTCGGCTCGTTCCAGCTTTCCACGTGGGCGGCCAGGACGGGCAGGCCCAGATCGTCGCGCAGGACGCGCTCCGCCTCGGCGACCAGGCGCAGGCCCAGCCCGCGCCGCCGGTAGGCCGGGTGCACCGCCAGCCGGTTGATCCAGCCGCGGCGGCTATCCGTCGTCGCCAGCACCACGCCGACCAGGCTGCCCCCGGGGGCGGCGGTATCGACCAGGCCGATGGCGAACTGGCAGCCGGAGGCAAGCTGGGCGGCGAAGGCCGCCGCCGAATCCCGGCCCGCCGGGCGCGTGTGCAGGCCAGAAGCCTCCCACAGCGCCCGCACAGCCTCGTAATCCGCAGCGGTCAGATTGCGCACGATGATTGAATCAGCCATGACCGCGGACTCCTTTCCGATGGCGAAAGGGAATCTCAGCCGGCGGCGGAATCGTCGGGGTCGGCGGAATCAGCGGTGGCGTCCGGGGCGGGCTGGCCCGCTTCTTCCCGCCACTGCCGGATCAGGGCGCGCATCTTGTCCATGTCCAGATTCTCGTGGTAGTGGAAGTTGTTCTGGAGCACGGGGGCTCTGTCGCAGGCGGCCAGGCACATCACACGCTCGACGGTGAACATGCCGTCGGCGGTTGTGCCGCCGTCTTCCACATCCAGCTCGGCCAGCAGTTCCTGGTAGAACTGCTCCGCGCCGCGCAGGGCGCACGGCAGATCGGTGCAGACCTGGAGCCAGTACTTGCCCTTTGGCTCCTCGCGGAACATGGTGTAAAAGCCGGAGATGGAGCGGACCTGCGTCGGGTCAACGCCGATCAGGGCGGCGATCTCGCCGAGCGCCTCCGGGGTCACATAGCCGTATTCTTCCTGCGCCAGGTACAGCAGCGGCATCATCGCCGAGCGTTTGTCGGGGTATTTGGCAAAGATCGCCGCGATCCGATCGGCATACTTCTCTTTGAGCATGGATGCGCCTCGCTGTTTCAGGGGAACTCCTCGTCACTGGCGAGAAATATAACACAGCCTGTCCAGAACGCACAGTAAAAAACAGCCGGCAGATGGCGCGAAAAACGCCTCCCGCCTCACCCCTCATCCGAAATGGTCTGGCCGGGCGTGATCAGCGCGCGGAACGCGATCCCGGCGAAGCGTCCTGCCAGGACGCCGGCGTACTCCTCCAGATCGATGAACGGCAGCCGGAACAGATCGCGCCAGGGCCGGTGCGCCTCGTAGATCACCACCGCCTTCGGAGCGAGCATCTCCACCCAGCGCGGGATGGCCTGGGCGTCGTCTGGCTCGACTGCAAAGAGGAGGGTCTCAGCCGGCAGGTCCCGGGCGACCTGCTGCACCTCAGCCGCGTTGGTCAGGCGGTGCACCCCTTCTGAATAGTTCAGAACCGTGGCGCCATCGGGGTAGGTAATGTGAAAGCCGAACTGGGGCGCGTTGAGCGGCAGGCGCAGGCTCTGCCACCCGATGCGCAGCAAATCGAGCGGGTGCAGAGCCAACTGGAGGATATACTCGGCGCTGGCGCGAAAGCCGGGCGGCAGCAGCGGCATATGCACCCAGGTGAAGATCGCGATCTGCACTCCGTTGATCGCGATCTGCTCGCCATCCCGGACCGCATGCACCTGTTCCGGCGCCAGCAGGCCGCTGGCATTGATATGGCGCGTCACCGCCTCCGACGAAATCAGGTGGACCCGCGCCAGATACGGGCGGGCTTCCGGCAGTTCCAGCAGGGCGCGCAAGGTGCCCACATGTTCCGGGTGGCCGTGCGTCACACACAGGATGATCGTCCCGGCTTCCCGGAGGGAATCCCAGGTCACCGCCTCCCCGTACAGATCGAAGCCAATGACCGTGTCGCCCTGATGCAGCGTAATGCCAGACCAGTTGTGATACTGAATTTTCATGATCAGATTTCCTCCGGCGCGGGGACCGCCGTGTGCTTGTGCATGCGCCTGATCAGGAAACCATTGCGCAGCACGCCGCTGACCAGAAACGGCATGTGCCGCCTGAAGACCGCCCGCGGGCGGAAGAGCTTCAGCCGCCACGCCGCCCGGAGGGCGATCCGGAAGTAGTATTTCTGCATCAGACGGTACATCCCCGGCTGGGGCAGCCCCGTGGTAGGCAGGACGAAATGAGCCAGGTCGTAGACCTCCCGATGGTGGGTGATGACTCTGTCCTGCGCCTCCTGATGAAAGCCGGTGCCGGGTAGCGGCGTGAGCGGCGTAAGCTCAGTCAGGACGATGTTGGGGCGCTTGCTGACATAGGCGTCAATCCGCCTGAAGTCTTCTTCGGTGTAATCCGGCATCACCAGGAACCCCGCGCTCATGGCGATGCCGTTATCCGCCAGGATTTTGATGGCCTGCTCGTTAATCTCGATGCTGCTTTTCTTGTTCACTTCATGGATGCGGCTGTCATCAATCGCTTCGAGGCCGGTCATCACCAGCACCAGGCCGATCTTCGCCCACTTGGCAAAAATCTCCGGGTTCTTCACCACGCAGTCCGTGCGCGTGTAGGCGAAGTAGCGCTTCTTAATGCCCGCCTGCACGATCAGGTCGTGCATCCGCTCCATGCGCTTCACATCAATGAAGGAGTGATCATCACAAAACATGATGAAGTCTTCCTGGATAGTCTTCAGGTCTTCAATGATCAGCTCCGGAGAGCGAGCGATAAAACGCCGCTGGGTGAAGTGCTGGCAGGAACAGAAGTTGCACGGGAAGGTGCAGCCCAGCGAGGTCTGGATGGAGGCCACGGAATTTTCAAACAGATAGAAATAGTGCGAGCGATATCTGGCAGTCAGGGCGCGGTTGGGCCGGGGCATGTGATCCAGATTGGCGGGGAACGGGCGCAGCTCGGTGAAGTGCATCCCTTCCGGGCGCGGCAGGGCCAGCCCCTGAATATCCTCAAAATTCAGCTCCCGCGATTCATTCCAGCGGGCAATGATCTCCCGAAAGGCCGGCACCCCTTCGCCAAGCACGATCACGTCAATGTAGGGGGAATTGAACTCCTGCGGGCACAGCGTGGCATGGTGGCCGCCCAGCACCGTGAGAATGGACGGGTTGAACGACCTGACCGTTTTGAACACGCGCTGGGCCGTGTAGGTCTGCACCACCTGGGCGCTCGCACCAACGACATCGGGGTTGAAGCGTCGCAGCGCGCCCTCCAGATCGGTGTCGATCTCCATATCCAGCAGCTCGACCTCATGCTCCGGGACTGCGGCGCCGATGATCTCCAGGCCCAGCGGCTCTACCTTCGCCAGATGCTTCAGGCCCACGGTCAGCTCGCCGCTCGGGGGGTTAACCAGTAGGATCTTCATGGATATCCTCACCTCGCCAGCAGATAAATCACGATGATGCCGGTCGCTATAGTCTAGGATACCCCGGATAATGTAAAACTCAACATAACTCAACATAAAAGGAGGGCGGCCCGCTGCTGCAACACCCGGACCGCCCTCCTCTACCTCCTGCGAAGCCGCTGCGCCGGCCCCCTATTCCACCGTGCAGTCGTCAGAGATGCCGCTGTACTGATCCAGGCCGAAGCTCATAGTGCGCCGGTAGGCGTAAGTATCCGCCGGGACGGGCTGCTCCGCCTCCAGGTAGGTCACGGCGCGCAGGGCACAGCCGTCTGCCGTGCGCGTCGGCGTGTAGAGCGGGTTGACCGCCTGCCCGTTGACCGTCAGCGCCCAGGTGTACGTGCCGGGGGCGAAGGTGAAGGCAGTCCGTTCCGCCGCGCACTCGGTCGCGTCCAGCGTGGCCCGGAGCGCGTAGACAGCCGCGCCGTCCGCGCCGCTCAGCGTCAGAGCGATCGCGTCGCCGGGCCTGCCGCACACAACCACATCGACCGGGTTGCCCACGCCCGCCCGGTAGGGGAACTGGGCGATCACCGGCAGGTCGCCGGGGTCAGCCTCGATGCCGCGCTCCGCGAAGAACTCGCGCAGCGAAATCTGCCTGCCCTGCTCCGGATCAGCGTCAATGAAATAGAAGCGGCCGTCCGGCAGCGTCGTCTGCACGCCGTGCGACAGGCTGAGCAGGTAGATGAAGAGCAATCGCTCAAAGAAGCGGCTGCTCTCATGCCCGCTGGCCAGAGTGAGAATCATTGTGTGCGGGATATCCAGTTCCCCCAGCCGGCGGTCGAATTCCAGAAAGTGCGAAAGCGGGAAGAAAGCGTCGTGCGCCCCGGCGGCGATCAGGACCTGCTTGCCGACCAGCCTCTCAGCCAGGCCGATCGGGCTGCGGGCATCGGCCTCATCCGGGTCGCCGGTGCCGAGGATGGCCTCCAGAAACGGCGACGGTTGAGCGTTGACCGGCGCATCCGGATTGTCGTAGCGCCAGGCGTCCGCAGCGTGGCTGAGCAGCGCGCCGATATTGGCCATGGAGGGGTAAGTCAGCACGCTGGCGCGGCTGAGCGAGCCGTAATGCGTGGGCGGGACGACGGCGAACACCGTGCGCACATCGTAGTCCAGCCCCAGCGGGTTGATGGCCCACATCAGAGCCGAGCCGCCGCCGCGGCTACCCCCGGCGGTGATCACGTTGCGCTTGTCGCCGCCGTTGTCGTCGATCCAGCTCAGGAAAGCGCCCACCGAGCGGTAGGTCGGCTCATCGACGCCCTGGCTCTCCGTGCCGCCACAGTTGCTGATGGCGACAATCAGGCCGCCGCCCTCAGCAGACGCGCCGACTGCGGCCACCCGCGCCGGGATGATCTCCCTGTCGGCGTACAGGCGCTCGTTGTTGCTGGTGCCGGCCCCGTTGCCGCTGAGCAGGACGGGCAGCCGGGCCGCTCTGGTCCAGCCGGGCGGCAGGAACAGCGTGTAAAGCGCGCCTTCCACGGCGACGTTGTTGACGATCTGGAGCGTGGCAGCGCCCTCGACGGCGTCTTCCCAGGCGTTGTGAATGAGGGGGCGGAAGCCGGTCTCCGCCTCAATCAGGGCAGCGACTTCGTCCACGCGCGCCTGCGTCACGGCGCGGTAGTCGTTCTCGCGATTGTTGTAGACGCCGTAAGCCACCGCCACCGCATCCGTTGGCGCTGGCTCCATCCCGCCCGGGGCGGGATAGTGCGTCACGACGGCGTAGGCCGACGCCTCCTGAGCCAGGGCCGCCGCCGGCAGAATCGCCGGCGGCAGAATCGCCGGCGGCAAAATCAGCGTCAGCAGCCCGGTCAGGATCCCAATTCTCCTCAACACCATTCTCTCCGCTCCTTATGACAATCCGGTCCGTGGGGGTGATGTCCCGCCCCCATTATATACTGCCGCGCGCACGGGCCGGCAAAAAGACGCCGGGGCGGCTGGCGAGCCACCCCGGCGCGTTCAATTGCGGTGTACTCAGGAATGAGGCGGTGCTGATCCGGCGGGGTAAACAGCGGCAGCGTACATCAGATTGCTGAGCGCCTCTGACGCCGCCTCTTTGACGCGCGTTGAGCCGAACCGCGCGGCGAACTCCAGCGGCTCGCGGGCGCGCTCATCGCCCAGCCGGCCCAGCGCACGGGCCGCGCAGACAGCCACCTCGAAGGTCTCGATCTTCAGCACCTCGATCAGGGGGATGACAGCCTGTCGATCGCCGATCAGGCCGAGCGCCTCCGCGGCGACCTGCTGGGCAAAGCGGCTGCGGCTGCTGAGCGCAGCCACGATCAGGGGGTCCACCGCCGGCTGCCCGAGCGCGCTGAGCTGGCCGGCGGCGCGGGTCAGATCGTAATGAGTGGGCTTCTTCAGGCGGCTCACATCGCGCAGGATGCGCCGAACCTGCTCATCCGACGGCAGAGAGTCCAGCGGCGGCTCGAAGATTTCCAGCAGCGGCGACAGCCATTCCCGCCATTTCCAGGCCATATCCGCCTCGTTCAGTCCGACTAACGATCGCAGTCTCCGAGGACCGGATCAAACGTGCCGATAATGGCGACCAGATCGGCAATCAGATGGCCGCGCGCGGCATAGGGGATAGCCTGAATATTGACGAACGATGGCGTGCGGAAGTGCACCCGGTGCGGCTTGTTGCCGCCGTCCCCGCTCAGGTAACAGGCCAGGACGCCGCGCGGGCTTTCAACCATGACCTGCACCTCGCCCCGGGGCACATTGAAGCCTTCCGTCCACAGCTTGAAGTGGTGGATGACGGCCTCCATGCTCTGGCCAAGCTCGGCGCGGGGCGGCGGCGCAAACTTGCGATTCTCGGTGCGGAATGGGCCTTTGACTTTAGTCAGGCGTTCGGCGGCCTGGCGGATGATGCGGAGGCTCTGGCGCATCTCCTCGACACGGACGATGTAGCGGTCGTAGGTGTCGCCGTGCAGGCCGAGCGGGACATCGAAGTCGTAGGTCTCATAGCCGCTGTAGGGGACGGCCTTGCGCACGTCGAAGTTGACGCCGCTGGCTCGCAGGATCGCCCCGCCCAGGCCGAGCGCAATCGCATCCTCCGGCGTGATGACGCCGATGCCCTGCGTGCGGTCAACCCACAGCGGGTTTTTGGTCAGCAGGGCCTCATATTCGTCGATGCGGCCCGGCAGGTAATCCAGGAATTTTTCCACCGCCGGGAGGAATTCCGAGGTGATATCGCGCCAGACGCCGCCGGGGCGGAAGTACGTGCCCATCATCCGCTGGCCGGAGATCATCTCGAACATGTCGAGGATCATCTCGCGCTCGCGGAAGGCGTAAAGCAAGACGCTCATGGCCCCGATGTCCAGGGCGTGCGTGCCCAGCCAGACCAGATGGCTGTTGAGGCGCGTCAACTCCGCCACCAGGACGCGGATGATCTGGGCGCGCTCCGGCACGTCGATATCGGCCAGCTTTTCGATCGCCAGACAGAAGACCAGATTGTTGCTGAAGGGAGCCAGGTAGTCCATGCGGTCGGTCATGACGATGGCCTGCTCGTACCGCTTGGACTCCATGTTCTTCTCGATGCCGGTGTGCAGGTAGCCAATATCGGGCACGACGGTGACGATCTGCTCGCCGTCAAGCTCCAGCAGCAGGCGCAGCACGCCGTGCGTGCTGGGGTGCTGCGGCCCCATGTTGAGCAGCACAGTCTCGCCGGTCAGCGCCCGGGGCGATACCAGGTGCTTCAGCTCATCCAGCGTCCCTTCCCACCGGGTCATCTCTGGGGAAATGGTCATGATGCGCTCCCGTTGGTACTCACGTGCTGCGGGCGCAGCGGAGGCCGGCCCGCTATTCTTTGGCGTAAGGTTTGTTGCGGTTAATCTCGTCGAAGTTAAACGAGAACTGGACGACTTCATAGCCCAGCGGGTAATCCTTGCGATGGGGGAAGCCGTCCCACCCTTCCGGCATCAGGATACGGCGGAGGTCCGGGTGGCCTTCAAAGGTGATGCCGAACATGTCGTAGACTTCGCGCTCCTGCCAGTTGGCGCCCGACCAGAGCGGCGTCACGCTGGGGACGGACTGGCCTTCCTCCAGGCGCACCTTCAGCCGGACCGCCTGGTTGAAGATCAGGGAGTGCAGGTGGTAGTCCACGGCGAAGCGCGGGCTTTCCGGCAGGTAGTCAACGCCGACGATGCTGACAAGGAAGTTGTACTTCAGCCCTTCGGCGTCGCGCAGGTGGGCGGCGACGCGGGCGATCTGCGGCGGGTCGATGATAATCGTCGTCTCCCCGCGGAACTGGATCACGTCCTGAACAGCTTTCGGAAATGCCTGACGAAGAGCGGCTACCGGGTCACTGGGCTGCATACGTTTATCTCGCCTTGCTCAAAGCCTCGGGCGGCCCCGCCTACCCGAGCCGGATGAAATCGCCGCGCCACTTGCTGAACGACTGCTCGCCCCGCACCTTCTCATGCAGGGTCATGATGCCATGGATAAGCTGCTCCGGGCGGGGGGGACAGCCGGCGACGTAAACATCCACCGGCACAATCTCATCCACGCCCTGCACGACGGCGTAGTTGTTGTAGACGCCGCCGCAACTGGCGCAGTCGCCCATGGCCAGCACCCACTTGGGGTCGGGCATCTGGTCGTACAGCCGGCGCAGCACGGGGGCCATCTTGCGGGTCACCCGCCCGGCTACAATAATCATGTCGGCTTGCCGCGGGCTGGGGCGCATCAGCTCCATCCCGAAGCGGGAGAGGTCATAACTGCTGGCCTGGGTGCTCATCATCTCAATGGCACAGCAGGCCAGGCCGAAGCCGAGCGGCCACATCGCGCCGGAGCGCGCCCAGTTGACCATCTCTTCCAGCGTTGTGGTGACCATCCCGGGCGCGCCGGTCTTGCCGGCCCCGGATGCGGCTACTCCCATTGCAGCGCTCCTTTGCGCCAGGCATAAACGTACCCGGCCAGCAAAATGGCGGTGAAGATCAGCATCTCGAACAATCCGAACAGGCCCATCCGGCGCATGACAACCGCCCAGGGCAAAAAGAATACCACCTCAATATCGAACAGGATGAACAGCACGGCGGTGAGGTAGAACTTGATCGGCAGGCGGCGGATGGCCGGGCCGATCGGGTCCACGCCGCTCTCATAGGGCATCTGCTTGCGCCGCGTGGGGCGGAATGGCCCGAACAGGCGGGACATCACCGAGACAAAGACCACCAGCAGCACAGTGATCAGGATCAGAATCCCAATGGGCAAAAAGTCTTGCACGGTCGCGCTCCCGGACTGCTGCCGGCACAGGAGGCCGGCCAATCGGGTAAAACCTGTCTGATTGGCGAGATTAACACACGGCGCGGCGGGCGTCAATCCAGTCGCGATAATTCGCCCCCGCGAACAACGGCGAGTGTAGCACAGGCGGGGGAAAAAGAGTAGGACCTCACCCCCGGCCCCTCTCCCTCTGCGGCTTCGCCGCGGGGAGAGGGGAGGAGCGTCTCATCTGCGACAACATCGCCGCCACTTTAGCGGCTTCGCCGCGGGGAGAGGGGAGCCAGATGCCCCTTCGCCTGTCAAGCGAGAAAGGCCGGAGATGGAGGCGCCCCACGCCCTTCCCTCTCCACGCTAGATGGAAAGGGACCGAGGGTGAGGCCCGCCTCACTCAAACAGCCGCGGCTGGTCGGAATCGGACGGGCCGCTGCGCTCCGCCTGCTTGAAGGTCGTGCGGTCCATCGGCATCTTCACGCCCACCTGCCCGGCGAGCAGGTCCTCAATCGAGAGAATCTGGATGCGCGGATACTCCCGCCCGTTCAGCGGGGAGCGATAGGTCCCGGCGGAGAGCGCCTCGTTGATCATAGGCCGGGTGGGCGCTTCCAGCGTCAGCAGCACACCCATGGCCGCTTTTTCGCGCTCCACCGTGCCCACCAGATCGCGGACGATCCCGGCCCCCACATGCCCGGACTTAACCTGCACCAGGATGCGCTTGGGATTGGCGTTGGCCTCATCGATAAACGTGATCACGCCATCGATGCCGCGGTCCGCGCCCTTTTTGCCCCGCTTGCTGCCCGCTTCGCCGCCGACGGGGCGGGCCTGCACCAGCGAGAGCGCCCACCACTCGAACTGGTGGCGGTTATCGCGGGCCAGTTGCATCGCGCCCTGCACGGAGACCGGCTCGCCGATGACGTCGTAATCGGTTTTAGGCTTGAGGTCGAAGGCGTCTTCCAGCCGGTATTTTTGCAGGGCGATGGAGAGGTGGGTGATGTCGATGCCGATCCAGCGGCGGCCCAGCTTTTCCGCGGCGGCGATGGCCGTGCCGCAGCCGCAGAAGGGATCGAGCACGACGTCGCCGGGGT